>Ga0181585_10003645_pt1 | contig 13462 bp, 8 predicted proteins | sample 071ome_29_FD_132469 | JGI IMG/M metagenome (GOLD analysis project Ga0181585, IMG submission 132469) | Coastal salt marsh microbial communities from the Groves Creek Marsh, Skidaway Island, Georgia - 071407BT metaG (megahit assembly) | ecosystem: Environmental > Aquatic > Marine > Intertidal zone... | reverse complement strand
TTAAAATATAACAAAAATATTAACAAAGAAAAAATAATAGAAAGCTCGATTAAATTAATAATAAGACAAAATTTTACAAATCAACAAAAAATAAATTCATGGCAGAATAAATTAGAAAAAATTATTCCTGATATAAAGAAAAACCAAATATTAATTGGGGTAAAATCAAATGATAAAACAATATTTTACAATTCTAAAATTAAATTAGGAGAAATAACCGACCCTGAATTTAGCAAATATTTTTTTAATATTTGGCTTGGAGAAAATACAATTGAACCAAATATAAGAAAAGATTTACTAAAGATAGATGAATAAAAATATCTCTAAAAGCTCCTTATTTTTCTACAGTATTTTAGCAATACCATTGGCATTTGCAAATTTGCCTCTTTATATTTTTGCACCTGATTTCTATGCTACTCAATATAATCTCTCTTTAAATTTTATTGGTATTTCTTTATTAATTATAAGAGCTATTGATGCTATCCAAGATCCAATAATTGGCCATATAAGCGATAAATATTGGCATAATTATAAAAAAATTATCTTTTTTAGCTTTATTATTTTTACCATAAGCTTTGCCTCAATATTTGTTCCTAATAATAATTATGTAAAATTATGGTTCTTTTTATCTCTTCTTTTAACCACCACAACCTACAGTATAGTTACTATAAATTTTCAATCTCTTGGAAGCTATTTTAGTAATATAAAAAAAGAAAAAACCATAATAACAGCAACAAGAGAAATAATGTCATTATTAGGGCTTTTACTCGCTGCAATAACCCCTGCTATTTTAGCAATTAAATATGAAGTGAAATTTGCTATGCAAATCTATAGCATAATTTTTATTTTACTGGCTATTTTAACTAGCTCTTTGTTTTTTTACAAATTATCAGCAACAAAATATCAAAATAATAAAAAAGCTAAATTTAACATATTTTTTAGAAATTTTAAAAAACATAAATTATTTTTCATAATATTTCTAATCAGCATCACTGCCTCAGTTATACCAGCAATTTTATTCATGTTTTTTGTAAGAGATAAATTAAATGCCGAAAATTACTCTGGCTTATTTCTTAGTTTATATTTTATTGCCGCGATATTAGCGATGCCCCTATGGCATAAATTAGCAGCAAAAAAAGGAAAATATAAAACTTGGTTAACAGCCATGATTTTAGCTGTTTTATCATTTATTTTTGCTTATTTTTTAAAAGAAAAGCAAATTATAGAATTTGCAATTATTTGCATTTTTTCTGGCTTTGCATTTGCAGCAGAATTAATATTACCACCAGCAATTTTATCAGATTTACTTAAAAAAAACTCTGAAAATACAGCTATTAATTTTTCATTATTAACTTTAATCAGTAAATTAGCTTTAGGGATTTCAGCTGCAATAATTTTACCTATTTTAGAAAAATCAGGTTATCAGTCAGGTTTATTATCTACTGGCAAAATATTGAATTTTTATTATGCATTATTACCTTGCTTTATAAAAATATTCGCCATTATTATTTTAACAAAATTAATTCTACAAAAAAAACAATATGCAATTTAAGTTTTTAATTTTAATTAATCTATTATTTACCCTTTTAAGCTGTAACAATATGAATATATCACAATATAAAAACCATTCCCCTCAATTAAAATTAGAAGAGTTTTTTAATGGAAAAATTAATGGCTGGGGTATTATTCAGGATTGGCGGGGTAATATTGTTAAAAAATTTGATGTTAAAATGATAGGAACTTGGCAAGGTAATATAGGAACTCTAACCGAAGATTTTAGCTATTATGATGGTAAAAAAGAACAAAGAATATGGAAAATAACTAAATTAGAAAATAACACCTACCAAGGAGAAGCAGCAGATATTATTAATAAAGCAACAGGAAAAATAGCAGGAAATGCTGCAAGCTGGAAATATCAGATGGATTTAACAATTGATGGCAGAGTTTTTCGTATTAAATTTGACGATTGGATGTGGCAACTAAATGACGGGGTTGTAATTAATAGATCATATTTAAAAAAATTCGGCTTTACCATTGCTGAACTTACTTTATTTATGCAAAAAACAAAATAAATTTTACAGCATCTTTTTTTTGTGATATATTATCTGCATAACTTTAATATAGGTAGAATATGCGAGATACAACTGAACTAAGAAGTTCACAAAAAGATTACTTACCACAAAGAAAAAATTTTACAGAACATAATGAAAGTTCAGCAATTAGAGCATTAATAGCAGGAAAAGGAGATATAGCTTCACAAACTCCAAGTAGTAGAGCTAAATATCATGATCTTAATATTAGTGCCCTAGATAGCACTCAAATGAGTGGTATATTTTATAAAAGTGAAGCCCTATATCATAACACACAAACTCGTCTTAAAAAAAGTGCACCTCCTCATCCTCCACGACCAGTAAAACCTTCAGTAAAAGGTAAAGGCATTCAACGACCAAAAGATACTTCAGATATTCTAAATCTTCAATCTACAACAGATCCTGAACCTAAAACACCAAGACCATATGCAGGAGGTATAACTTCTGGTTCTATGGACCAAAGCATGATACCGATCAAACTAGATACAATACCTTCTCAAAGACAACATCATAAAGAGATAGCAAAAACAACAACTTATTCTTCACCAGCAAAAACTGCTGCTTTTCAAACAAGAAATAGCTCTGAAGGATTTAAAAATGCATCAAAAGAAGAACTAACGAATACTCCAGAAACAAGTATAGATGCATTAGTAGAAGAATTACATAAAGCATTCGGCACAAGAAGAAAACAAGTAGAATATCACCCACCAAAAAGCAAAAGACGAGCAGCAAGTACAACATCAAGAGCAGAAGGATCACCAAGAACACCATCAAGAGTAGCATCAGCAGAAGCAGCAGGATCACCAAGTACACCAGCAAGAGCAGCATCAGAAGAATCATCAAGAGCACCATCAAGAGCAGAATCAGCAGCAGCAGGGTCATCAAGAGCACCATCAGTGGCAACATCAGCAGAAGCAGCTGCATCATCAAGAAAAGCAGGATCAGAAGCAGGAGAAAAAGAAGCAGCAAGGAGGTTAAGAGAAGAAAATAGTGCAGCAAAAAGAGCAGCAAGATTAGCAAACAATGCACAAAAAGGCTTTGACCCTAGACCCGGACCAAGATCTAAAGAAAGTGTAACATCAATAAAAGCAGGATCATCAAGAGCACCATCAATAGTAGCATCAGTAGAAGCAGCTGCATCATCAAGAAAAGCAGGATCAGTAAGCTCTATCTTTAGTCTCCCAGCGAGTTCTATATCTTCATCAGAACTGCCATCTGAAAAATACGGCTCAACAATATATCCAGATGATTCATTATCAATAAGTGGTTATGAACTTTATGGAGATCCAATAAGATTCAAAGGTTGTATACCTTCTTCTAAATATGATTTTAGAGATGGTTATAGATTCGAAAATGATGAGCTTGATGGAAAAGTTGATCAAATAAAAAGATATAAACCAAACAAATCAGAAGAAGAAGCAAAAGAAGCAAATATACAAAATAGAATAGAAGCACAAAAAGAAAGATTAAAGCTAAAAGCACAAAGAAGTGTAGAGGAGGTAGAAATAAAAGAAGCACAAGAAAGAGCAGAAAAAAGAGCAGAAAGAAGAGAAACAGTAAAATCCTTAGCAGGTTTATATCCAAGATACACACCTAATACAATAGAAGGTATGAATGAACAAATAAAAAACTGGCAGCAAACACATGAAACAGCTTTAAATAAATGTGAACAAACTGACAAATTTCTAACAAAAACAAAAGACGAAGTAAGTAAAGCAGAAGAAAATAAACAATACTGGGCTAAACAAATAGAATGCTTGGATAGAGAGTTTCAAGATTTTAAACAAGCTATTAGAGAAGCAATAGGAAGTACAAAATCAGCACCAAGTGCAAGTGGAACTCATGAAATATCAGGCTGGTGTAAAAAGGTTAGTCAAGGAGCTGATTCAGCTGCACAAGAAGGAGATCTAAGTTTAATAAAGAGGTTAGAAATGCGTAAAGAATCAATAGAAGCAGGAATAGACCCATCACCCGTAAGATGAAGTGCAGCAGGAGTAATTGATAAATACTTAACTGACTTAACAAAAAAGAAGGAAAACAACATGTTTATCTATCTGTTGATAAAACTTCAGAACTTGTAGCAATGCGACTAAAAAAGCAAGGCAAAGTTAGAGACCTAGCCAGCCGCAGCAGTTAACATAAATAATAAACATATCAATCAAGTGCTGAAGAAGGTATATCTGATTTGAGACAAAGATAGAGTATGCTATCATTACAAGATGATAAAACAACACAAAACAGAAGTCTCTATTAACAAATAATTTAAATATATTTTAAAAATAAAATTAGAAACAAAATATTAAGTATGTTTGCTCTTTTTCTAACTATAATTTTATGATATAATAAGCGCATAACTCAAATTATAGGTAAGGATATGACAAAGAAACAAAAATCATCTAAATTTGATAACAAAAAACCTTATAACGAGCCTCCAACAGAGGAAGAATATATATTAATAAAAAAAAGAGCTAAAGATTTTTCAAAAAAAGTTCAAGAAAATCTTGACATGCGTCGTGATAATTTAAGACAAGAAAACACAACTAAAACAAGGCCAGGAAGTGCAATGGAAACAAGACCAGGAAACGCAATAGAAACAAGAGTTAGAGGACCAAAATGGTTAAAAGAAGCAAAAGAAATATGTCGAGGCAAAGATGATAAAAAACAACAAAAATTTAATCCTAAAGCAACTAGATCAAACGATATAAAAACTCACAAAGATGCCCCAAAAGACCCAAATCATCCTGTATATCGTCATCGATTTAATTTTAATATAGACAAATTCATTTTAAGTCAGAATAAAATAGGAAATAATGGTTATCCAGACAAATTTACATATAACAGACCACCATCAGATGATGAATATGCAAAACTTAGAAATCAATCTAGAGAATTTTCAGAAGAACTACGAGCAAAAAATCGTAAGCTTCTAAGACCAAAAAGCGCAATGGAAACAACAAAACTAAGAACCGCAATAGAAACAAGACCAGGAAGTCAGTTAAATGAAGTACGTGAAATATATCTAGGAAAAACTGATTCAACTACACAAAAAAGAAATCCAAGTTTAACAGAGAGGTTAAGTATGCTTTCATCAAAAGAAGAACACCCCCCATCACAAGGAAGATGAAGTGCAGCAGGAGTAATTGATAAATACTTAACTGACTTAACAAAAAAGAAAGAAAACAACATGTTTATCTATCTGTTGATAAAACTTCAGAACTTGTAGCAATGCGACTAAAAAAGCAAGGCAAAGTTAGAGACCTAGCCAGCCGCAGCAGTGAACATAAATAATAAACATAGACGTCCACAAAGCCGAAGCTCAACCATAGAAGAAAATATAAACATTAAGTTAGATACAACATAAAACTAAGCATATGAGATTTTTTAAGATTTGAATCTATAACTATATAAATTCTAATGCTTGACCCTGATTTTTAGTTAGTTATGTTAAATTTATGCAAAATTTTAAAAATAAAACAATCTGGATAATCGGGGCAAGCACTGGCATTGGAGCTGCGCTTGCAAAAAATTTAGCAAGCAAAAACAGTAATCTTATTTTATCAAGCAGAAACCACAAAACATTAAAAGAATTAACTAAATCACTTAAAGGTAATCATCAAATTATTGATTTTGATGTGGCAAATGCAAAATCATGTCAAACAGCTACAATTAAAGCATTTAAACTATGTAAAAATATTGATAGCATTATATTTTTAGCAGGAATTTATGAACCTAAATCTATTAGTAATATTGATTTAGAATTAACAAATAAAATTATCCAAACAAATTTAATGGGCGCTATCAACCTTACTCATTTTATTTTACCCTTCCTTAAAAAACAAAAAAAAGCACAATTAGCTTTTTGCGCATCTGTAGCAGGTTACAGAGGCTTACCAAATGCCCAAATCTATGGTGCTAGCAAAGCAGCATTAATTAATTTTTGCGAAAGCCTATATATAGAAAACCAAGAAATTGACATAAAGCTAATTAATCCTGGTTTTGTAAAAACAAGATTAACAGCAAAAAATAATTTTAAAATGCCCATGCTAATTTCCAGTGAATTAGCAGCAGAAAAAATCGCCAAAGCTTTATTAAAAAAACAATTTGAAATAACTTTTCCAAAAAATTTCACCTATATATGCAAATTTTTAAGGCTATTACCCTATAATTTATATTTTAAAATTATAAAAAAATTACAATAAATTTAAGCTATTTGTAAATATCAGTAATATGTTAATTTCTAGTTAAATAGCTTTATATCATAATATCATAGTAGATTTTTGCTCTTGTACTCCAGAGTAGAGGGTGCCTGCAGCCCAAGATCCTAGTGAGGGTTGGCCTCCCGCATCTCCTGGTGTTAATTGTCCATAAAGAGACAAAGCATATTCTAGTCTAAGTGATCCAGTATTATTGTCTACATCAGATATTAGTGTAGATGATCCAGCAACTCTTACTCTATCTGTATGAGGAGATAAGCCAGAGTTAAGACTTCCCGCAGCTCTTGGTGTAGATGGTAAAACTGCTTTTTTTGCTTGAACTGCATGATGAGACAATACCTCATTTCTTGATGTTAATGCTCCAGCATTATGGGATGCAGTAGATCTTGCGCTAGCTGCATAAGGAGATAAGCCAGAGTTAAGCCTTCCCTCAGCTCTTGGTGTTGAGGGTCCAGCATTACTTCTGCCATCAGAACCACATTTAGCTTGTGCTGGATAACGAGCTTGACTAGCTGGAGCACGCTGCTCTTTTGAAACATTATTTCCCTTTTGTTCTGCACTCTTATTCTTTACATCATCACTCACTTTTTGTACCTCAGCTCTTGCTTGTAATGCCATAACACTTGCTTCCGCTACCTTAGTTCTTTCTTCTGCTTCCGCTCTAGCTTTTGCTTCTGCTTTAGCTCTTTCTTCTGCTTCCACTCTAGCTTTTTCTTCTGCGTCAGCTATTGCTTTTGCTGCTGCTTCCGAATTTATTGCTGTTTCTGTATCTTGTTCCGCCCTAGCTCTAGCTCTTTTTTCTTCATCAAGTTCTACATTTAATGCCGCATTAGCTGCTCTTAATCTCTTAACTTGTGCTTCTAGTGCATCAGCTCTTGCTTTTTCTGCCTCAGCTTTTTCTTGTGCTTCCTTAGCCCTTGCTTCTAATTTGCTAGCACTTATATCTGATAATGTTTTCATATTTTCTGCTTCTAATTTCTGAGCATTTGCTTTTTCTATATCTTTTTCAGCCACAGCTCTTGCTTCTGCTTCTGCGTCAGCTCTTTCTTTTGCTGCCTTAGCTCTTGCTCTTATATTCACCAAGCCAACTTCGACTTCTTTTTGTAATTCCTTATAATAATTTGACAATTCTGAAGCAAACAATGCTGCTGCATCAACTTTTTTGTTCAGATCGACGACAGTATCAAAAGCTACAGCTCTTGCTTGTGCTTCTGCCTTAGCTCTTTCTTCTGCTGCCTTAGCTCTTTCTTCTGCTGCCGCTCTAGCTTCTTCTGCTGCCGTAGCTCTTGCTTTTTCAACCGCTCTTGCTTTTTCTGCCTCAGCTTTTTCAACCCCCTCTCTATTCATAATTGTAGAACCATCAGATGTTAAACGGAAAGATTGAGGAGGAGGTGAAGTAATATATACATCACCTTCTTGTTCTGAATCTTTAAAAGGTGGACAAGATACATCTCCATGACGTGCAACAAGTGCTGCTATTTCTTTTGCTATTTCTGTTTTTTTACCTGGTCCGCTCATATTTCCTACCTTAATTTTTATATATTATAACAAATTTTTATAAGTAATGAAAGCATAAAATTAATAAAAATTTAAATAAATATAATAAGGAAATTATGCAAAAAATCTTTTATATCTAAATAAGAAAATTAAAAAGCATCCACCTCAACAGCATCATCAAGAAGTTTCTTAATTTTTAAAAGAAGATCATATTCTTTTTTATTAATTATTTTAGCCTTAATGGCATTTTCATATATAGAACCAGACTTATCTATCACTTTATCTCTTAAAGCTAGTTTAATCTTTTTATAAATATTTTCATATTTTTCTGTTTCTCTAAATGCAATTTCCAGTTTATGTAATTGATCATTTTTATCTTTAGCAATAAAAACATCTTCTGTTAAACGGTCTCTTCTTTTATCTGAAATCATTAATGTTTTGGCAATTTTATGATTAAGAAAATTATTAGATCTTTGCCCAATAGGGTTTAAACGATTATAAAAATCCAAAATCATCCCTATTAAAGAGCCAATTTTACCATTAAATAAATTCTTAAAAATTGCAGAAAAACCTTCTTGTATTTCAGAAAAACAATAATTCATAGACCATTTAAGATAGTCTAGATCCTCTTTTTTAGAACCATCAGCTTTAAATCTTCTTAAAACTGAACTTGCTAAATACATATATGATAATATATCACCAAATCTAGAAGTTAAAGCCTCCTTCCTTTTAATAGAACCACCATAAAGAGCAAGAGCAACATCTGCTAAAAATGCAAAACTAGCAGAGCTCCAAGCAAGATGAGCCTCGTATTTTCCAATAACACCAACATATCTTCTATGATATAAATAACCCCTTGATAAGCTAAGCAAAATTGACCTTGTCATATTTCTTAATAAATGACCTATATGTTTAAAGAAATTATCATCAAATTTATCTAAATCATTTTCAGCTAATGCTTTCATTTCATTATATGAATATGGATGACATCTTATAGCCCCTTGACCAAAATGAATCAAACTTCTAGTCATGATATTTGCACCTTCAACAGTTATGGCTATTGGTGTTCCAAAATAAGCATGTGCCAAAATATTTTTAGGCCCCCTACAAATTGCTGCTCCACCTAAAATATCCATACCATGATTAATTATTTCTCTAAATTTTTCAGTAAAATGATATTTCACAATCGCATTAGCAACAGCTGGTTTATAACCATTATCAATTGCAGATGCAGTAAAAATTCTGGCAGAATCTAACATATAAGTAAAACCAGCAATATTTGCCATTGGATCTAAAACTCCTTCAAACTTTCCTATTTCTGTACCAAATTGCCTTCTAATTTTTGCATAATTTCCAACAGTTCTAGCAACCATTTTTGCCCCGCCTGTACTTGTTGCAGGCAAAGAAATACCTCTACCAATTGATAGACACTCCATTAACATCTTCCAGCCTGATCCTGCTTGAGAAACCCCTCCTATAATATCATCTACTGATATTATAACATCCTTTCCTATTAAAGAAGCATTCACAAATGGCACACTTAATGGGTCATGTCTTTTAATTTCAATATTGGCATTTTTGCTTTTAATCAAAGCACAAGTTATTCCTAAATCATGGCCCTTATTAAGCAAATTTTTCGGGTCTTTTAATTTAAATGCCAAACCAATTACAGTAGCAACAGCTCCTAATGTGATATATCTTTTTCTGAAATTTAGCTTAATTTTAAGCTTACCATCCTTATCTTTAAAAACCTCACCATAAGATGAAATAGATGTAGCATCACTTCCAGCCAATGGCTCAGTTAAACCAAAACAAGGAATTTCTTGTCCCTTTGCAAGCCTCGGTAAATAAAAATCCTTTTGTTTTACAGTTCCATATCTAAGCAATAATTCAGCTGGCCCTAAAGAGTTAGGAACCATTACAGTAATTGCCAAAACTTGTGATCTTGTCGCTAATTTTTCAACAACTTTTGAATGAGCTAAAGCCTGAAAACCAAGTCCTGAGTATTTTTTAGGAATTATCATACCAAAAAACTTTTCTTTTTTTAGGTAATCCCAAACCTCTTTTGATAAATCCTTATCTTGAAAAACCTGCCAATCATTTGTCATTTCACAAACTTTATCTACAGGGCCATTTAAAAAATCTTTCTCTTCTTTTGTTAATTTACCATAAGGCTCTTTTAATATCTTAGCCATATCAGGTCTTCCGGAAAACAACTCTCCTTCAATCCAAACATTCCCTGCCCTTAAAGCAATTTCCTCAGTTTCAGAAATTTTAGGAATCATACCAGATTTTTTAAGAAGTGATATGATGTTTTTCGAAATTAAATATTTTCTAACAGGCCTAAATAAAATAATAAAATTAAAAATTAAATATGATAAAATAAATAAGGGCTCAACATTCTTCACCAGTAAAAATAACAAGCCAAATAAAGAAAAAATAATTAATGGTGACCCCTTATAAGCAAAATATAAAACAATAATTAAAGCAAAAAAACCAACAGCTCCATTATTTAAAAATTGTAAAAAATCAAACATATATTACCTCCTTAATTATAAAAATTTTGTTTATTCTTAACTAACTTAACAATATATGGCGCAGGCTCAAACCTATCTCCATATTTTCTTGCCAAATATTTTAATCTTTCTGAAATTTTTTCTAAGCCAATTGAATCGGCATATTTCAATATACCACCTCTAAATGGTGGAAATCCTGTGCCCATAATCATAGCAATATCAAGCATATTTGGCGCAGAAACAACTTTTTCATCAATAGATCTAGCTGCTTCATTAACCATGATTAATAATAACCTATCTAAAATATCAGCATCAGAAATTTTTTGCTTTTTACAAAGAGAAATCACCTTATCATTAATAAATTTATGCTCATTTTTATAGAGATAAATTCCTTCATTATTTTTCTTACCAACTAAATTTAGATCATTATAAATAATCTCAATTAACTTAGAAACCTGCATCCTGCTTCCATATGATTTTTCCAAAACTTTAGCAACTTTATAACCAACATCTAACCCTACTACATCAGCTAAATATAAAGGACCCATTGGCATACCAAATTCACAGGCAATTTCATCAATATCCCTTACCATAGCTGTTTCAGATAAAATATGAAAAGCCTCATTAATATAAGTAAGTAAAATTCTATTAACTAAAAAGCCAGGAACATCAGCAACAATAACTGGTGTTTTACCAAGCTTTTTACATAAAGAAACAATATTTACCAAAGTTTCATCACTAGTTTCCTTACCAGGAATCACCTCAATCAAAGGCATACGATTTACTGGGTTAAAATAATGCATTCCTATAAATCTTTCAGGGTTTTTAAGAGATTTAGCCATTTCAGTTATGGATAAAGAAGAAGTATTTGATGCAATAATTGTTTTTTTATTTAAATAAGGCTCAAAATCAGCTAATAATTTCTTTTTTAACTTAATATCTTCAGTAACTGCTTCACTCATTAAATCACAATTTTTAAAACCTTCATTAGCAGTTGTTAATGAAATTAATGATAGCTTATTAGTTACCTGATTTTTACTATATTTCCTAATCTTAAGTAATTCTTTATAAATTTTATTAATGTGACTATAAGCAAGAGCTAAAGAATTATTATTTATATCTTTAATTCTTACAGACATATCTAATTTACTATAAAGCCAAGCTATCCCCCCTCCCATTACTCCTGCTCCAAGAATAGCAGTATTTTTAAAGCTTTTTAATTTAAAATTTTCTTTAGAACCCTTATTTCTTTTAATTTCTTCAGTCGTAAAATAAATATCTATTAGATTCTTACAAACATCACCTATCACTAATTTAGCAAATTCCTTATGTTCAATCTCTAAACCTTTTTCAATAGGCAAATCTATAGTTCTTCTCATTACATCAATAGCAGCAAGTGGAGCTGGATAATGACCAAATGTTTGTTTTAAAATATTTTTTTTTGCTTTATTAAAAATAAGATCTTTTAATATTTTCTTTTGTAAAAACAGAAATTTAGGCTTACGTCTTTTTAAAATTCTTAGCTTTTGCTTTTCATCTAAAACTCTCTTAATAAATTTATCTAAATGAGTTTTCTCATATTTTAAGGGGAAATAATCATCAATTAAACCAATTTTATAAGCTTTCTTAGCAACTATTGCTTTTCCTGTTAAAATTAATGGTAACGCAGCTATTATACCAATTAACCTGGGTAATCTTTGGGTTCCACCAAAGCCAGGAAAAATCCCTAACTTAACTTCTGGTAGAGCTATCAAGCTTTTCTCAGATTCCGCCGCAACCCTAAAATCACATGCAAGAGCTAGTTCAGTTCCTCCCCCCATTGCAGAGCCATTAATATAGCATAATGTTGTAAATGGAAGATTGGCAATTTTATTGAGAATATCTTGTCCTTTTTTAACTTTATTTATTGCTTCTTTTTCATCAGTTAAATCTTTGATTTCATTAATATCAGCTCCAGCAATAAAATTTCCCTCTTTAGCACTTTTAAAAACTAATAATTTTATTTTTTTATTATTTTTTAAGCGATCTAATTCTTTTTCTAATTCTAACAAAATATCAGAACGTAAAATATTTACTTTTTCATTTTTCAAATCAAAAGTTAAATTTGCAATATTATCTTTACCAATTTCTAATTTAAAATTACTCATTAATTTGCCTCTAATAATAATGCCCCTCCTTGTCCTCCACCAATACATAAAGAAATTATTGCTCTTTTTTTATTTCTTCTTTTTAATTCTCTAAGCGCATGAATCACCAATCTCATACCAGTCATACCAACAGGATGACCTAAAGCAATAGAGCCACCATTAACATTTAATTTATCATTAGGAATCTCACCTATTTTATCGGCCAAGCCTAAATTCTTCTTACAAAAATCTTTTGAATCCAAAGCTCTAACGCAAGCAATAACTTGAGCTGCAAAAGCTTCATTAATTTCAAATAAATCAATATCTTTTAGAGTTAATTTATTCCTTTTTAAAATATCAGCTATTGCATAAGCAGGACCCAAACCCATATGAGATGGTTCCAAACCATTATAAATAAAATCTGTTACATATCCTAATACAGGAATTTTCTGTTTCTTAGCTCTTGCCTCACTCATAATAATTGAGGCAGCTGCAGCATCGGTTATTTGTGAGGAGTTACCAGCAGTAACTGTACCATTTTTTCTATCAAAAAATGGCTTTAATTTTCCTAAAGCAGCTAAATTTTGTTCATATCTTACTCCTTCATCAATCTCTAAAATATTTTTTTTCTTATTATTTAAAGGAAAAGGAATAATCTCTTCTTGCAAAAAAGATTTTTGAATTGCTTTCTCTGCTTTATTATGACTATCACAAGCAAATTTATCTTGATCTTCTCTGGTAATTGAAAAATCTTGCGCCAAATTTTCCGCTGTCATCCCCATAATTAAGTTACACACAGGATCAGTTAGACCTAATTTTAAAGCAATTTCTGGCTTTAAAAACCTTAAACGAAATTTAAGCAAATTTTGTAATTTTTCAGTAAAATTTTTAGCACGCATCATTTGCTCTAAAAATTCTTTCATCGAATCATTAAATAATAAAGGAATATTACTCATAGATTCAACACCTGCTGCTAAAACAACTTCAGCCCTACCCGCCTCAATTTTACAAATAGCAGA
>Ga0181585_10003636_pt1 | contig 13468 bp, 9 predicted proteins | sample 071ome_29_FD_132469 | JGI IMG/M metagenome (GOLD analysis project Ga0181585, IMG submission 132469) | Coastal salt marsh microbial communities from the Groves Creek Marsh, Skidaway Island, Georgia - 071407BT metaG (megahit assembly) | ecosystem: Environmental > Aquatic > Marine > Intertidal zone... | reverse complement strand
ATCTTCAGGCAACATATCAACATCATGAAATACAAAATAATCACACCCTTTATCTAAGGCATACTTATATCCTGCATTCAGAAGTTTACCTCTGTTAAAAGGTTTTTCATCTGCCTGTTCAACGATGAAGATTTCGTAATCAATATCTTTGATATATTCTTTCATATGAGATAAGAACCTTTTTAGTTGTTGTTCTCTATCTCTATATGGAACGATTATACCAAGTTTATGAGTTACTTTCTTCTCCTTGAGTTTCTGTTGTCTCTTGGATTCTCTCACTTCCTCTTTCTGGTCTATTTGATGTTCCTACTGTTTTTGATTTAGCGATTTGGTAGAACTCGTTTAAGTACCACTCCAATCTTTCTTGCCACATATCGGCATCTAATTCATACAACCAATCATTGATATCACCAATAGAATCAGCGATTGATTCAAGAGCCTTAACTCCTCTTTCTTCAAGAGATTTAGTTTTCGTTGTCTCGTTCTTTGCCATAATTGTAATTTAATTTATGTTTATTAATTAATACCTCTCTAAGTTTTTCAAATACAAATCCCTCTGTATTATTTATATCAATTGGATGAGAGGCTTGTTCTATCCAATCTTGTAATTTTACAGGTTCCCATTTCTTTTCATCAATTTCTTTTTGAATCTTTTCTGGTTCCCATTTTAGAACTTCAATCTGTGCTTGTAATTCTTCTATTTTATATTCAATATCTTTTTTCTTAACTTCTTTCATTTTTAAATCTTCTGTGATATCATCGATAACAGATTGTTTATCATACCACCTACCAAAGAAATTTCCAATGTGTGAGTTTTTATGTTTTTTATTTTGTAGTAAAGTTTCTACTATTAAAATAATTTTTAAAAATATAGCATAATCTTTTTCCGATGGTTCTAATAAATCTTTTAATTCATTATCTATCGCTTCAAGAGTTTTTACTATCTTTTCGTTATGTAACAATTCTAACAAGTTCATACCCGTCTCTTTTAAGTTTATCTAATAATGTATATTTTATATTGGACAATCCAATAGTTTTGTAATCCAATTCTCCTGTAAGTGATTCATGAAAAAATATATCTGAGTTTTCAATTATATCAGGGTCATAAGTGTAATATCTTTTTATAATATCTGTATCATTATCATGTACCAAAGATTTATATTCACCTTCCAATCTTAGTGGTATATAAATTTTATCTGCAAGTTCTATTGATTCATCAATTATATTTAAGTTTCCTTTTATAGTAGAATGATTTAAAAATGAACCCTTATCTAATAATAAATTTCTTGAATATGATTTAGTGTAATCAAAATAAATTACAGGTTCAATACCAAATCTTGTTTTTAAATCGTTTAATGATTCACTTCCTTTAAAATAAAGTTCAGATTTAGATTCATCACTTAATATTGAATCAAATACAAATATTTCAGATAAATCTATTTCTGATTTATCATCTGATATTTTTATATGTTTGTTTGTGTAGTCAAATATGTTGAAATTATCGGATAATATTTTATCCGCTACCTTCTTGTTATTTAGGTTAATGGATATTATATTATCTTTTACATTAAATTCAAATATGATGTGATTCCACACATTTCTTGAATAATTTGAAACAACTTGTGTATATTCTTCATTATCATTCCATATTTGACCTATGATTTGGTTACCATTATTTAAAAACAAACCACTATCATATCCTTCAAAACAAAATAAGTTTTTAATCGATTCTCTTTCATATCTATCATTAAACCAAAAAGAAATAGAGAATGATTTTGTTGGAATAGTTTTTCCTAATGGATTTAAACTAGCATACAGATAATCACTTTTACCAAATTTTCCAACTTTAATCTTTTGTAAAAATGGGTTTCTTGATAGGTTTACATTTTCAATTCTATATGGAAGAATATCAAGTTCATCATAATTTGAATATGTTTTATTTTTATCATAAAAAGTTTCTAATGGTAAACCTGCTCTTTCTATCCTATATAATAAATCTAAATCTTCAAAACCATATCCATAATACTCATTTGAATATCCGTTAACATCTTCAAAGTCCTCTCGGTTAATTAAAACAACTCCTCCAAAGTATTGTGGGTAAGGTAATTTATTATCATGTGATTCTACATTAGTTGCAAGATGAGTTGGTACTTCAGGCCAACTATAATCACACTCATCTGAAATAGGTAACATATCAATATCATGAAAAGCAAAGTAAGTATATTCTTCAGATATTTCTTTTACTGCAGCATTACATAGTTTACCATAATTAAATGGCCTATCATCAGATTGTTCTATAATAAAAATATCATATTCAATATCTTTATCCTTTAAGAACTCTCTCATGTGAGGTACAAACACATCTAAGTGGTCTTGTCTATCTCTGTAAGGAACAATAATCGCTAACTTATCTTTCATTTAGATTTTTACTATAATTTCTTTAAGAGTATTCCAATGGTTATAACAAATATACGAATTTTTTTTGACATTTACAAACAAAAACTCATCTTTTTTTACATCAATCTTCCAATCGTTAAGTTGGATAGCTCGATACATCTTCTTATACTCTTTCCAATACGAATAATCTTTTTTAGTTTCTGAAACTTCTTTTAATCTTTCCAAAACCGTAGAATCCCATTTAAAATGGTGTACTTGTATGAATCCTTTTTCTATTGGATATCGTTTAGGATGATTCCATCCTCTTTCTCTCCAAGTATCAGTATCACCAATCACAGCAAAGTGTTGACCAGGTGTTACATCTATCGAACCTTTCATTACACAACATTTGTTTGGCATCGCTCCACTCATAGGATATCTAAAAAATCCTGCAAGTGGAAACGATTCCCAAATATTAGTTTCTTTTGTTACCAAGGGAAACTCACCATTCTCTCCTATCCTATCAAGGAAACCTCCTGTGATAAACTCCCAACCATTTTCATCACATTCTGTGATAAGTTCTCTTAAAGGTTTTGGGTAAACATGAAGTTCATCATCATCCGAAACCACCCACCATTCGTTTGGTTTGGTTCTTTTAACTTCGTTATATAATTCTGTTACTCTTTCCCAATTAAATTTTGGTTCTGTAACTACTTTGTAAGGTGTAATACCAAGATTTACTACTTCTTCTAAAATACCATCTAATTCGTGTTGACGATAAACAACTACATAGATATCATCAACGATATCTTGATAGTGTTTTAACATATGTGATAGAAGAGTAGTGTTGTGCCCAACAACTGTAACCAAATTTATTTTTTGCATCTCTGAACAAATGTTAGACCAGTAGAAGAAGGTCTACTTTTAAATATACCATTATTAAAAAAGTTGAAAATTTCCCAATCTGTATTTTGTTTTAATTCTTTGATTAATTTTGCTGGGCCATTTACAAATTCATCATGATGTTTTTGTTCTGAAACATCGTTTGTTACTATGTGTTCTTTTTCATAACTTTCATCAGTATCATGTATTGAAATAATACCATTTGGTGAAAGTAAATTTTTATAAAGTTCAAAATCTCTTTTTACATCCTCATACGAATGTCCAGCATCAATATGAAGATAATCAATTTTAATATCTTCTTTTACAAAAAAGTTATAGTAAGCATTTTCAGTAGTATCTAAAATAAATCTACATGGAAAGTTTTTTCTAAAAAATGATTCTTCATCTGTCCAATCGGTAAATCCTCCAACTCCATTATCTGCATCTACAAGAATAGTAGTACCAATATCACCCCACTCCATTGATTTTTTTCCATCGAAGATTTGTTGGTCATGTAAATCCATTCTTGCTTGAGATATGATTCTTGGAATAAATCCACCACCACTTCCTAAACATACACAAGTTTTTGCCCTCATGTATTGAATTACAGAATAAATTAATAACCCATCACCTAAATGAAAATCAGTTGCACCATGAGTCCAACGATATTTAACAGGAGTAAATTCCTTGTACTCATTATCGTTAGTATCTTTTTTGATAGAAAAGTTATTCGTAAAAAACTCTTTCACCAATGTATAGTTGAATAAACTCATATAGTGTCTTAGTTATAGGTGTCTAATTTTATTTCTATTTTGTCAGTTGTCTTAGTGTCAGCACTACCCCCTTACCCCCATTAATAAGTATAAGGAATTTTACCAAACATATATAAATATATAAAAATATATTAATTATCTAAAATAATACTTCTAACTTTATCTGCCCATGCAGTTTTATTATCAAATTGCTTCATATAAGTTTTTAAATTATTAAAGTTTTTTAATCTTTTAGAATGAGAATCTATTAATATTTTTTTATGAATTTTTTTGAATTAATTCATTGTAGATGCTCTATAATCATAATCAACTTCAGGTGCCCAATCTTTATGAATAATTGGTAACTTACCATAATCTACTGCTTGAAATATGGAATACCCAAATGGTTCTTTAAAATATGCTCCATGAAATATCCCCCAATTTTTCATCATAAAATGGTGATGAATTTTTTCATCCCATTGAAAAATTTCTATTCCTGGTAATGAATAAGAAGTTGTATCTTTTAAATTTTTAACATCCCATTGAGATGTTAAAGCATATCCTTTCATTTCATTCAACCAATGAATACATTTTCGAGATTCAACACGAGATGCAAATCCAATCTTTTCATTATCAATATGACCACTTAGTGGTAAATTGTTTGTAAATTCATAATAGTTTGGAATGTTATATGTGTATGTTGGGAAATCTTTTGTAAAATCTGTTTTGTTATTTCCAATCCAAATTCTTTTTTTAAATGTAAGATAATACTCACTACAAAATTTAGAATCAACATTGGTATTATATTGTAATCTTTTTAATTCAGGTATTGCATTAATAGTATCATCCATTTCTTTAGGATACGCATGAACAAAACAAGTTTTAAATTTATCTTCCCAATGCCAAATATGGTCTCTCTTGTGATAATGAGAATGTAATGAATGAATTTCTGTACACTCACTTAACCAATCATTTGTTTTTTCTACATCATCAAAGTGAAAGTGATAATGTAATCCTTTTGGTAAAGAGTATGGGTCAAAGTTATTAGGTTTTTTAGAATCTATTAATAACCTCCAACTTTTTTTATCTGGTAAATTTGGCCAAACCAATTTTAAAAAATTATTAACCCAAATATCAGCACCTCCTTTTACAAGATTCCCCGCACCTGTTGTTAATAATATTCTATATTTTGTTTTTTTAACTACATTGAGAGGATATAATTTATCACCTCCCTTAATAAACTCATTTAAGATTTTTGCAATCTCATGTGAATCAACAAAATCTTCTTTGAAGTATTTATTTAATTTTGATTGTAACTTTGTTTTATTTGTACCCTTTATTAACATTTTTATCCACAATATAAATAACCATAAACATTTTCCATTCTACCATTTGAATCCCAAGAAGATGATACCATACATTTAGCAACTGTATAAGAACATTGAGATTGTCTTTCTTCGTAAATTGGAGTAGAATCTCCATTAAATCCTGTTATTACCCATTCAGATGGTTGTTTCATTAAATAACCAGGAGTATCTGAAGAACAAAGTAAATCACCAGAATTTACATCACCTCCTTGATTACATATTTTAAATCCACTCAAAGATAAAGAGCCTGTTGGGTCAACATCTACACTATCCCCAATTGATGCAACTCTCCAAATTTCTTTTGAACCAGTTTCGTTTGTAGGAATATAGTTTCCAAATGAATCTATAAGAGAAGCTGATATATCTGATTCAGATGGTTCAATATTTGAACCAGAAACTAATGAAAAACGAGATGGTTCAACTTTTTCCCATAAAATACCAACAACCGATGAATCTTTTGATGTAGTTGATTTAACTAATTCGTTATTAGAATCTAATTTTACTAAATCTCCTTTAGAAATATTAGTTGAAATATTTTTAATATATCTGTGTCCTAATGTTACCGCATAGGCAATTTTAGCATTATTATGTGATAGAATACCATCAGATATATAATTATGAATTCTTTCAAGTTCGTAATTGTAAACCAAAACTTCTTCATCAAAAGTATCGATACTTTCAATTATATCGGGTCTGATTACTCCTTTATGATATACATATAATTCTCCCCCCACTCCAAGTTCATCAGTTTCAATTTTATGACCTGGATAATCAGGATGGTACAACCAATGTGAATTTGAACATTTCAATTCATATCCTAATTTAGTTTTTACATGAGACCATCCTTTTGTTTTTCTTTTTAGTATTTCTTCAATTGGTGACCACTCCCAAGTTTCACTAAAAAAGTTGTAAACTTTTATTATATCGTTTTCGTGTGTATCTTCTACATTTACTTCTCCTCTTTTTGTAATAATTTTTGTACCAGGTAAAACACACGATGTATATGTTTGGAAACCAGAATCAACAGCATCAAAATTAGTTTCAATCGTGTCAAATTCCGAATCTATTGAACTAAATCTGCTAGAGAAGGTTTTGGTAGCCAATCCATCATTAAATCGAGTACCTGATTTAAAGAATAGTCCTGTTGTATCTACCGCAAAAACATCGTTGAAAGGACGAGGAGTGTTAGTACCATCTGAAATCTTAACACTATCTTTTAGTACTAATCTTTTTATAGCTGATGCATCATCTTTTATATCAAATACATCATCAAGAGCTACTTCATTTGTTCCATCACTTACTTTAGAACCTTTCTTTTGAACAAAATTACCAGCTGAATCAATATAAAATCCATGAGCTGATATAAATCCGTTACCATAAGTAATATCACCTGCAGCTGCAAATTCCCCACTTCCAACTTTAGTTCCTTTTCTTAAACTATCCGAATCAATAGTATATGCTCCAATAGTACCGGAAGTAGCAGTAATTCTATTTACATTTAATGTAGAAGTATCAGCGGTCCAAGTTAATGCACCACTTGTACCTCCAAGATAGAAGTTACCCTCATTATCCATGTAAGTTTTCCAATTACTACCATCACTAAATCCAAGTCTATTATTACCTAAATGTAATCCTTGTGAAGTATTTGCCGCTGATGTTGGTGTGAATGTTGTTGGATTCTCTAATGAACTTGTAGTATCATTAATTTTATCTGCTTTAGAATTTGCAGTATTCGCGGTTGTTTGAGCATTTCCTGCAGCAGTAGATGCATTTGATGCCGCGGTTGCAGCATCTGATATAGCCGTTGCTGTACTACCTCCAGTAATTACAACATTACCTGAAATATTGAGAGTAGTACCATCCCAAGTTAATTTATCTCCAAGTGAAAATACTTCTTCAGCGTCATCACTCCCTGCGAAGAATGTAGTATCTGCATTTCCAAAAGTACCAGTTCCAATATAAATGATATTATCATCCATAACAAGTGGTCCTACTCTTCCACCAGTTGCGGTAATATTTGTGGCAGTAACAGCACCTGCTTTTGTTACTCTAAACGGAGCAGAAGCCGCTGTTCCATGTCCAACCCACATTCTATATGTACCATCACTAGCAGATAATCTAACTACATTATTAGAAGAACCTAATGTTATATTTCCACTATTAGCTATTGTTGCATTCGTACCTGTTAACGATGATGCACCTAATGTCCATCCACCAATAGTACCACTTGTTGCAGTAACAACACCCGCATTTGTTACGCTAAATGGAGCACTAGCAAAATTTGCATGTCCTATGTGTAAGTCACCATCTGTACCAACTTTTAATATATCATCACCAGTACCAACAGATAAACTACCTTCAAAACTACCACCAGCTGCAGATAAATTACCTGAGAATGTACCTCCACCATTTACTGTAAGGTCTGTACCATCCCACAATAACGAATTTGTTGATGATTTTAAGGATAGTTTAGGAGTTCCACTTGATACACCAAGAAATATACCTTCTGCATCATAACTTTGGTCAACAGTTGTACCAGTACCTTGTCCTAAAGATATGTAAGGATTGGTACTACCACCTGCTAATGTTATATTTGCAGCATGGAGTCCTCCACTATTGTTTTCTCCAACATTTAATGTATTTTGTATAAATGAATCTTCAAATATCGCTATTTTAGCAGCAACAAATAAATCTTGAGTTCCAAGTGATTCCCATGGTCCACTACCTGGTTTACCAGTTGATGAGTTTGTATTATTGGTTGAAGTATGTTGAGCAGTTGCGGCATAATAAGTTCCATTATAAAGTACTGAATCTCTTCTACCTGTTCCTCCACCGTTATCACTAAATTGATAGTTTCTTCCTGATTCCCATTCACCAGTATGAACAATACCAGGACCAGTATTTCCATCTATCACAACATTTGTAATATGTGATTTAGATACTGTACCAGTACTACCAGATACATCTGTATAATTTATATCAAATGTAGTTGTTACTGATGTGAGAGAGTTTGGAGTATTTGGTGTTATTGTTTTATTATCATTATTTGTACCTCCACTCACATTATCAATATAGAATGAACCATTTGCATAAGGTGAGGTATCATCGTAAGTAAGTTGAGTAGGGCCTTGGAATACATTTACAGTAAATGCAGATGGTGTTCCATATGATACAGGTGTTTGTGTTCTTGTAATACTCTGTCCTGCAGGTGAAATATCAAAACTCAATCCACTAACACCACTAATACCAGCATCACCTTGATTACCTTTAGGACCTCGAGCACCATCTTCTCCTTGAACTGCAACTCCAACACTAAAGTCTATTGTTTTACCAGTAAATGTAGTTCCTTCAGAATTTGTATATGAATAAGTTACAGTACCACTTGTTCCGGTTGCTCCAGTTGGTGTAGTTGGAGTAATAACACCTGTTGATGAGTTAAAAGTACCTCCATCTACGTCAGTTACTCTAAATTTATTTTTAGCAATATCACCAGATGAATCATAACCATAATTAGAACTTCCACCTTCATTAACAATAAGTGTAATTGTAGATGGGTCAGTTACAGTTGAAAAATCTGAATTTGAATCAACTGTTTGTACTTGTGGATTTAATGAAGCAACTATGACTGGAGATGCAGTTCTTGTTCTTGAAATAGTTGCATTAATATTTTCAGTAGATGTACTTCCTTCAGAATTTGTATATGTTACAGCAAATGTTATAGTTTCTGTATCAGAAGTCATATCAGATGCCGTATCTGTAAATGTTAAGCTATTACTCGAAACCGTTCCACTTATACCCCCACCATATGAAACAGTCATTGAATCAAAAACATCAACACTTCCTTGTCTTGCACTTACACTAATAGTTTGTGGTGATTGTGTTCCATTTCCTTGAGAATCTGCAGTTATAGTTTGAGCCTGTGGAGTGAGAGTAAGTAATACAGGAGTTTCACCTTCTCGTGTTCTTGTAACTGTTGAACTTACTGATTTAGTGATTGATGTGCCTTCACTATTTGTTGTTGTAACTGGTATTGTAATTGTACCAGTATCAGATGTCATATCGGATGCATCCGAAGTAAACGATATTGTTGTAAACGGAGAACTTGGGGTGTTTACAGTTAATCCACCTGTTGTTGTTATTGTTCCGATTGAGGATATTGTTCTTGTTGTTCCTCCTTCAGATACTACAAGTGTTAAATTAGATGGAGTTGCTGAACCACTACCAACAGAGTTTGAAGCTATAGTTTGGGATGTTGGGAAAACTTGTACTTCAACATTTGGAGGAGATGCAAGAGTATTAGATAATGATATAGAATCAGTTACTTCTCTACTCACTCCCTCACTATCAGTTACAGTAGCTGTTAATCCAACTTGTGTAGAACTTACATTACTTGGTAATCTACCAAATGAAAGAGTTAAACCACTTCTTGTTACTAAATCATTACCATCCTTATCATCAGTACCGGATGTAATTTCTAATGAGATATCGGATGAGTTAAAAGATGTTATTGAACCTGTATAAAATTCTCTAATCGTTATGGTTGAATCATCAAAATCTCCAACTTGAACTCCTGTTGATTCCGCACTATTATTTTGATTTTTATTTGTAGTATCAAAAGTTATAGATGGAGGAGCAATTCTGTTTTTGGTATAGTTTACTTTCTTTTGAAATGATTGCGATGTTGAATTATCACCTGCAAGATAAGTTATATTTAATGAAAGAGAACCACTATCTTGAGACATCGCCGAGATACCATATTCATTTGTTAAGTATGAAGAATAAGCTTCGGTTACATTAGTGGCAGTTGCAGAAACAATATCAAATCTATTTGGTGATGTTAAACCATTACTATGTTGTATTTCTTTGTTTGCTATCCTTACCTCTACTACACCATCACCTGATGATACATCATCTAAAATAACACCTTGTCCATTAGCTCTAAAGGTTGTTGAATCATTTGTAAGAGTAATTGAAACTCCATCAAAGTTAACAACTTTAGATAAGGTAATTTCATCGGATTGAGTATTTCCAAAAATATCAGAACCAGTAAATGAATAAGTTACTTCATCAAAATCATTAGATGAAAAAGAGGAAGAGAATGTATTAGCAGAAATACTATAAGTATCAATTCCACCCTGAGTTCCAACATAAGTTAGTGGAGGTTTATTACTACCGCTATTTACAGTAAGAGGAGTTACAAGAGATGCTAAGTTTTTTCTTTGTGCTCTTACAGTAATTGATTGTCCAGCTGGTTTAGGGTCTAACTCAGTTGGTTCATATGTAAACTGATTTGCATTAGATGTTACAATAAGTTGAGGTGCATTATCACCATCTTCCAATCTATAAACAGTTTCAAACTCTTGTAAGTTTTCCAATGAAGCCGTATAAACAATTGAACCTACATATGGAGCAACTCCAGCTCCACTATATGAACCTGTAAAGTTTGATAGAGTTAATAAACCTCCCGCCGTTGTTACATTAGTTAATAAACCAGGATATTGTGAATAGTTACTTGGGTTTAAGTAATTTCCATCAACATCAAAAGCAGAAGATTCAAATGTTGCTGAACCTGTTAAATTATTTCTTGTTAAACTAAATTGAATAGTTTGATTATATGGGTTTGCAATTGAACCACTTGAAAATCTAAAAGCATTTCTATCTGATTCAAATGTTAGTAACTTACCACTTGTTGGAAAATCGTTACCACCATCAAATACACCAACCGAAGTAACATCAACTGGTATATAGTTATTGTTAATATCATAAAACTCAAATCTAAAATCAAAAGTTTCAGATGCTAGTTTTCTTGGAATATCTTGTATTAAAGTAAATTCATCTGGTGAGAATGAAGTATCTTGTGCATTTTTTAAAGATACATTTGATATGTACCAATCATCTCCCTTTACTTCAAATACTAATTTTGCATCACCAGTATTTTCTGATAATATATTTTGTGAAATATTTTGCCTTGTTCTATAAACGGCCGAACCACTAATAGTAGTAAAGTTTTGAGTAAAATTAGATGAACTAAAAAATGCTCTTATAGATTTATTTGAATCATTTAGTGAACCACTAAGTAAAGTTCTAAAGTTTAATGTATATTCTACATCTTTAGATATTGAAAAAGATTGAGATGTTATTAATTGTTGAACCCCACCAACCGAATTGTTGTAATCAAATTTTACAGCCTGAGATAATGTTGAGGAATCTATTGATAATGGATGGTCGTTTGATGATGATACCCAATATGTTGATAAATTTGATTCATCAAATCTTCCATACGGAATCTCAGTATTAGAAGTAGTTGTAACATCTCTAAGTAGTTCTGATGATTCTAATTTTGATTCTTGTACAAATTGAAAATCACCAACTGCATTTCTTGATTTTCTAAATACTTTTACTCTTGCAACATCACCAACAAATGTTTTTAATTGTGTGATATCAATTTTTGCAAAAGAACCGGTTAGGGTAGATTCTCCAATAGTTTCATTTTGAAAATCAGAGTATGTTACAGAGTATGAACCAGAAATAAAATCTGAAACGATATTGTTTGATGTATATGGAACATCTACTAAAACTTCTCTATCACTTAAAACTTCTATAATTTTAGCAGTATGAGATGGTGATGATATTGTAATTGTATTTTCATCTACATCTCTATCCCAACTTCCACTTGTTCTGATTAATTTGTATAAAGTGTTAGTTCTCCATGTTCTAATATCAGTACCATCCGCTGGTATTTCAGACACACCATGTACATAACCAGTATCAGTTACAGTTGGTATTGATTTTGAAAATATAGGTTTTATTAACTCTGTAATTGTTACTAATGGTCTTTTATAAAACCTAACAACAGTTTCATTAGAAAGATTTTTATTTATTTGTAAACTTCTTTCCCACTTTACATTATAAACACCATCCCATTCAGGTGGAACTGACACTATGGAGCCATTTGGTTCTACATATTCTTTTAATTCACCAAGAATTGTAATTTTACCAACTCCAATCGGAGTATCATCATAAACATGAATTGATATTAGTTTTGAATTTCCTTCGTAATATTCTGGTATACCATCACCTGGTTCAAAAAATATAGGATTTCCTTCAACATCAAGTATTTCTATTTTTATTTCAGTTGTTTCTTTTAAAAATTCAGAACCCTCTATTAAGAAACCATTTTTACCACCAGTTAGTGTTTCGTTCAACTGAGTAATTCTAAAATAATCAGAATTAGGAGCTGTATCGGTAATGAGTGTTTCGAAATTTGTTAGATTCTGAAAAGGAGCAAATTTTTTAATTATAGCCATATAGATTTTCCAATTACTAATATAAATATATTAAACTTTTTTTTGTTAATATATATTATATAGAAATCTATATATTATGGGAAAATATACTACAATACAAATAAAAAAGGAATTGTATAAAGAACTACACGAGTATTGCTGTGAACATGGATATTCGAAAAGTGGATTGATTGAAAGACTAATTGAAAAAAGATTGGGGATTGAGAAACTCAAACCTCAGAATGTTTTAAGGGTTTCTAAATAAATCTTTATTACTTATAGTGATATTATTTAGAGATGATAATTCAGATGATATTTTATCAATACCATGATAAGATATTATTTTTTCGTTTGATGGGATATAATCACCAGAAATTAAATAAGTAACAATTGTATTGGGTTCAAGAGTTAGATATCCATGAGCATAGTTATAAGGAACTAATAAAGAGTTATCAACATTTAATTCGTATCGTTCAACTTCATGAGTATCTAAGTTATATAAAAAATCTACAATACTCCCCCTTATTACTTTTATGTACTTTACTTGAGGATTTGGATTTTGATAATGCATTCCTCTGAAAGTATATTTTTTTTCATTATATGCAGTGATTGTTCTATCCCAACTTATATTATGTATATTATGTTCTAATATACCCAAACAACCTCTGTTATCAAAATAAGTAGGATGTGTATTTATTTTAGAACTTAACATTTGAGAATCCATTTATCTTTTGTTTAATTAACCTTTCAATCAATCCACTTTTCGAATGTCCATGTTCACAGCAATACTCGTGTAGTTCTTTAT
>Ga0181585_10003632_pt1 | contig 13471 bp, 10 predicted proteins | sample 071ome_29_FD_132469 | JGI IMG/M metagenome (GOLD analysis project Ga0181585, IMG submission 132469) | Coastal salt marsh microbial communities from the Groves Creek Marsh, Skidaway Island, Georgia - 071407BT metaG (megahit assembly) | ecosystem: Environmental > Aquatic > Marine > Intertidal... | reverse complement strand
GCCAGTGCCGCCTCAGACCATCGACTGGCATCCAGTTGGCCGAAGAGCGGCATCAAGGCGTTCCATTCCAATCGGGATTCGGAAAAGGATTCGGCCAGCAATCGTAGGCTCCCGCCCATCAAGTGCCCGCCGCTCAAGGAGAGGGCCAATCCAGCGGCGCCCGTCAACGCACCGGAGCCAAGGGCCCCAGCCATGCGCGCACTCATCCGGGGGCCTTCAAGGAACCGTTCCCCGAGCAGCATGCCACTTGCGATGGCCAAACCCAGGACAGCTCCCTCGAATCCACCCGTCATCCCTGAAGGCGCCTGCCCAAAAAGCAGATTGAAGGCATCCAAGCCGAGCATCTTTGCCGCGCCACCTGTGAGGAGACCGCCGGCTCCGCAACCCAGCATCAACCACAGCGCACGGGATTGACCAGTAGTCTTCGATAGTGTCCAGCCTGCAATGAATCCAGCTCCTATACCAGCACCTCCTGTGGTCCCCACCAAAACGTTGAGCGTTATCAGAACCAGCAAGGTGGAAAGCGTACCTACGCCTGCTTCAGGGGAGGACAGGCCAAAGCCGTAGAGCATTCCCCCGATCAGCCCGGCGAGAGCACCCCCAGCAGCCCAGGCTGCCCACCACGCGAACAGCCGGCTCGCGGTTGTTGTCTTGGTGGATTGGAGCGCGGGGTTCGAAGGGATGGCCGTCGTCGCGCTCAACGACGCATCGTTTACCAGGGAAACGTTTCCGACAAATCGATATCCGTGCCTGGGGACAGTCTGAATGAACCTGGGTTCGCTGGCGTCATCATTCAATACTCTGCGCAGTTCCTTGATGCATTGGGACAACGCATTGTCGCTGACAACCACATCCTGCCAAACCGTGTTGAAAAAGTGATCCTTTTCGATCAGATGGGGGCTTCGCTCAACCAGCAGGATGAGGGCGTCCAGATACCTTGCGTTCACATCGATGCGCTCATCCACATTCCAGAGTTGCCGATCTGCCGCGTCAAGCGTATACGTACCGAACTGATAGCGAGGAGAAGGATTCACAGGCTGTATTCCGAGATGCTCAGGAAAAGATCAGACTTTGCTCATGGCCATGATGGGCAGATTCGTCAGTTTTGTGTCGAGGGCTCGGTTCGCGTTGGACAATCGTTTCCATGACAACTGCCGCCGTTCCTGACAACATACGATTCCTCGAAAGTCAACCACACGCCATGCCTTTGTTTCTCGAATTCGCCATGCTTGGGCTGTTCATGTTCGGACTCTTCGCCACGTTCCGATATTTGGTGCGCAGGGCCGCCGGAAATAAATCCTACAAATCGGGGGTAGCCGTGGCCTTGTTGAGCGCCTTTCTGCTGTTCTGGGTCAACGGTGCGGTAGGCATCATCGGGTCGGAAAACAACGATGCGAATATGCTGTACTTCGCATTGCTGGTTGTCGTGTTGGCCGGCTCGCTGGTCGTACGGTTCGAAGCAAGCCGATTGCGATTCGTAATGGGATTCGCTGCCTGCGCCATGGTCCTGATCGCCTTTTTCGCCCTCGGGTTTGGAATGGGTGTATCGGGTCCAATCTGGCCGTGGGACGTGGTGTGGATCACCTTGTTCTTCTCGGGCCTGTGGTCGCTTTCGTCGTGGTTCTTTCATCGCGCACTGCAGGAGGTCGCCAGAGCTGAAGACCGATCTCCACTCAATGAAGGAGGTGCTTTATGACACGGTCCAAGTCCAATTGGAAAAAGGCTGTGGCGCTTGCGATGCTCATCCTCGGAATGCTATTGATGCTCTTCATGATCATTGTTGAGGACGAGCCGGGCGCCGTACCGTTGATGATGATCGTAATGGGAAGCGGCTATTTGATATGGAGGGCCAGGCGGCAACGAAAACAAGAGATCTAGGTGCTCAATTCACCTCCACTATCCGATGGCCCATCATGTGCTGACGGACCGTGAATCTTCAGTAATAAACCGGGCGGTTCATTGACGAAAGACAGTCGCGTAGCGATCATGGCAGTCTGGGGAATTATCCGTTCAACACCGATCAGAGGACGCTTAATGAGCACGAATGGCAAGTGCCCGTTCACGGGGGCAATGACCACGAATCAGGGGACGGGAACGTCGAATCAAGACTGGTGGCCAAACCAGTTGAATCTGCGGATCCTGCATCAGCATCAGTCAGCTGAAAGCCCCATGGGGAAGGAGTTCGATTACGCAGAGGAGTTCGCAAAGCTGGACTATGACGCCCTCAAGCAGGACCTCTATGATCTGATGACGGACTCCCAGGAATGGTGGCCGGCAGATTATGGTCACTACGGCGGTCTGTTCATTCGCATGGCCTGGCACAGTGCAGGGACGTACCGCACGGGTGATGGACGAGGAGGATCAGGGTCCGGCATGCAGCGCTTTGCACCGCTCAACAGCTGGCCAGATAACGGCAACTTGGACAAGGCACGTCGTCTACTTTGGCCCATCAAGCAGAAATACGGCAACAAGATTTCGTGGGCTGACCTCATGATCCTGGCCGGCAACGCAGCGCTGGAGTCTATGGGATTCAAGACGTTTGGCTTTGCAGGTGGTCGCGAAGACATGTACTCCCCGGAAGAAGACATCTATTGGGGAGCTGAGACAGAGTGGCTGGGCGACAAACGCTACAGCGGTGACCGTGAGCTGGAGAATCCGCTGGCTGCCGTTCAGATGGGTCTTATCTACGTAAACCCGCAGGGTCCGAATGGAAACCCTGATCCGGTTGCCTCAGGCCGCGATGTGCGCGAAACGTTTCGTCGCATGGCGATGAATGATTACGAAACGGTGGCCCTGACTGCCGGCGGTCACACCTTCGGTAAAATGCACGGAGCTGGTCCCGAATCAAACGTGGGACGTGAGCCAGAGGGAGCGCCGATCGAAGCACAAGGATTTGGCTGGCTGTCCTCTTTTGGAAGCGGAAAAGGGCGCGATACCATCACGTCCGGTCTGGAAGGAGCGTGGACTCCCAATCCGACTCAGTGGAACATGGATTACTTCCGCGTTCTATTCAAGTACGAGTGGGAGACTGTGAAAAGTCCGGCGGGTGCATGGGTCTGGACACCGATTGACATCGACGAAGCCGACATGGCTCCCGATGCAGAAGACCCGACCAAAAAGGTACCGATCTTCATGACCACTGCCGACATGGCCATGCGGTATGATCCGGAGTACGAGAAAGTATCTCGTCACTTCCTGGAGAACCCGGACGAGTTTGCAGATGCATTCGCCCGCGCATGGTTCAAGTTGACGCACCGAGATATGGGTCCGAAAGCACGGTATCTGGGACCAGAAGTGCCCCAGGAAGAGCTGATCTGGACGGATCCGGTACCAGCCGTCGATCATGAATTGATTGATGCGGACGATGCCGCAGATCTTAAGACAGCCATCCTCGCTACGGGTCTCTCCGTACGCGAACTGGTCTACACGGCTTGGTCCGCTGCGTCCACCTTCCGTGGATCTGACAAGCGCGGTGGTGTCAATGGCGCTCGAATCCGACTGGCTCCCCAGAAGGACTGGGAGGCCAATGAACCGGATCAGCTTTCCAAGGTGCTCTCCGAGCTCGAAGGCATTCAGGCCAACTTCAACGGCGCGCAGTCCGGAAAGCGGGTATCGCTGGCGGATCTGATTGTGTTGGGCGGTTGTGCCGGCGTCGAGCAGGCCGCGAATGATGCTGGATTCGAAGTAAGAGTTCCGTTCACGCCCGGACGTGCAGATGCGTCGCAAGAGCAGACGGATGTGGCGTCCTTCGAGTGGCTCGAACCGTATGCCGATGCGTTCCGCAACTACCAGAAGGCGGAGTACGCGGTCACGGCGGAAGAAATCATGGTCGACCGGGCGCAGCTCATGGGCCTCTCAGCACCGGAGATGACGGTATTGGTGGGCGGTATGCGCGCCATGGGTGCCAATTTCGGGGGCGCTTCCCACGGCGTGTTGACCGAACGGGTAGGGCAGTTGACCAACGACTTCTTTGTCAACCTGCTCGACATGTCCACAGCATGGGCGCCGTCCGCGGCGTCACGCGACCAGAAGAACCCCATGTTCTTCGATGGGCGCGATCGTTCTACGGGCGCTGTCAAATGGAAGGCTACCCGCGCCGATCTGGTCTTCGGATCGAACTCGCAGCTGCGGGCCATCGCAGAGGTCTATGCACAGGATGACGCCCAGGAAAAGTTCGTTGGCGATTTTGTCAGCGCCTGGGCCAAGGTCATGGAAGCCGATCTCTTCTAGATCGCACAAGACCAGCAAACCACGAACGTGGCGAAGCGGCGGTTGCCCATCGGGCAACCGCCGCTTTGATATGGGCCCGGCTGGATATACAGGGTTTTCCCCCGCATGCTCGATCGGGAGATGGGCATTTTGCCTCTACGGAATCCCGCGTACTATCCTACGTACTAGTACGTAGTCCGTGAACCTGTACGGCCCCAGTCAACATGCCTCGCTCCTTGACACTGGCGGGAATCGAATTGACGGAGGATGGCTCCATCCTGCGGGCGGAGATCGATCTGCCCTACGACATCTACGTACTGAGCCAGGCGTTCAAGCGCACGCTCCAGCAGCGCAAGGCATGGGGGCTGTCCCATATTGTTTTTGACAGTCGCTGCTTTGGTCCGGTGGAGCTATCCCTGAAAGTCCTGCTGGGCGTGGAAATCGCAATCATCTACTAGGCGCTTGTACCCGAAAAAGACGTGCGTATAGCCATTGTCGTTTCTGCTAGGCATCTTACTGATGAACGGACTTCGTCTGATACGTTCATTGAGCTCGATCTTCCGATTCTGATCTCGAGTGATCCGGCGCAGGCCCAGCAATGGGTTTCACAGTCGTCGATTGTCGCATGACAAAACAGAACGCGCTGATCATCGGGATCAGCCTGGTCGTTGGATTGGGTTTGCTGGGTCTTTTACTGGGACGCTCGGCTGTCACGTTCAAGTCCTTCGACCGGACCGTCACCGTCAAAGGGCTCTCGGAGCGGGAGGTGGCAGCGGATGTGGTCATCTGGCCCATTCAGTTCACCGTCGCAAGCAACGATCTGGGGGCGCTGTACCGTACCATCGATTCCAACACATCCAAAGTCCGCTCCTTTCTGGTCGATCAGGGCGTAACGCAGGACGAAATCACTGTTTCGGTTCCTGCCATTACCGACAAGTCTGCTCAGCAGTGGGGCGATGCTGGCGGTCCTTTCCGATACACGGCAGTGCAAAACGTAACGGTCTATTCCGAGCAAGTAGCACTTGTAAGGGAAATCATGAGCGGCATTTCTGCTCTTGGCCAGTAAGGAATCGTGATATCGGGCGACAACTACCAGTCGCCGACCGAGTACCTGTTCACCGGATTGAATGAACTGAGGCCAGAGATGATCGAGGAAGCCACGCGTTCTGCTCGGGCGGTGGCGCAGAAGTTTGCTTCGGATTCTGAAAGCCTCCTGGGCAAGATCCGCAATGCGTCTCAAGGGCAGTTCAGTATTGTCTCTCGGGACAACAACAATCCGCATATCAAGAAAGTGCGCGTCGTTTCGACGGTCAGGTACTACCTTTCGGATTGAGTCTTCGACTCGTCCCTTGATCCTCGTTCTTTCTGCCTTCCTTGGTTCCCATGATCCCGAACTGTTCCCGTACGATCTTTCGACACGTTGTGCAGGCCTTCATGATGGTTGTGGCGGTGTGGGCGTTCGATGCCAATGCACAAGAATCAGCGCTGGTACTGCGAGGGGGGACCGTGATCTCCATGGGCGAAGCGGGCGTATTGGAAAACGCTGCCGTTGTCGTTGACCAAGGACGCATTGCCTGGATGGGTCCAGCCGATGATGTCGAGGTACCGGAGGGTGCCGACGTCGTGGATGTCTCCGGCAAGTGGATCATTCCCGGTCTCATCGACACCAATGTCCACCTGATCCTGACCACCGTTCCAGAATTCTATGTGCGCTACGAGGACGATCTGGTAGACATAGCCATCCAGTCTGCACAGGTCGGGCTCAAGTACGGGATGACCACCATGGCCGATTCCTGGGGACCGTTGGATCCGCTAATCGAGGCGCGGGATCGGATCCGGGAGGGAGAATTCGTTGGAAGTGATGTCTTGGTGGCGGGCAACATCATCGGAACGGGCGGCCCGTTCACACCCTATTTCATGGAAGGGTGGGGACTGCGAGGGAAGTCACTAAGATACGGGGATTGGGTCACACCCGTGATCCAAGAACGTATCAACCAGCTGTGGGAAGCTGGAATGGGACCAGAGTTGATGGCGTTGACTCCCGAGGAGTTGGCAGGGAAAATGGAGTCCTACCTCGAGCGGGGCGTCGATTTCGTCAAGCTCGGTATCAGTGGTCATGGCATCGAGCCGGTCGAGCCTCTCATGTTCACCGACGCCCAGCTGGAGGCTATGGTGGCCGTGATTCGCGAAGCCGGGATTCCATTTCAGACCCATACCTTCACTATTCCGAGTCTTGTCCAGGCGGTGCGACTTCGCCCGGATCTGCTCCAGCATCCCAATGTCATGAGCCCGTCCTGGCTCTCGGCTTCCGATCTTCAGAAGCACGCCATTTTGGCGCAAATTGACGTGATCCGGGACGCGGGTATTCTTTCCGGCCTCATGGCCATTCCGGAAAGGGAGCAGCTGCGCATTTACCAGGAGTGGGATGCGTCTATGTCAGACGATCCGGCGCTGGATGAAATCATGCGCTATCGACAGGCTTGGTACGAAGGAGTCGATTATGACATGATGGCGGCGGGATTACGGGTCTGGCTCGATGCAGGAGTTCCATACACGATCGCGACCGATCAGGGGCCAGAGGATGCCGACCTTGGCCCTACCGTATGGGGACGCATGGGGCGGGCACATTTTGATCGCATGGTCGGCCTTCAGGACGCAGGAGCCGAGCCTTTGGACATCCTCAGAGCCGCCACGCTCACCGGCGCGGAAGCCTATCGTCTGGGAGGGGATCGTGGCAGCGTGGAAGTCGGAAAACGCGCGGATCTTCTTGTTCTAGGTTCAAACCCGCTTGAGGATATCGCTAACGTTCGCGATATCCTTCATGTCATGCAGCGAGGAATGTTGATCGATCGGGACGCCTTGCCCGTCAACCCCGTGTTGGACTACGACCCCGAACTTCCGTGGCCATATTGACGTCCCGCCCAGTTGGGCCAGCCCGTACCCATTCACATCCAAATCCATGATTGCCACTTTTCGCAGTGAGTTTACGCGCTACAATTCTTATCTGATCGGCGTACTGGATCAGATCGACGACGAGATCCTGAACCGGCTGCCGGTGGAAGGGGGAAACTCCATTGCGATGCTCGTGCGACATCTGCATGGGAATATCCTCTCACGGTTCACCGATTTCCTGGACAGCGATGGCGAAAAGTCGTGGCGTGAACGGGAAAATGAATTCGCTCGTGTCGCCATCGATGAACCAGAGGCCTGGCGTCTTTGGGCCGAAGCATGGGACTTGCTGGATGAAACGCTCGCAGGCCTGAAGGATGAGGATCTGGATCGCGAAGCAGCCATTCGCGGACAGGTTCTTTCGGTACGGGCGGCACTTCTTCGCAGTCTCGCGCATATCAGCTACCACGTTGGGCAGATGGTTGTAATGGCGCGTGCGGGAATGGCAGATTCTTGGTCGTTCATGAGTATCCCTCCAGGGGGTACGGCCGCCTACAACCAGAACCCGTCCAAAGAGCGGGGATGATCCCAGCTCCTTAAGAGTCCACTCACGTACTCATTCCAGCATGCCCTCCATTTCAGAAGCTTTCCGGCAGTATGTGCATGAACCGTTTCTGATGTTCAGCACGTTGTTGCTAAATCTTCCTTTCGAGGGTATCCAGAATACGGGCGAACGCTTGCCGCTGCTATTGCATGCCTGCGAGGATGGTCTTGAGCGGGGAGAGGAGCCGTCCGCGATCATGAATCGTTTCTTTCGTGAGACGCTTCAATTGGAGGACGAATCGCAACAGTTCGATTTCATGTTCAAAGTCGTTCAGTACGTTGAGCGCCAGGTCGTTCTGTTTGACAGTGTTGAAGAGGCCGCAGCCAAGAAGATCGGTAGCCGCGATGGCAGCCCGCTCCTGCGCCTGATCCGGAATGACGAGTCGGGTCAATATGTTGAGGCGCTCCGGCAATTTCGGGGCCGCATCGTTTTTACTGCCCATCCGACTCAATTCTACCCGCCCCAAGTGTTGGGCATCATCAACCGCTTGCGTCGGTTCATTGAACGAGGAGATCGTCGTCGGATGACGGCCACTCTGCAGCAGTTGGGTATGACCTCGCTCTTGTCCTCGCGCAAGCCCACACCGCTGGATGAAGCTCATAACATCATCCACTTGATGCGCGAGCACCACTACGATGCGGCAGCGCAACTGTATGGCGAGATCAAGGCAGCGACGGGCGATGCGTCATTTGACAATGATCGACTGATCGAACTCGGGTTCTGGCCTGGTGGAGACCGAGATGGTAACCCCTTTGTGACGGCTGAGATTACGCGTAAAGTTGCAGAGGAGCTGCGCTTGGCCATCATCAAGTGCTATAACCGGGACGTAAAGCGGCTGGAGGCGAAATTGACCTTCAAGGGCGTACTCGATCGCGTGTCTGCATTGCGTGCAACGATTTATGCGGCGCTTTTCGACTCAGAAGCACGCCTTGATCCAATGGGTTTGCTGGATCGTCTTCAGCACATTCGGGATGACGTCCGCCAGCATTACGAAGGACTCTATGTCGACGAGATTGATCTGTTCATGGACAAGGTGCGCCTGTTTGGGGCCCATTTTGCATCCATGGATATTCGTCAACACCATCGAATCCACAAGGAGGCCGTAACGGCCGTCCTGAAGGCCAACGGGCTGATTTCCGAACGTCTCGACGAGTTGTCGGACTCGGATCTGAAGCGCATTCTTCTGGAAGAGTCACTCTCGTTGGACACGTTGGATCTGCACGCGCTGGATCCGGTAGTGGCAGATACGTTCACGACGCTGCGCCTCATTCCTCAGATCCAGGAACGCAATGGGGAGCGGGGATGCAATCGGTATATCATCTCGAATGCAGATGATGCCTGGTCCATCCTGTTTGTATTCGGATTGGCACGATGGTGTCAGGGGAGTGACGATCCGGTGCTGGATATCATCCCGCTGTTTGAAACCGTGAAAGGGATGGACGCTGCAGCCGACGTCATGCGTTCCCTTTTTGCGCAACCGGTTTATCGGGCTCATGTCAGCCGCCGATCCGGCCGACAGACCATCATGTTGGGCTTCTCCGATGGGACGAAAGATGGCGGTTACCTCAAAGCGAATTGGGCGATCCACCAGACGAAAGAGGCGCTTACAGCGGTATGTCGTGAGGCCGACGTTGAGGTCGTCTTTTTTGACGGACGTGGTGGGCCGCCAGCGCGTGGGGGAGGATCAACCAATCGATTCTATGCTTCACAAGGGCCGGCCATTGCGCGGCATGCATTGGAGCTGACCATTCAGGGGCAGGTGATCACCAGCATGTATGGTACGCCCCATCTGTTTTCCAGGAATCTCGAGGAACTGATCCAGGCTGGAATTGGCGGGGGAGCGCCGGGCACAATCACACCGGAAATGTCGGAAGTGGATATTCCTGAGCCAGATCGACAGTTGTTGGAAGAGTTGTCTGACGAAGCCTACAAGGCCTATAAGGCGTTGAAGCAGCATCCCCAGTTTGTGCCGTACCTGGAGCGTATGAGCACGCTCCGCTTCTATTCCAAGGTCAACATCGGCAGCAGACCGGTGTCTAGAGGCTCAACTGAAAAGCTCGTTTTTGAAGACCTGCGTGCCATTCCTTTCGTTGGATCGTGGAGTCAGCTCAAACAGAATGTGCCCGGTTATTTCGGACTGGGCACCGCCCTTGGCAAGCTTGAACAAGCAGGAAGACTCGATGAGGCGGCCCGGCTCTTCCGCGACGTGCCTTTTTTCAAGACGCTGGTTCTGAACAGCATGATGTCGCTCTCGAAATGCAATTTCCAGCTTACTGCCTATATGGAAGAGGATCCGGAATTCGGGTCATTCTGGCAAGAAATCCGGGATGAATACCGACGTACAATTTCCTTGCTTCTCAAGATTTCAGGCTACGATGTACTCATGGAGGAAGAAGAGAAATCGCGCCAATCGGTTTCCATCCGTGAGCGGATCGTGCTGCCCTTGCTGGTCATTCAGCAGTACGCCCTGCAGCGGCTCGGTACAAATCCTTCTAACAAGGAGGTCTTGGAGAAATTGGTTATCCGCACGCTGTACGGAAATATCAATGCCAGCCGAAATGCGGTTTGACCTACAGATGAGGCGTCCTCAAGGCGCGGTGCGCCTCGTGACCTGATCGACGTGTCGCTGGTATTCCACCATTCACTTGTAACCCTGTTTTTAACCTATCCCCTCGCCATGAAAGCAGTTAATAAACACTTGGATCTTGGACTTCTCATTGCCCGCATCGGAATGGGAGCAGGCTTCATCTATTACCATGGCTGGGACAAGCTGATGGGAGGCGTCGAACGATGGGAAGGACTCGGAGGGGCGATGGCTCGCTTCGGTCTCGATTTCTAGCCAACGTTTTGGGGGTTCATGGCTTCGTTCGCGGAGTCGATCGGAGCCCTCTTCATTCTGTTCGGCATCTTGTTCATGCCGATGTCGATCCTGATTGCCATCACCATGTTCGTTGCCTGGACGGGTCACATCGTCTCCGGAAATGGAAACCCCGGTCACTCGTTCAAGAACATGTTGGTCATGTTGGCTTTTGTTCTGACCGGACCGGGCAAATACAGCGTCGATGCATGGCTGGCAGCCAGAAAATCGGACGGTGGTTCCTGACTGAGTAGTCTCAGACTCGACGAGTTTTCAATTTGCGGCGCTCGATGCAGCGCGGTAGGCCTCAAGCGTGCTGCGCGCTGCGGCGGTATCACCTTGGGAGTACTCCAGCCTGGCCCGATTGTAGAGCATGATCGCAGACTGAGCGTCTATTCTTTCAGCTTGCTTCAACGCGACTTCGGCGGCTTCCAATCGGGATTGACGCAACTGTGTGGCTGCGAGAGCATTCCAAAAGTATAGGCGATCCGAGCGGGAAGCGCCTTGAAGGGCCAGCTTTTCAACCAGCGGGTCGAGGGTGGAGCTCGCCAGGAATCGACCGATGACCTCTTCCATGAGCGCAGCATTGAATGGCTGCCAGTAAAAGAGGGAATGGTAATATCGAAGCGCCTCGGCCGAGTCACCTTGCGCCAGGTGAAGTTGGGCCCCTTCGAGCAACGCATTCTGCGTGGCAAGAGGGGAGACCATGATGGCTACCGCCAACGAGTCCCCAATGCGTCCTGATTCCTGTCGCTCCCGGAGTTTTGCCGCATAAGTTGAGGTGGAGGATTCAGGGTCGGCATCCAGATTGAAGGGATAGTCGGCCAGGAGGCGGTCAATCAGTATACCAGACTCGGCTGCTGACAGTTCATCCAGGATCGGCGTTTCCAAATCTAGTCCGAGATTGCCGGCATCCAGCGTCTTGGCTTCCAGCATGGAAGCGGCCCTGACCGAAAAGGCATCCGCCATCAACTCGTACCCTTCGTGCGTAGGGTGCAGGTGATCGGTAAAAAGGTCATATCCCGGGATGCCCGACGCCGAGGCACGGTTGAAAGCGACTTCCAGATCCTCCACTTCAACTCCAGGGCGTTCTGCCCACGACCGGATGATGTCATTCAGCTCACCTGAAGCCCTGAATCGAATTTGATCCAAGTCCCTCGCTGTTTCGAACAAATTCCTCGCGTTCAGTGTGTCGCCCTCGGCCATGGCAACTTCCGCAGCGCTGAAAGCTGCGAGGGCATCAGCTGTTTGCGAGAGCGGTTGTTGTCCGGAGAGGTTTCCAACCAGGGTGCCCGCCAATACGGGAATGTGGGCCGATTGAAAGTGATCCAGCACGCGATTCATGTTGCTCGTGAACTGACCTATTCCTGCCCGATAGATCTCACCGTCAAGTTCGATGCCTGCGTTCTGAACGACGCGCGCCATCAAGGTTCGGTCATTGGAACCCGGTTCAAGCCCGTAATCGGGAGGGCCTAAAAGGAGATACTCAAGGGCAAGAACGAGAGCTGAACGTTTCAGTGTGAGAATCGTTCTTCCAAACCACGGGGATTTCGGCATCCAGTCTGCCGTAGTACCCGCTCCATAGGCTCCGTAGAATTCATTGTGGCCTGCATAGATCACGACCAAGTCGGGCTCCATGCGTATTACGTGGCGGGTAAGATCAAGGAGTGTGTAACTGTTTACGGCAGTCATTCCCAGATTGATGACTTCGACCGGCTGGCCCGCAAATCGGCCCATCAGTCTGCGCTCAAGTCCGGCAGGGAAACCGTGGTACCACTGAAACGGAAAGCCAGCGGTCGAAGAGCCGCCCAGAACCACGACGCGGACCCCATTTTCTGGCTTTTCTTCTCGGAAAGGCGTGAATCCCACATTTGGCAGGAAGCCGCGGAAATAGCGGCTTGGATACTCCGGATTGAATCCAGTCCATCCCGACTCGTTTTCGACGGCTTTGAAAGCGTGCCGGCGTTCCTCTGCAAACCCGACCACCCGAAGGCTGACTTCCAAAAGCAGAAGGAGAGCGATTGGGATGAATACCAGCACCGCGGTGAATATTCGTTCCCTGGACAAATCAGCCATGCTTGCGTTCGGAAAATGGAAGATGTATCATCATGAAAAGGTTTTCAGAATATGCAACTGCATCGTGTGAAGCACCGGAATTCACGGTTGGGAAGGTATGGGAGCTACCATCAGAGACGTCGCAGAGCGAGCAAAGGTATCGATTTCAACGGTATCACGCGTCCTCAATGACACATGCAATGTCAAAGCAGATAAGCGGGATCGAGTTCTCGATGCTGCAGCAGCGCTGGGGTACACGCCTAATCCCGCCGCACAGAGTTTGCATTCCCGCAAGACGGGGGCCTTTGGGATCCTGCTCCCGTACGTGTCTGGTGAGTTCTACGCTGAGCTGTTGAACGGAATTGACAGTGCTGCGCAAGAAGGGGGACGCTTGTTACTAATATCAACCTCCCATAACTCTGAAGAAGAGTTGGAGGCGGCTATGAAAGGCATGTACCGTCGGGTCGACGGTATGCTCGTTATGGCTCCTGTGACCACATCGGAGGCCGTCCTGAGAAGAGCTCCCAGAGACCTTCCTGTAGTCTTCTTGAATACCCGATCAGAAGGGGGCGGTATTCCACTGTTGACGTTTGACAACTATGGCGGCATGCGGGCCATGACGGAGCACCTCATCCAGCGCGGTCACAAGGATATCGGCTTCATTACCGGACCAGCGGACGCCTTCGATGCCCAGGAACGATTTCGCGGATACCGTGAAGCCCTTCACGCGTCGGGAATACCTCTTCGGGAAGATCTGATTGTGAATGGCGAGTACACTCAGCGGGCGGGATATGACGGAGCAAGGTATTTGATCGGACTTGCACAGCGCCCCTCAGCGATCATGGCCTCGAATGATG
>Ga0181585_10003617_pt1 | contig 13503 bp, 10 predicted proteins | sample 071ome_29_FD_132469 | JGI IMG/M metagenome (GOLD analysis project Ga0181585, IMG submission 132469) | Coastal salt marsh microbial communities from the Groves Creek Marsh, Skidaway Island, Georgia - 071407BT metaG (megahit assembly) | ecosystem: Environmental > Aquatic > Marine > Intertidal... | reverse complement strand
CAGCAGATTATTAGCATGATTGACCTCATCAGGACGTCAAAGGTTATATCATTTATTAATGTCTGTGCGTCGCTGGGAGATCTTGCCCTAACAATGGAAGCCAAGGGTTACGTCGTCAATCCAGAAAGCGACGAGATTGTCAAAGTGTCCGACATAGACAATCTGCCCATAACAGTGTCAGGTTACTCTGTCAAGAAAAGCCGAACAGAGAAAGAGTTGTCAAATATCGCTCTTTCCTGGCGAGGTTCCAGCGTTAGATCGAATCTCTTAGTTCCTCGTGGGATTTACAATAAAATTCTCAATGAGGGCGAGTCCGCCAATAGGCGACTAGGCTCGTTGTCTCCTATTGCCACATCTGTCATGACCAGCCAGTCGGGGCGACTATCAAGCGAAACTGTGCAGCACATTGAAAAACAGCTCGACTCTGAGTATGTGCCTTTTTATTTTCACGATCTTAGAACAAATGAAATCTTATCTTTTCACGCGTTCTTGTCCAGTTTGACAGATAATTTCACCGCCAACTACAATTCAGTAGACGGTTATGGAAGAATGGATCCCATCCAGATTTATCAATCTACGACAAGAGAGATCTCCCTGGACTTTACCGCAGCCTCAACCAGCCGAGAGGACTTTGATGCGTTGTGGTGGAAAATAAACAAGCTTGTGACGCTAGTATATCCTCAATGGTCAGCAGGCAAACGCGTAAAGACAAACAGCGGACTTGAGTTTACACAACCCTTTTCTCAGATTCCAACAGCATCTCCCTTAATTCGAATGAGGGTTGGAGACGTGATTAGATCAAATTACTCAAAATTCAACTTAAAAAGATTATTTGGAACAGTTGAGGAAAATTCAAATCCAAATGACCCATCTGCAGACATCTTTGAGGGCAGACGGCCTGGCATAGCTTATGAGCTGCTGGGCTCAGAGATTCGAGGAGCAAAAACAGGATTAGCATCAAATCCATCGGGTAAAAAGTTTATACTTAGGCCGAGAGGGTTTGGGCTGCCTTATCGAACGAGAAATGGTTCAAGAGTGACGCTAATGACCGAGAGCGAAGTTACTGTCACAATCAAGGAAGAGTTAAGTTCAAATTTGTTTGTGGCCAAGGTTGATAATCCCGGCGTCACAACAGAAGATATTATTGTTACAATAAACGATCTTCGATTTTTACCCGATACCGTGATTGATGCGGCACAGGGCACTGCCACATCAAAACCAGGTCAAGATCAGCAAGCGTTGAGCAATGTAAGCAATGGAATTGATGACTTTTTTAGCGCAGATAGTAACCCTATTGTCAAGGCTTTTGAGTCTACGGCGGGCAAGGGCTTAGCGGGAGTAATCAAGTCGATCAATTTTAATTGGTTTGATCCTACGTGGGAAATTGACAATGGCGCAAAAGCTCCACAATGGTGCAAGATCTCTCTAAGCTTCACTCCGATTCACGACATTCCGCCTGGCATTGATGATGACGGCTTCAATCGTGCGCCCATTTATCCTGTCGGAGCTGTGGGTAATTTCTCTGGTGACGCGCAGACTCCCGATGAAGAACCAGCTGATGCACCTGTATCATCCAATCCGATCGGTGAAGCTACCAGTGCTATTCAAACATTGATCAATAGAGCAGCTGACGAGTTGCGAGAAGACGCTGACGCAATGTCCATCTCAGAAATAAGAAGGGGTAGTTAGGCATGCGTAGATATGACAGGTCGCCGATTATTAGAGCAGGCCTCCAATACGGTACGTCTCAGGCTGCAGTCATAATTCAAAGGGCGATTTCTGCAGGCCAAATCCAGTATAGAATCGAAGTAGTACAGCAAGGAGAGAGGCTTGACTCCATTGCAGGAAGAGTGTATGGAGATGCAAAGCTGTGGTGGGTCGTAGCCGCAGCATCAAATGTGGGCTGGTGCCTGCAAGTTCCGCCTGGCACTCGCTTAAGAATACCGACTGATCTCAGGCAAGTCAGTCAATTGGTGGGATAGTGTCATATTCATCACTTAGAGATGCTATTACTGAACTAAAGCAAATTTTTGCTGTTGCTGACGTATCCGGCTTTGTGTCAAATGCGGGAGCAACTAGCGGCTATGTTGCAGACCAACCCACGCTAGTCGCAGTAGCAAACTCAGCTGAGCAGGCCATTTTGGGGTCTGTGGGATTTGGCTCAGCAGAAGAGGAAAAGCAACCGGATAGCGAACTTGAAAACGAGCTCAGAAGATTGCTGCTTGATCTTGTCGACGGCGGATTTACAATCGAGCAAATGAATCGGAGAATTCAGGAATTCCTATCAGGGGCAGGCGACGCAGAAACTGCGGCCATTTCAAGTTTTTTACAAATTGACAAATTTAACTCGGATGTCTTGGATTTTTACACAGGTAATGCAATTTCTGACATGATGGTCAGAAAAAGCGGAGATGCAAACGCGAAAGCACCCACGAAAACTGACACTAATTTAGCGTTTATTCAAGCAAAGCCTGTGGGCTTAGTGCCTGGCACTCGAATGACCGAGGCCTCGTCGTTATACATGAATGTGGTGCCAGCGTACGAGTGGTCTCGAGCAGTACCCTATTTAGAAATAACACTTATTTCTCCGCAGCAGGCAGTTGATGATGGCGGAAGAATAGGTGGCATCACTCAGACACGCTTCCTTTTAGGTAGAGCAAATGCAGGTCCGGTCCGAGATTTTGCCGAAGCGGGAGAGTTTGGCGGAGATAGAGAAAGGCAAATTAACGAGTCGCTGGCTGCAATCGGAAGAGAAGGAATCGAAGTCAAGACAAAAACCGCGTCAGGCATGGAGTTGTTTACCTCTCCGCAGACACTAGTCAATGCTAATGAAGGCCGAGCAACATCGGACGCTCGTTTTGCACCCATCATCGATAAGTTTAGGCCTTTCATGACCATCAAGAACTTTACGATTGACATTGTATCCTCTGGATTCGGTGCAATTCCCTACAAAAATGGCAAGCTAAATCTTGTGCTGCATGACAGATCTAGGCTGGGTGAGATTGCCGAGCTCGTCCGGCCGGATCTGTACAGTTCAGTCGAGCTATTGATCGAATATGGCTGGAGTCATCCTGATGGCGACAACCCTAATAATGTCTTTGGTAGATTTATCAATGCGGCACGCGTCAAGGAAAAGTACGGCGTTAAAAATTCAGCGTTTGTTTTTCAGAGTGGTGGGCAGGTTGACATAGCACTAGAGCTGATCACCAAGGGCGTGACTGATCTTTCGACGTCAAAAGTAGGGGAAACCTCAGAAGTGCAGAGCGCATTCAATGAGATGCAGCAGCTTACTGATGCCATAGGGCGCATTAGAGGTCAGCGGGAAAATAGCCACAGGTTGAAGGAGATTATACCGGTACAGCTACTCGATAGCGTGTCTGACTTGGGTGATGAACTTAAGATCCCGCCCAAACTTAAAAAGCAAATTCAAAAGTTAATCAACACCAATTACAAGAATCCGCCACCCGCAGTCACTGAACTCCAGGGAACACTCAAAGCGCTTCTCGGGCCCAATGGTGACGGCAAGGGTGGTGTGGTCAATGAGTTAAACAGTAGCTTAGCTAAAGCATTTGAAGACAAATTTGTGTCAACTAAAAACAGAGTAGATCCCATTTTGGAAAACGGGCTAAGTCCCGATAGAGTAAATGAGGTAGGGCCAAGCCAAGGATTTGTGTCTCTAGGTAAGTTGTTGCTGTTATTTCTAGGTGAACCTCTCGTAAGCACTGCCAGATTTGACGAAGTTCAGATTGTCACTTACGCTTTTAACGACGCGTGTGGCAAAATGCGCAACTCTAATATTGGCTCTCTACCGATTGAGATTACGCACTTTGAAAAATACTTCAAGCAGTATCTTGAAGCAAGAGGCAAGTTTAACATAACTGTCAAGGAGTTTTTGGAGTACATCATCAACAACTACGTTGATGACTTTACCTCACCCGCCTATGGCATTTCAGATAAGTCTGAGTATCAAAACATCTGGAAAGAAGGTCAAATTCAGTTTGATGAAACAGGCGTAAAGACTGTGTCTGTTATATCAGCAGAAGATCGAGAAAGTCAGCAATCTGAAATTGATGAACTAAAGCAGCAAGTAGAGGCACTGAAATTTGCGAGAAAAACCGGACTCTTGTCAGAAAGTACAGGCCTTTCGACTGAGCTGATAAGTGCGGGTGAAAGTAAAGTCCGCAATCAGGAGCAAACTTTTAAAAACGATCTTGCAAAAACCAAAGAAGTTAAGCTCACTGAGGAAGAGCTTAACGCCATCAAGGAAAAGCGGCACGAACGCCTTTTGGCAATGGGATTGCCCAATGGAGAGTTTATCAAAGCCGAAGTCAGCTTCTTCCTCGAGGCAGTACCGAAAGCTCCCCTATCGGAGGGTGAGATTCTAGACGAGGACTTCACGCTACTGCGTATTCACATTTTCGATGAGGCAGCCTCTCCCTACAAAGCTCTTGAGAGAATGCTGAACTTAATCGTAGACAAAAACTTGGATAAAATCGACCTGGACAAATCGTCTGCGGAAGACGTTGCAAAGCACAGAAAGAAAGCGTCAGAAGTGTTGCAAGCAGGTGCGAGACTCGGACTGATCACCAAGGTGGGCTCAGGCTACCTGGTCAATCCCAATGTTAAGCCCGCAGCAATTAAGCAATTTGTCGCAAGTCAAGTGCCCAATATCCGTTACGGCACTCAAAGCACGGCTGTGACCTCAATGGGGATGAAATCAAAGCACGATGGTGATTTAGGCTCTGTCCACATGCATCAGATGTTTGGGGGTGATCCCACTGTTCCTCCCGGAGTGGACGGCGATATCGTGCCCCTTCGGATGCTGCCGACTGAACTGCAAATGGAGTCTCTGGGCTGTCCGTTCTTCAACTACACGCAGCAATACTTTATTGACCTAGACACCGGAACCACAGTGGACAACATCTACGCCGTCGGTGGCGCCACTTACAATATCGAAGCAGGTAAATTCACCACGTCAGTCAAGATGGTGAACTTGCAGTCGTTTGGCAAATTCCGGTCCGTCATCGCTCAGCTGCAGACTGCACTGGAAGACATCAATCTGCAGACGGAGGGTCTGGATGTAATACAGCCTCCAGCACAGAAGTCTGATTTTAGCAATCGAATAGCCGAAGCTACTGCCGGGCTAACTCGAATCGTGGGTGTAGGTGAGATTGATGTTGTCAACGAATTTTACTCTACGGAACCAACTAGCGTGCAGCGAGGAGGGCGCTGAAATGTGTCATTTGAAAATTAAGCATAAGAACTGATCTTTTGGCAAGAAAGTTCTTGTGTTTTTCCTGGCTGGATGTGATAAAATGTCAACATGCGGACTTGCATCGCCCGACACGTATTAGGCACCGACCGGCACCTGCTGCAAGGAGAGTCAGGTCAATTTAGCTGGGTGAGCCACCTGCCCGACGACGCGTGGGGTTATGGCTTCTCACAAGTGTGCTTGCGCCTGGATGAGCTGGCTCACGCCATGGGCACGCAACTCACCTGGCAAATCCCCGAAGAGCACCAACAGGCCATGCGGGAGTGCCTCGGCCCCGATGCTTTGCTCACAGGCATCCGGTGGGACCAGGTGCTGCCCAAAGCCCTGTTCAAGAAGCTGCTTTCGGAACTGCTGCAGGAGGCCAGAAGCCTTCAAGAGAATTCCGTGGAGTGGAAATACCTGCCAGTATTCCGAAGGACACAGAAGGCCCTCTGCAGCTTGCAGTCAATCCAGGTGGATGCGGTCCGGTTGGCAGCCCACGAGCAGTCGGCGCAACACGGCCGCAAGGAGGAGTTGCGTAGCTTCAAGGGCGGCGGCCAGGTGTGCTACAGTCGCAAGACCACCACGGGCCGGCTCACGGTGGAGTCGGGTCCGAGAGTGCTCACGGTGGACAAAAAGTACCGTGACGTTGTGCAGTCTCGCCACGGCAAAGCAGGGCGAATCGTGCAGCTGGACTATGTGTCCCTGGAGCCTCGCACAATCTTGGGCTTGACAAGATCTGCTACTCCGGATGACGTGTACAGTCTGTTCGACGAGCGAGTGCCGGACTTGCCTCGCCCAGTGCGGAAGGTGGCCACCATGACTGTGCTCTACGGTGGCAGTCTAGGACGGCTAAGCCAGGTGATCGGCACGGAGCACGACCCACGCCGAGTGCAAGCTGAGATTCGGCAAATCTTTGGCTTGACCGCGCTGGAGAAGGCCCTGACTGAGGAGTATCAGGTCGCCAAGTTGCTGTCCAATTTTTACGGGCGAGTCATGCATCTAAACCGCGATGATCCAGGTTACTTGGTGGCAGCGTACATTCAGTCCACTGCGGTGGATGTGGCTTTGCAAGGTTTCGCGCAGATCTGTGACGCCACACAGGATATTGACGGCATTGATCCTGTGGCTGTGGTGCATGACGCCATTTGGCTTGACGTGCATCGAGACTGCGTCAAGCAAGTCAAGCAGCTGCAAGCACTAGGCTCGCACATTCCCGATTTTGAGATTAACTTTCCCCTAGGAGTAGAACTTGTCCACAATTGAACAAAACATCATGACCTTTCACAAGTTGTGCGGCCGTCTTGGCAACCGTTCCGAAGCAGTCACCCGCCTAGTAGAGGCGCTGGCAGTGCAGATCAGCACCGCCCCTGCTTCCACACGAGTTGACTACCACGACTGCTTCCCCGGCGGGCTGGTCAGTTATTCCCTACGCGTCCTGAAGCTCGCCAAGACACTGAACGACTCTTTTGAGATGAACTGCAGCCCAGAATCCATGATCTTGGTGTCACTGTTTCACGCCATCGGCAAGGCCGGAGATCTCCACGGGCCCATGTACCTGGAAGAGGAGTCAGAGTGGCACCGGGAAAAGCTGGGCAAGCACTTCAAGATTCGAGAGGACATGCAGAAGATGCCGGTGCCGGACCGGTCGTTGTACCTGCTGCAGCACTTCGGCGTGCAGCTGGAGCAAGATGAGTGGCTCGCGATTAAGCTGAGTGACGGGCGCTACCGCAAGGAGCACGACAGCTACTACGACCTGGCTGAGCCGAAGCTGGCGCTGCTTCTGGATATGGCTTCTCGAACTGCAATTAGGATGTAGGGCACAGTCGAAGCAGCCTGAGCGAGATAGTTATTAGCATGGCCAAAAAAGTACATGAAGCTCCGCAGCTTAGCACTGCAATGGGCAAGCCGGTCCGAGATAAACTCGGTGATGTGCCTCGCCCTGCTTTTCTCGGTGGTGCTTCGCCCTCCTCTTCTGCTGATGTAGGTGCATCTCGGAGAATGGCAACAACTCAAAGTCCTGCGGATGTCTACCAGCCTGGGAGCGAGGATGTGCTTTGGCCTAGAGAGGTCGACGAGGAAGCCGAGTGCGGCTGTGTCGCACCTGGCAAGTGCAGGTGTCCAAACAAGGGAGGCGTCATGGGAAGTGTCAAGAGTGAGGCACTGCTAAGAGAGTTCATCAGAGAAGCTATGGGCGCATTTGCGGTCGCTTCGTCAGATCTGATGGAGGAGGACCTGGTCGACGAAGACGAGGATGAGCGCGACGAAGATGAGCTTGAGGAGTTTTCCGGTGCCGGTGCGGTCGCAGGTTATTCGCTCCCGCTAGGTGCCACAAATTATCCGGGTAGAAAGAGAAAATATTTGCCTCCTGGTTGGCATCCAGTGAACACCTCTGAAGATTAGAGTATAATAAAAGCATAACAAGATTCAGTAACTACATTACTGGAGGTACTACACTAGTAAAGCAAATAAGATTAAAAAGCAAACAAAATAAAAGAAGAAAAAGAAAAAACAAGTTAAAAATCAAAGTTAAGATAAAAGCACAACCTAAAGAAAAAAGGAAAGAAAAAGATGGGACTTAATCTAGACGCAATTCGAGCAAGACTTAGCCAGATGTCTGGCAACCGGACCAAGCGTGTTAAGATCGTGGACGACAAGCAGTATCGCTTCCGGATCGTTGCCTTTCCTGACAACGAGGGGCAACCCTTCAAGGAGCGGCTTGTGTATTCCATTGGTCGCGAGTGGAATCTGCTGGCACCCAGCCAGTTTGGACGCCCTGACCCGATCAAGGATCTGACCGATCAGCTTCGCAGCCGAGAGGGCAAGAGTGAGGCACAGGCACAGGAAGATTGGCAACTTGCAAAGAGCCTCTTCCCGTCAGTCAAGCATCACGCCATCGTCATCGATCGTGACAACGAGGATGCGGGTCCTCAAATCTGGACCTTCACTCAGTCTGTTGCTAAGCGGCTCTACAACATCTTCCTCGATGAGGAGTATGGTGACATCACTGATGTTGATCGTGGCACGGACATCAAGGTCAAGCGCACCAAGGCCGACAACGGCTTCCGGGAATATGCAATTGACCCGGCTCGGCGTGACAGCCCGCTGCACCGAGACGCTGATGTGGTGGAAAAGTGGATGAGCAATCCGCCGGATGTTGACTCGCTCTACAAGGAAAAGTCGTTCGATGAGCTTGACTCGATTCTGCGCGCCTTCCTTGAGGGAGACGATGCTGATACTGGTTCAAGCATGGGCACCGAGCGCGGTGGAAGCGATAGCTCTTCTGAGTCGTCCGATGACTCAACGGAGGCAACGTCGTTTGATGACATTGACGACGCCTTCAGCGAGCTAATGAGCGACGACTAGCAGAAGAATCGGGGAAGGGGTAGGCAACTACCCCTCCTCCATTTGCAACCTTAAAAAGAATCTAGGAGTGTATAGCCAACATGGCAAGAAAAAATGCTGACGATCAGGTTGATGATTTCGCATCTGACCTAATTCGAGCCCTTAACAAGGAAATGGGTGACAAGGTTGCATATAACCTTTCCACGGATGAGTCGCCTACTCACGTGAAGCGGTGGATCTCGACCGGATCTCGACTACTTGACTATATTGTGGCAAACAAACCGCAAGGCGGATTGCCAGAGGGTAGAATTGTTGAGATCTTCGGTGATCCCGGCCTAGGAAAGTCGCATCTCGCATCGCAGATTTGCCGTTCAGCTCAGAAGATGGGTGGAATGGCAGTGTATATTGACACTGAGAATGCCACTAGCCCGGAAAATTTGGCCCTGCTCGGTGTTGACATCTCGAGTCGCTTTGTCTATGTTTCGCAACACTGCACGGAAAATGTGCTAAGCGTCGCTGAAAAGACAATGGTCAAGGCACGCTCGATGAAGAAAGACGTGCCAGTCGTGATCATTTGGGACAGTGTGGCTGCCACCTCGCCCAAGGCTGAGTTGCTAGGTGAATACTCAGACAATTCAATTGGATTGCAAGCTCGCACTATCTCCAAGGGTATGCGTAAGATCACGGGTGTCATTGGTGACAACAACGTGCTCTTTGTGTGCTTAAATCAGACAAGAACCAAGATCGGTGTGCTCTACGGAGATCCGACCACCACCTCAGGTGGTAAGGCAATTCCCTTTCACAGCTCTGTACGCATTCAGTTGTTTGGTGGCAATCACATCAAGAATGAGTACGGCGAAATTGTCGGCATCCACGTCAAGGCCAAGACAATCAAGAACAAGGTGGGTATGCCCTTTCGGCGCTGCGATTTTGAGATCCACTTTGGGTACGGGATCAAGGAGCATGAGCAGATCTTTGAGATGCTCAAGGAACACGGACCCGAAGAGATCAACGGGCACATTGTAGCAGTTGGTAATTTTCAAGGGGACGCTTGGAAGAAGCTGATGGTTATTCCAACCAGCGAAATTTCCTTAGATGACTTTGAGTATGACAAGAAGAAGAATCGCTACAAGTGGCCCAACAAGGGCAACTTTCAAAAGCTTGAGATGCAAGAAAAGTCAGTGCTATTTAAGAGTTTTCACCAGGCAAAGTTTAGCGAGGTGCTAGACGACCCCGAGGCTTCACCTTGGTTAGAGGCTCTGCTAGAAAAAGTGATGGTGAGAGTTATGCAAGGATCCCCGGATGTGAATCCAGAATCTTATGTAGAGATGGAGGCGCTTGCCTCTGAGATGAGTGAATTACTGGAGATGTAGTGGATCGCCCCGTTCTTGTTATTGATGCGTTCAATCTTTTTACCCGCCATTTCATTGCACACCCAGGAATGGCGGAAAATGGAGAGAGAGCAGGAGAGCCGGCAGGTGGAATTGCCGGCTTTATTAATTCTACCCGCTGGTTAGTTGACACGTTGCACCCAGACAAAGTTGTGGTTGTCTGGGAGTCAGGCGGATCGCACAGAAAGAGAAAGCTCTTCTCAGAGTATAAGATGCATCGCCGCCCGCAAAAGCTAAATCGCTACTATGAAGACGATATTCCCACGACTACTGAAAATAGAAATTGGCAGGTGTCGACCATTGTGTCCCTGCTGCGAGAAGTCGGGGTGTGCCAAGTGTATGTGCCAGATTGCGAGGCAGACGACGTGATTGGCTACATTTGCAAGTACAAGTTCAAGGGCAAGCAAAAAGTAATTGTGTCATCCGACAAGGATTTCTATCAGCTTCTAGGAGATGATACAAAAGTATACAATCCGATGGGCAAGAGGTATGTAGAAGCTTCCGATGTTCTCGAAAGGTTTGGTATATCATCCCAGAACTTTTGTGTCGCCAAAGCCCTCTGTGGTGACCCTTCCGACAACATCCCTGGTGTCAAAGGCGTGGGATTCAAAACGCTGGCAAAGCGCTTCCCGCTGATGGGTACCGACACCGAGATTTCATGCTCTGATATTATCACTGAGGCTCGAGAAAAGGCGCAGGAAAAGCGAGCCCCCCAGTTGTTTGGCAACATCGCAGGTGCAGAAGAATTGATCAAGTTAAACTGGCAGCTGATGTATTTGGATACTAATAATTTAGCTGCGGCTCAGATTAAAAAGATTGATCACGCACTTGATTCATTTGACCCCCACCACGATAAAATGAGCTTAATGAGGAAGCTTATCAAGGCAGGTTTACCCCGGATCGACGCCGATCGACTTGCCATGGTGTGCCGCTCAAATCTTAAAAACTAAAGAGAGAAGAATGTCAAGCGAAGATAGAGTTACCACGTCTGTCCCCCATTTCAATCGCTACGATGCAGCTTTCCAAGAAAAGATCCTGCAAGCACTTTTGACAGATAGAGATTGGGCCGCACAGATGATTGAGGTCATGACACCGGAGTACTTTGAACTCAAGTATCTCCACTATCTGACCGAGAAGTACTTCGATCACTTCAATAATCACCGAACTTTCCCAACGATTACACTGATCGCAGGCGTGGTGCGAGACGATCTGCGGTCACCTGATCAAAAGCTGCTCAAGAGCAAGATCGTGGAGTATTTGCACCGGATCAAGTTTAATCCTGACATTGGAGATTTGGCTGAGGTCAAGGCACGTGCAATTGAGTTTTGTCGAAAGCAGGCGATGAAGGAAGCCTTGACACAGTGCGTTGATCTCATTGAAGACGGCAAGAATGAGCAGGTCACCGAGGTGATGAAGCACGCTCTGTCAGTAGGCATTCCTGCATCCACGGGTCACGACTTCTTCGAGGACTTTGAGGCGCGGTTCGAGTTGCAGACTCGTGTGCCTGTGCCCACAGGCCTCGCTCAACTGGATCGAGAGGATGTGCTTGCTGGAGGTTTGGCTCGTGGTGAGCTCGGCGTGATCACAGCAAACACAGGCGTGGGTAAGTCACACATGCTTGTCAACTTTGGTTGCAATGCTCTTCGGCTAGGTAAAAATGTGCTGCACTACACGTTTGAGCTGTCTGAAACCAAGGTCGGAATTAGATACGATTCAAATCTGTGTAACATTCCCAGCAACGAAGTTATTTCAAACAAAGATCTCGTTCGAGACACATATAAAAATATGAAATTAGGGCGTTTGATTATCAAGGAATATCCCACAGGATCAGCCTCTGTGGTCACTCTGCGGTCTCACATTGAAAAATTGCAGATGAAATCGTTTCGCCCTTCTCTCATACTTATTGATTACGCGGACATTATGCGTTCAACGAGAAGCTACGACTCTATGAGACATGAGCTGAAAAAAGTATACGAAGAATTGCGCAATTTATCCCAGGAACTAGGTGTTCCTATCTGGACAGCAAGTCAAGCAAATCGAGATTCAGCCAACTCCGACATCGTAGGACTCGAGAACATGTCCGAGGCATATGGAAAAGCCATGGTTGCTGACGTCGTTATTTCTCTCTCCAGAAAAGCGAAGGAAAAGTCAACTGGGTTTGGCCGTATGTTTGTGGCGAAAAATAGAGCTGGACGTGACGGTCTGCTTTTTCACGTGCGAATGGACACTGCTCGATCTATGATTAAGGCAGTTGATCCTGATGAAGAACAGACGTATAGTGAAGCTCTCATGGAAGACGAGGAATATAAGAAAACTCGTTTGGGTGAGAGATACCGAGAGCTCAAAGAACAATTGCAAAGCAAGTAATTTACGCAGTTCGTCAAAATTAGTATCGTCTAAGCATTTGTGCTTAAGTTAGAAAAATCAAATAATGGGCAAACACAATGGGATATTCACTAACGCGACTCGAAACAGAACAACCTGCTTACATCTACGAATACCCAGCAGCGGCAGAATTTGCACGGCAACAAAGAGAAATTTTCTGGCTGCCTGATGAGATCAAGGTTGAGAAGGATGTTCACGATATTTTAACCAACTTTACACCTGCAGAAAAGCACGGTGTCGTTACAGTGCTTAAGCTGTTTACGCTGTACGAGCTCTTTGCGGGCGGAGAATACTGGGGCACTAGAGTCCTGCAGTCTTTTCCGAGACCTGACATCCAAATGATGGCGAATTGCTTTAGTTTTTTTGAGCTGAATATTCACGCGCCCTTTTACAATCGTCTCAACGAAGCTCTGCATCTCAATAACGAACAGTTCTACCTGTCATGGCAAGACAATGAGTTTCTCAAGGAGCGTATGGGAGAAATTGATAAGATTTTGGCGCACGAGGACCTAGCACTGTCGCTAGCTGCCTTCTCAATGGTTGAAGGCGTCGTCTTGTATAGTTCGTTTGCCTTTCTTAAGCACTTTCAAAGTCAAGGAAAGAACAAGTTGCTTAACGTCGTGCGTGGCATCAACTTCTCAGTGCGCGATGAAAACATTCATCACCTGGCAGGAACCTGGTTGTTTAGGCAGTTGTGCACGGAAAGAAACATAGAGCCCGAAGATTATAGAGAGCAGATTTTAGAGATTGCCGAGAATCTCCTGTCTCAAGAAGATCGAATCATCGACATGATTTTCTCAGAAGGCAGGATTCCGGGAATCACAGCCAATCAGCTAAAGTCGTTTGCTCGCTCGCGAGTCGATGTGTGCCTGGAAAATCTCTCTCTCAAACGACACTATAAACCCACCTACAATCCCATCAAGAGTTGGTTTTATCAAGGAATCAACAGTTTCCAGCTACATGATTTTTTCGTTGGCTTAGGTTCCGAGTATAATCGTGCCTGGGACGAAGCGTCTTTTGTTTGGTCTAAGGAGTCAGCATGAATCTCTACAAAGAGCTGTCAGAAGAGAGAAAATCGCTGCAAAGCGAGGGCACTGCTCCTGAGTGGATGACAACGGCAGGTTGGCAATT
>Ga0181585_10003604_pt1 | contig 13522 bp, 12 predicted proteins | sample 071ome_29_FD_132469 | JGI IMG/M metagenome (GOLD analysis project Ga0181585, IMG submission 132469) | Coastal salt marsh microbial communities from the Groves Creek Marsh, Skidaway Island, Georgia - 071407BT metaG (megahit assembly) | ecosystem: Environmental > Aquatic > Marine > Intertidal... | reverse complement strand
CAACCAACTCATGTTCTTGGACAACATATGATACAAGAGTGGAAAAATCATTTTAGTTCTAATGAACAATATTTATTAGACACCCAGCAAGTTATTTTAAAAATAAACACACTTCCAGACTATCAGTTTGATACAGATCAATTGTTGTCTATTTATAAAGAACTCAAAATAAATAATGATTATTTCTTGGAAAAATACGGATATATTGAATGGGATTTATTAAAAATACTAAACAAATCCTCTAGTTTTCTACAAATCATGTCGGTTATTAACATGACATCTCCGGTATTGAGTTTGTTATTACCAATTGTGTTCTTGGTATTTCCGTTTGTTATATTAAAATTACGTAAAATACCTATTACTGTATCAATGTATATTAGTGTATTAAAAGATATTGCGAAACATCATTTTATTGGAAAAACAATAGCGAATTTGTCATCATTATCTTTTGACCGCATTATATATTTTTTATTAGCGTGCTTCATGTTTTGTTATCAAATTTATCAAAATGTAGTGTCTTGTAAACATTTTTATAATAATGTTGTCAAATTAAGCGCACATTTACAATTCTTAAAACAATATCTTGGACAGTCCATTAAAAATATGAGTGAATTTGTAGATGAGCATTGTGAGAAACCTACATACATTCCGTTTTGTAAAACCACAAAACAACATATAAATGTATTAAAGGAAATGTATTCCCTTGTCCAAGACCATGAAACAGATACATTTACGTTATTTGACATTGGAAATGTGGGTAATTTATTATGTATATATTACGAATTCCATTCAAACAAGAAATTTGAGCAAACATTCAAGTATTCTTTTGGGTTTGAGGGGTTCTTGGACAATTTAAGAGGAATAAAGAAGCATATGGAAGATGGTACAATACATCATGTCCAAGTCGACAAAACAAGTCCGTGTTCGTTCAAAGACCAATATTATCCATTACATATATCAAACGAAAATTGTGTGAAAAATAATTGCGATTTGTCAAAAAAGATGATTATTACAGGACCCAATGCGTCGGGTAAAACAACCTTTTTGAAAACAACTACCATTAATATTATATTTTCACAGCAAATCGGATGTGGATTTTACAGTTCAGGATCAATATATCCATATACACACATTCATTCTTATCTAAACATTCCGGATACGTCTGAGAGAGATAGTTTATTTCAGGCGGAGTCAAGACGTTGTAAGGAAATTATTGACATTATTTATAATAGTGAGTCCAAGACATCAAGACATTATGGAATATTTGATGAATTATATTCAGGAACAAATCCGGACGAAGCAACCAAGACAGGATATGCGTTTTTAAAATATTTAACGAAATATCAAAACGTTGATTTCATTTTAACTACTCATTATAACAAAATTTGTTCGAAACTAAAGAAAAATGAACACATTCAGAACTATAAAATGAATGTGATCCAAGAACAAGACAAACATATATATACATATAAGATTAAGAAGGGTATATCGAAAGTACAAGGTGCTTTACAAATATTAGAAGAGATGGATTATCCAAAAGAAATTATCCAAGAAGTGAAACAATTTCATAAAAAAGAAACGAAAAAAGTCCAAGATACTGAATCCAAAGGTTTAGTATATGATCAATGAAATAGTGATTAATGTTTGAACCATAACAATCATTTTACATATATTTGTAATTGGGTATATATCACCGTATCCAAGAAGTGTTCCAGTGGAAATGGAAAAATAAAGACGATTAAAAAATTTTTGTCCAAGACTAACATCGATTTTTTCATCAATTAATTCTTTTTCTTCAACTTCAGATTTTGCTTGTTTAACCGTTTCGTCAATCTTTGTTTCCAAATCGGCAAAATTTGAATATCCTTCTTTATCTGTTTCTTTTTTAATATTTTTCTCAACCTTCTTTTTCAATACTTCTTCTTTGACTTTTTCCTTAAGATAGTTTACACCGCTAAAATTATGATCATCTAATATCATATAAATAACCGAAAATATAGCCATAGATAAAAATAGTAATATTATTTTACCATGTTTTTTTTTCAACATTATATATTAAGTAAACAAATAAAACAATAGTTAATATAAAATATATAAACTATATATAACATATAATTTATATGGCAAACATTATACAATATTATCACAATATAATGAGTTTTGTTCAATTTATTTATAATTACATCGATAAAACGAATTTTCTATTACCTCTAGATGAAATCATGTCGAATAATAATCACTAAAAATGCTTTAATTTGAAATCCGATTTTTTATCTGTAAATATATGATCAAATACACCTTCGCTTTTAGGTTTATTTCTTTTTGGTAAATATATATGTTCAGTGTCACGTGTTTGGAAAGATTCTACTTTTTTAGATACATTATCTTGTATTGATGGTAATCTTTCTTTTGATGCTGATGCTGGTGCTGGTGCTGGTCCAGCAGAAGAAGAATCGCCTGGTGCGGGTTCCGGTTTGAGCAATGTGTCTTCCTCTGTTGTTTCATCAGTATTATTCAATTGTGATAAAGAATCAAATCCTTCTTTCATATTAGGAATATCTACGAAATGACTAAATACTAAAGTTACAATTAATACAAATATTAAACAATATATTGCCATCATTTTTTTAGACATTCTTTCTATAAATACTACTAACATATAATTGTAATGTAAACAATATAAAAAAGTCACCCCATAAATGAGTATAATCAGAAGCAGTTATGTCCAGCGAAGATGTACAGAGACTCACCGGTATGGTAAAGTGGTTTAACAACAAGTCCGGATTCGGTTTCATTACCGTCTCCGGCACTGGCGAATATGCTGGCAAAGATATTTTTGCTCATTATTCATCTATTCGAGTAACAAACTCCCAATACAAGTACCTTGTACAAGGTGAGTATGTTGACTTCAATCTTGTCAAGTCCGAGAGCGAGACACACGAGTATCAGGCAAGTGATATTACGGGTGTTATGAACGGACCTATTCTATGCGAGACACGTCGTCAGGTCCAAGCAGCACAAAGTGACAGTCAGCGTGAGCGCAAGCAAACACGTCGTCCTCGCGCTGATAAGGAGGAGTCTACTGAGACTCCATCTGAGTCACGAATGGAGGCGAGCGAAGACGCTTAAATCCTTGGTATTTTTATACCAGTAATGAATATTAAATAAGAATATACAATAGAATTTTGTATAATGTTTGTTATACAAAATTTACCCCATATTAATTCTATTACTAATATTTTCTTTTAATTTACTCATAAAAATAATAATAAAATCATTACTAGTTGGTTTAAATGTAAGATCATCATTTTCTCCTTTATCGCGGGCATCCTTTTTCTGCTGTTGAAACGCTTGTGCTAATGACTCCATAACGTATTTTCCGGAATTATACAGCGCTTGTACTAAAATAATAGGGAACACATCCATTAATAAAGGAGTTGTTTTTATCGTATTTGACAAAGCACTATTTGCTCCATCGACTAATTGATCGCCGTTTTTGATTGAATGTATATAACTAGCGTTTAACATGCGTTGTAATATTTGTGGTGATATATTGGGAATATCTGTGGTAATATTTTCAATCAAACTCGATCCGAACTTTTGAATCAAATCGTTTGCGTTTTGGTCGATTTGACCACCGGTCATTTCAGGTTTTTTCTTACCTAGTCCGAATGAAGGCATTGAAGGAAGAGAAGGAAGAGAAGGAATTTTCGACATATTTATACCACTTTTACCGAGTTGTGTTTCTAAATGAGTAAATTCTTTACCCATATCTTCCAATCCTTTTGAAAATTCACTACTTACCTTATCACTAAAAGACTGTTTTTGTTTACCACCAACAATTACTTGTGTTTCAGGTGGCGAAGAATCATTTTCAACCGTTTCAGATGCCTGTTTTACTAATTTATCTTTATTTTCTTGAGCAATTTTGTTTACTGCTCCTGTCATACCTCCGCGTTGTTTGCGAACACGTTTTGTTTTACGCTTCTTTCTATTTCTTTTATTGGATTTCTTTTTGAAACGTATTGTTTTTCGTTTTTTACCTCCTTTTTGAACTGGAGCAAACCAAACATTATATGGTGGATCACCCATTTGATCATATAGACGTTTGTTAAATAATTTGATTGTATCATTTTCCTGATATACTTTGGAAAAAATCATAGTAATGTAATTTTGAATGTAATTATAGGTTTGTTCATTGTTTACTAAACTAAAAAGTAATAATGGTCCTCGTAATGGCATTTTCAATGCCGAATCTACTGATTGAAAAATCGTTTGCGATATTTTACTTTTATTTTCCGGTTCATTCAGAACTTTTATCATGGTGTTGCCTAAAGTTTCACGTAGATTACCAGTTAAAGGTTTACCATCAATTAACGCATCACATATTTTATCTACTAATTTATCGGCTATTGCAATACGGATTTTTGTTCTATCACGATCTGTTATATTATCCATTTCACTATAATATAACAAGAAAAGTTTAATATAAAATTGAATAAATATAAACATATTTTCACATTAACAAAATAATGTCTATAAAATTATATGAAAATAAGGGTAAAACCCTTCGAAAAAAAAAATGTTTATCAAATAATGATAAAGCAAAAATGTGGGATTTGTTTGATCAAGATAAACAAGATGTTGAATGTGTATATGAGTCGCCTAAACCTACAATAAATGAAGACTGCTGTAGAATATGTGATTCACAACTTATGATTATGGATGACGGATTCCCAACATGTACAAACAAAAAATGCGGATTGATTTATCGTGATACATTGGATTATTCTCCCGAATGGCGCTTTTATGGTGCGGAAGATAAAAACTCCAAAGATCCTACACGTTGTGGGAATCCAATTAATCCTCTTTTGGAAGAATCGTCTTTTGGGTGTAAAATTTTATGTGGTCAAAACGCGTCTTATGAAATGAAACGTATACGGAAATGGACTGAATGGCAAGCAATGCCTCATCGTGAAAAAGCATTATATGATGAATTTCAATTTATTACAGTCATGGCAAAAAATGCTGGTATACCGCGCATTTTCATTGACGATGCTATGGCTATTCATAAAGATATTTCTGAACAAAAAATGTTCCGTGGAATGAATCGAGATGGTATTAAAGCAGCGTCAATTTACATTTCGTGTCGTTTGAATGATTGTCCACGAACTTCTCATGAAATCGCGGAAATATTTAAATTGGATAAAACATCGGCAACAAGTGGTTGTTCTATGGCAGTAAATATTTTGTCAAATCTAGAACGAAATGGAAGTTCTCTAAACGCTAGCACGGATGATTTATGTTCTACAACTCCAAGTTCTTTCATAGAGCGTTATTGTAGTCGTTTAAACATTAATGCTGAACTAACAAAACTTGCTAAATTCATTGCGAAAAAGATTGAAACCACTGGTTGTATTAATGACAATACACCTCACTCTATAGCAGCAGGTATTGTCTATTTCATTGGACAAGAATGTAATTTACCTATCACAAAAACCAATGTAAAACAAATTTGTGGTGTAAGTGAAGTGACAATCAATAAATGTTATAAAAAAATGGATATACTTAAAGATAAATTGATTCCGTCCATCATTTATCAAAAATACCAAACTTGATATGCGAAAAAATGCCCGTATATTTATGTGTTTTAGAATATAATGAATAAGTCTTTTTTTGACTCATTAAATGATTCTTTTTATATTTCTGATTCACCTTTAGAAACATATAATGTATCACAAACACAAAACAAAGAAGGCGAAGAATTGAAAGAATGTCCAAAAATTGTATTTATTGTTCCATATCGCGAGCGTGAACAGCAACTTCTATTTTTTCAACGTCATATGAAATATATTTTAGAAGATTATGAAGAAAAAGATGTCGAAATTGTAATATGTCATCAATGTGATCAGCGATCTTTTAATTGTGGTGCTATGAAAAATATTGGGTTTCATATTGTTAAACAAAAATATCCAAAACAATACCAAAACATAACATTAGTGTTTAACGATGTCGATACATTACCATTTAATAAAAATTTCATTCAATATGAAACAATCAGCGGAACAGTGAAACATTTTTATGGTTTTAAACATACTTTAGGAGGAATTGTTTCTATAAACGCAGGAGATTTTGAACGTATTAATGGATTTCCTAATTTTTGGGCGTGGGGATATGAGGATAATATGTTATGTGATCGGGTCAAACAATATCGCATTGCTATTGATCGCAATCAGTTTTATCCGTTTGCCGATAAAAATATATTACACTTTTATGATGGTTATTTAAAACAAGTTAATAAAAAAGAATTTGAACGATACGCAAAAAACACAAGAGAAGGATTGTATTCAATATATAATCTCAATTATACATTCAATGAAGAACATCAAACATATGATATAACATCGTTTGAAACAGGTACTCAGGAAAATATTCAATATAAAAAACTACATGATTTACACAATGGAACCACTCCTTTTCGACATTTTCGCACACATAGAGGTGGAATGTCTGTTGGATTATAATTCTAGAATTTTATACGTTATACCAATTTTATCACGCGTTTCCCAAATACCTGATATTTTTATCACATATTTGTTATACGTTTTTTTATCGTAATTGCGATAAACACGTATTTGATTTGTAACCAATTGATTCAATAATACATAATCACATTTCTTTTGTACTTGGTTATATTCCATATAATTTTTCAGCAACTGTTCTTCTATATTTTGTAAATCCTGTTTCAATTGAATATTTTGCGTATTATTTGTTTGTAAATAACGTATATGATTATTATCGTTTGTTTCATGAACTTTAAATGGTATATAAAAATACAAACCATTCATTGTAACATTATTTTTAGAAAATAATATTTTTGTAAAATCTCCGTTCATAATAGTGTTCTTTTTTGGATATAAATAGCGAATATAATCTTGTAGTTCAATATGGTTTTGTTGTTTAACATGATGTATATGTAAATAAACGTTCATTTACATATACTCCAAACATATACTTATATCATTTTGGTTTATTGAATATATTTATTTACAATAGAGCGGACTTTTTCTTGTTCATTCAATATTTCAACATTGATTCCTTCAGACGTTTGTTCTTGGCGCATTAATGTTTCATGTTCTAATATCATCTTTTGTATTTTTTCTTTTAATGCTTTCGAATCAATTTCCTGATTGGTGTTTTTAGCGTCATTGATTATATTTTCGATTTGTTGTTCTTTGTTTGCTATATCTTCAGAAACTTTTTCTTCACCTTCTCTTGTTTTAGTGAAAATTAAATTACGTATACTTTCCGCAATTTCAGTACTAAATCGTTCCATAATTTCTTGTAATTTTGATATCTTTTGTTCGTCACTTGGTGATTCATTGGTAGTACTTTCCATAGGTTCAATTAAAACATAATACCATATGGACCAAATTAGTACAAAGAATAAAATACAAATTAAAAACAAATAATTATTTTTCATTATATATTATATATATAAATGTTTCAATCATCTTTACTAAATACCAATTTATCACCATTTCTTTCATGGAAAGGAAAAACATTTGGACAAATAACATCATCTATTCAAAAAAATGATAATACTGCCACAATGGAAGGAAAATTATTGTTTCAACCCCCTCCATTAAAAATACATCGTCGTGAAGCGTTCACTAAAGAAATCAAAACTCAATCCAGTAAAATTTCAACATCCATTGATGTTTTGAATCGACCAGGTGGCGCTTTAGTCGTTTCCGGTAGTTCAACAAACTGGAATGTTTGTGAGAATGATTGTAGTGGAACAAAACTCACACTTGATACAAACTTAGTCAATAATAGAGGAGAAACATATGATTGCTGTGCCGATCTTGGACCTAATTCTTCAGTAAGACAATCATTGGACCCTGCGTCTGTGGCCAAACGTCGTGTAAGAAGTTCAGGTATTATTCGTAAACAACCACCATCTACAGTAACAACCGCACCTTATTGTACAACATCAAAAGAATATTTGGCAACACGCGGAAAAACATTCGAACAAAAACAATTCCATTATTTACAAAGTGGAAATCCACTGGTAAAACCAGGCGCTCCTGGAAGTCAAGACAACAAATATTCTGTGAATAACGACGGTAATGTATATTGTCCGAATAATCCTAACTTCTATGTACAAAGTGAATTCAAACCATCAAACTACAAATTTTCACAAGATGGTGGCGTATCTTCCAGTGCAAGAACCACTCGTCTTAATTATAATACAATTACCACAAACGGCGGTTTATATACGAAAGCATATGGTTCTCAAGTTGGAAATGCTCTTTCTTATGGTAAATCTTCTGATGCGTACACAATTAAAGACAAAATTGGGGTTCAAGCACCATGTGATGTGAGAAGTGTTACTACATGTTTGAAAAATAAGTCTTAAATAAAAATATAACATGCTAAATTTATATTTTTATGTTCCCATGTCTGCTTCATCTTCCATAAAACTATTATTTTGGAAAGTAATATTGTGATATACAACATTGTATCGAATACACCATTCTGTTGATTTTTTCACATTTGATTTCATCAATGACACCAGTTTTTCTTGTTGATTTTTACTATCCATAAGTGACAATGTATAATGAATATTTTCAATTTGTTGTTGTCCAAATATAGCATTATATTCTTCTATTTTTGTTGTAAACAATAATGGCAATGATATATTCAGTAAACGAAACATATTACCATCATTCGTCAATAATTTTTCAAAACTATTGCGCAAATAAGGATATACCATATTAATTTCAATTCCCAAAAAGTTTTTACATACAATATACTTTTCGGAATTGGCGTAGCGACTTGTTTGAGGTTTTGTAATATAGACTTTCTCATAAAAAGAGGACAACAATGCCAATATATCCAATGTATGCGCCATAAAACAATCAAACATTTTCAATATAAACGACCCCCCCTTTTTCTGCATGACAATTGCGTAAATTACTTGCGCGTATAACAATTTACCAATAGAATGCTCTTGATTATTAAAGTCAATCGAAAAATCAAATCCTCCATCTCCTGTGACAATTTCCATAGATCCACAATAAACATCTTTACAATAATCTAAATTCTCTACACTCAATATATCACCAGTTTCCGTTATTCCATTTTCAATAAATACATTGCTATTTTCTTGTAAAAATTGCTTACTTTTTTTCCAACCAGGAATAGCACTGTCGTTTGCTTCATCCAATATAGACATACCAATATATCTATCATTTACATTATTGCGCATTTGTACAAGTGCTTCAATAAAACCCCCTGGTCCTTCTGCCAAATGAAAAGACTTCATAGGTGCTAGTTTGTCTACTCTTTCCAACAACTTAAAATATTGTGTCAATTCAATCATTTTGAAATAAGAACGCGATAATGGTTTACGTTTCGCAATACTTTTTCTTTTTCCTGGAACAGAACTGTGAATATATTCACAAGGATTTGTGTATCGTTTAATAACATCCCATTCTTGGTCACGGTTATTAATACGTTTTTTTATGTCACCCAAATAAAAAGATAAAGAATTTGATATAACAGGTCCGGGTATAGACTCTATGTTTTGTACATGAAGATATTTATATAAATTTGGATTATTTCGAGGTATTTGAAAATGGATCATCATTCAATATTATTCTATATAATATTCAATGTTATTATTTAAATAACTTTAAACACTAAGTCTTTTTCTTGCGAATAACAATAGTTGGTTTCTTTGGTTCAACTTTATTCACTTCAAGAGATGACTCGTCAATTTTCTTTTCATCACCAATAGTTATTTTCATCTTTTTACCTGGCAACTTTCGAATAATTATCGAAGATTTTACTTTTGCGTTTTGTGCTTCATCTAATTGATCATCTTCTTTTTCCAGTTTCTTTATCATAGAATTTGGATCATCTTCAAACATATCTACTTTGTCACGGTTGACTAACAATTTATATACCTTTTCAGCGTTTACATTATGCGTTTTGCGGAATACAAAATATCGATTCATAAATGAAATGCGTTTTTCTTCAACTGTCATTTTGTGCGCACTATCATATTCCTTCTTGTTGCGATAATTTTCTTCTATTTCAGTTTTCATCATTTGAAATAGTTCATCAAACAATCCTGTTCCATTTGGCAATCCCATTGCCTTTGCTTCCTCTGTTCCTGCCAAACTAAACCCGTAATCTTCCATAACACGTTGGAAATAATCAAAATTCACTAAATATTCGCGAAATACTTTGTTAATACTTTCTTGATATACGTCAATAGGATAATTCAATGAATATTCGTCTTCAGGGAATCCACTATGACTATATTGTTTGATAATTTCATAGATCTTCTCTTTGTCTTGATAAATAGTCATGGAATCACCCTTATTTTTATCTTTCAGTACATTAAACACTGTTTGACCATCATAACATGTTCCCACAAAATATCCATTGATCTTCGTACATTCGGACAAATTACGCAAGAAGTTATGAAGTGTTTTGTCACTTTCGAAGAAATAATGGAGCGCAAACTGACAAGAACTGACATTAAACCCATCTTTTCCAATACCAAAATGTCTATATACACCATCACCTAGTTCTTCCTTATCTTTAGAACCATTACCAAACACTGCGTTACTAATTTGTTTATCGCGTTCACTTACCAGCGCTTTTCCGTTGCGTATATTCAAACTACTATTTCCATGAGCAAACAACGCACTTGGCATTTTCTTAAACTTATATTTATAATTCAAATAGCGAGCACACGCACCATCTTTACGGTTCTCAATATTATCTTTTGACACATCAATACCAAATACAAAACTCAACTTGGACGCAATCCATTTTGGGAAATCACCTGCTTTTCCAACTGCGTAATCAATAAGTGTATCGTTTTGATTGCTTACACCCAAAATCAATTTGCGTTTTACATACAAATTGTGGAAATTACGTAATGCTTTTGTATTGGTGTCTTTCGTAGAACGATTATAATATACATCATCATCGCCCAACAATTCAGGTATGTTTTCACCACTGCTGATCATTTCTTCTGTAATAGGATTATGAATGCTATGCCAGTTGCTATTGGCAACATGAAATGCGTTTCCATAATTTCTTCCACCACTACGAAGATCATTCGTTTTGTCATAACGAACACGTAATGGAACCCATCTCCAATGACCTGTTTTGGACAAATCATAACTAAATTCCACAATCATATCTTCTTCAAAATATTCATTTTCTTCTGTCAACATCACTTGATTGGTTCCATTGTTTTTCAATTCAACATTACAATAATATGCTTCTGGGTCATATGGATTTGTAGGTTGAAACGGAACAGGTTCGTATTTCTGATAATTATCGCGATCTTCCATATTAGGCAATTCATCATTAATCACATCCAACATCGGATTCACATAACCGTGATCATTTTTACTAAACCCGCATCGCAATATGAGTGTTTTGTATTGTGTAATATTTTTACCACTATTTAATGATGTACCTTCTTGGAACACGTTGTTGATTTCGTCTTTACCGTTCTTATCCTTTTTCACCGAAACCAGGAAATCGATGGTATTGTATTGCGGAGGTTTCCATTTGAATGAATGCTCCCATGTTGTTTTTGTTAATGGACCTGCTTTTCCTGAACGATCGCCACCTACACCTGTTGACGCAGGGGTGAAAATCAAACCATCAGTATTATATTCATATGAACCATCCTTTATTTTAGACAAAATGGTGGAACAACCTTGGAAAATACTTTGTTCAAATGACGAATAGAATGTTTTACATTTTATAGTCATCCAACAAGAATGGTCTACTGGATCATCTGCTTTTCCGTGTTTTTTCGCAGGTTCACTATTTCCACTGTCTTTGTTTAAAATGGAACGTGGTTTCAGTTCACGAACAAAATTCTCTAGTAACTTCAAGCGGAATTTTTCAGGAACATCTTCTTCTTCCATAGGATAAAAGTCCAATTCACGAACACTCTTTTTGTTCAAGAAATAAATATCGAACGCAGCGTACAAATTAACGAATTTATTATTTTTATCATATTTAATATGTTCACCATCTAACAAACTATCAAATAAATCTTTGTTGTTTGTCACCATACCACAAAAGATGAAATTCATATTTGTATCAATCATATATAAATGACCAATTGAGGAAATATATAACAACTTACGCTCACCGTCGGCTTTGTCTGTTACTGTATAATTATGACGTATATTGGGACTTGTTGTTTGGTTTTCTTTTTCATCAAGTTCCGCAACATTACCCATTTGTAAAGTATAGGACGAAGGACCTGTAAAATGTTTGGCCAATTTTCGAAGAGCACTATTGCTTATATTACGTTGATCACTAGTATATTGCTCCATATATTCCTTCTTGTAATCTTCACCAAACACCAATTCCATATAAGATTCCAAACACATAAGTTTTTCACTATTGGAAATCGGATAATTCGTTCCTTGAAGTCCACTTAACACCAAACGTATGTTTTGGCGAATAACACCTACCAATTTCTCCAAATTATCATAATTACTACCTGGACCCACGCGACTATTGTCCACCTCCAATTCTACTTCATAACTTTCCTCATTTTGAAACAAATTTGCCTCTTGTACTGTAAATTGCGGAATGGGAACTTTTCGATTTGTTTTAGTTGATCCTTTTACAATACTCACATCCAAGAAGAGTGGATAAGTAGGATGTCTTAAACGAACACGATTAATATAACGAAACACCTTCTTCGAATCCAACCAGTTCGACAAAATTTTCTTCGCCACTTCGGAATGCGAATAAAAGTCCTTCTCATATTGGTACGAAACGCGGAAATTGAAATCTTGAAAATCGACGGGTTTCAATGGTTTACTTGTTTCACGATTTTCACCAATATAAGGAGGATGTTTTTGTGTAAATTTAATCTTTTCAGACAATGCGGAAGAAGTAGACGGTAAATCCAAAACTTTCTGTAAATTATTTGTGCGACAATATTCTTGAATCAAATCAATTCCCATGACTTCTGCGCGAATATTGGAAATTTTATATTGACCAGTACGTTTATCCAAGAAATCCTCGTTTTGAATGCGCAAAATAGATAATCCTTCGACATTTTCCGTAGTAAATCCCGCACTATAAAAGTGCTCCACTACATTATCATAATCGATTTTCGACAATGGTTTTCCAGTTTTTGGATTTGTTCCAAAACGGATTTCTAATTCGCCAACACGTCGACTATTATATATGTGAGGATTATCGGCTAAATAAAATTCCACCAGTGTTTCCAAATCCTTCTTTGGACTTTGTTTCATTTTAGTGTTATTATCTTCGAATTCTTTAGCGCGCTGAATCTGAACATCCGGAGGTGTTCCTTCCGGTGTTCCAGGGAAAGTTGGACTTTCTATTATTTCACTTTCTTCTATTTTTTCCATAATATATAAATCTGTATATCTTATTCATATATTATTTTCCATTAACATATTCAATTTTGTAGTTTCATAGAAACCAATTT
>Ga0181585_10003597_pt1 | contig 13537 bp, 10 predicted proteins | sample 071ome_29_FD_132469 | JGI IMG/M metagenome (GOLD analysis project Ga0181585, IMG submission 132469) | Coastal salt marsh microbial communities from the Groves Creek Marsh, Skidaway Island, Georgia - 071407BT metaG (megahit assembly) | ecosystem: Environmental > Aquatic > Marine > Intertidal... | reverse complement strand
CGAATATCAGAATCATTTACTCCGACAAATGTAAATGTTCCTGTTCCATCATCATAAGATAAAGATCCATAATCACCAGAACTTACAACCTCTAAAGTTCCTGTAATATCACCATCACTGATTCCAGGATTTAAAGTACCGGTAAATGTAATTTTACCAGTAGCAGAATCATATGCAAGATTATCACCAACATTAATGACACTTCTTGTTTCTGCAACAGAAGGTCCAGTATAAGTAATTTCGCCTGAAGCACTATTATACGTTAATGAACCAAACCCACCGGTATCAGTAACACTAATTGCACCTCTACCGCGAGAATCAGTAAAGTAAAGATTAGAACCTTCGGCAAGATCATCAGTTGTTTTAGCAGCAAAATTAGAATCAAAAGCTAAAGATTGAGTTTCGACATAGAATGTTCCAGCTGCCGAATCATATTGTAAAATATTATTTGCGCTAGGATGTGCACTAAATAAAGCTCTTATTTGTGCTGATGTTGGACCTATTAGTCTTACAGCTCCGGTACTATCATTATATGTAAGAGTACCAATCGCATTTGAATCATATGTCGCGTGAATATCTGGACCAGCTATTGTTGATGCCGGAACATGATTGAACTTTCCACTCGCGCTATCGTATTGTAATATTGTACCGTCTGCAAGATTAATGGAACCATTAACGTCGTCTAAACCTGTTAATGATCCATTAGCTGCTGATCCAACTCTCAGAGGAGTTCCAACAGTAACCTTTTTTACGATCGTGTTTGTTCCAACAACAACCTTCATTTGAATTCCTTAAGGTTAGGTTACGCTTGGCGTAACTTCAATTGTGCCTTCAAGGACTCTTTCAATCACTGTATTTGCATCACTATCTACGAAAGAAATCTCAACATCGTATACGTATCTACCGGCTTTAAATGCGTCCGTTTGAGTATTTGACAAAGTAAGATTAACAACTCCGGCAGTTGCAGGAGATTGTACTTCTGTTGTAAATGAAGTCGAATCTGTAGAACTATACGTCTTTTTTACTTTACCAGCAACTGTATAGTTTGTAAGGTTTTTAGGATTTCCATTGACATCTTCCAATTCTAATTGAATTGTAACATCAGTACCTTTATCGATTGATAATTCTTCATATTGGGCCATTGAACAAACGCTCTTTTAAAACTTATTTGTTCTTATTTATATCTTCTATCCACTCCATTTTCTTGTTTATGAAGTGATAAAGTTTAGCTTTTGGGTCCATATGTTTTGGATCAGTTACTAATTCATCAACTAACCAATGCCATTCTTTTTTCATATATTGAATTTGTATTTCTCTGGCTTTAACCCAAAATGAAAATACTGTTTCGTTATCGTAATTAAATACTCGTTGAATATTTTTAGGATACATTGAAAACTCATCGTATTTTACATCAGTCATGAGTTTTATAATATATTCAAAATCTCTAAAATAATCTAATCGCTTGATCACTTCTGAAGAAGCTGCCATGATTCCTGTATTAAACACATCATTCTCAGGATCATAACCCTCTTCAAATAGTAAAGCATGAGTATTCCAATATTTTGTAGCAGGATTACGAATACAAAGATTATAATCTTCTGACTTCATTACTTTGCCGCGAATAGCAAGTCGATTTGATTCAGCAACCGCCAACATCTTATCAACATTATGTGCTTCAAAAATACAATCACTCGTATTTGGAACTACATCAAAATCCATATAACAAACGTAATCATATTCATCGGCCATGTCTCTCATAACTCGATGCTTATAAAAGTTCACTATATCATATTCAGAGATCTCTGTAAACCTATTTTTTATATCATCAAAGAAATTTTTATATTTACTATCGTATTGAAATAGTATATAGTCGGCACCAATATCATTGGCATATTGTTTTTGTCTTTGCGTAACAAGCTCTGCATTATTGAGTAATGCTAATTTAGTTTGTTTACTTTTATCAGTTACGACTTGCTCACCGTTTTCCCACCACCCAGGATTATCTAGACGATCTTCAGGAATATCAATGAATACACTGAATACTACTTTATTTCCCAATGACTGTAAACCTCTGAAAATCGCCTAAATTTAAAGTATCGACATATGCTACCCAATCAAGTTCTAAACTTTCGGCAAAATACTCAGCTGAAGGATGACAATTAATATGAGAATCTAGCCACGTATAATTATTTGATTGAAATGCTACCCAGCAATCTTTATCTTTATTCTTTACAATATTAATTAAACTTTTTTGCTCCATATGTTCACAAGAGGTATTTACAATACCAGTAACTTGTGGTATAATAAAAGAGTCACTTATGTTGAGGGTGGAGAATGCTATATCATAATCATGAAATAATTTATATCCATACTCTTCACACATCGGATCCATATCAGTAGATATAATATTCATTTGTTTATCTGGCCATTGCTTACGTAATTGATAAGCCATCATGCCATACCATCCACCGAGCACTAATAATTTACCGGCGTCATGATTATATAATTCATAAAATTTTTCGGCGAGAAGTTGTTTACTAATCCAATGGTTATCGTCTACTGAATGAGATAGATCTTTGATTCTATATAGGTCGTCAACTCCATACATAGATTCATTATAAATTTCTTCACTTAGTTTGATTGTTCTATATAAGATCTGAGAGTTGTACATCTAATTCCTCATATGTAGTGATCGTAGCTCCCCAAGGATCTTCATATTTTTTTGATTGTACAAATGAAGGTGGAAAGGTTTTCATTTTAAAATCTTCATGAGCTAAGAATCTGTCTATACCTCCTGAATATTTTCTCATATAATAATCTCGATAACCATAATTATTAAACCAATCCCAAATATCTTCATTGGTACCGGCCATCCATGTCATAACTGAGCTATGTATAGTTACATCATAGTTTGATAATCTACCGTATCTTTCTTTATTATCTTTCCAAGGTGCACCACAAACTGTTAACATCGACCAATCGTGAGATTGTAATGCAGTAAAGATACAATCATTAACAACTATATCTAAATCTAAATAAATCACGTTTCCTTCAAAAGGCATGTCAGGATCAAACAATCTGAGTTTATTCCAAACACCTTTTAATGTAGGATTACCTTTTGGTGAAATAACTTCGATGCCTGAACTTAAACCTTCAGGATCATCAGTATAACAATAAAATTTATATTGCGCAGTATTATAAAATCCACGAGAATAATAACCAATTGCCGAATATAATTTATTTACAAATTTAGAATCGTACTTATTTCCAAATTTAACTGTTACTATACTGTATATCATGATATGCTGCAAATATTTCTGGTACGGTTTTTGCTTTACGTACTTTCATTTTCATTTCACGATCTTTACTATTTTTAACTTCAGGTAAATTAAAAATTTCTAATTTAGTTTTAAAAACCGTATCCTCATCTTCAAAATTATCTATAATATATTTCGCAACCCTTTCTGGAGTATATCTCACAACTGAAGGAGAGCCAATATTAAATTTTTTAAGAAGATCGGTTTTCATACCTTCAACTTCTTTATATTTTGTTTTTACTTGTTCACTAATTTCTGACTGTAAAATCTTAAGTTGTTCTTCTTTATATTCATCAGCTTCTTTAAATCGGCCTTCTACTTGAGCATCCATCTCTTTCTGTAGAATTTCTAATTGTTGCTCTTTATATTCATCAGCTTCTTTATATCTGGTTTGTACTTGCATATCTAATTCAGATTGTAAAATTGCTAATTGTTTTTCGCGATATTCATCAACGTCTTTAAAGCCTTCAGCTATACGTTTTTCTACTTGTTCATCTATTTCTTTTTGTAGAATATCTAATTGTTCTTGTTTATAAGTCTCGACTTCTTCATAACGTTCTTCAATTTGAGAATCAAGTTCAGATTGTAACGCTACTTTGTATGCATCGGTTTCTTTATAGCGTTCTTCAATTTGAACGTCAATTTCTGCCTGAAGAATTTTTAGTTGTTCTTCTTTATACTGCTCAAATATTTTATAACGTTCTTCATCTTGTTTATCTAAATCAGCCTGAGCATTTTTAATCCATTCATCAAACATGGCTTTTGCTGCTTGATGAATTATTAGATTTTTATTGTTTTCGATAGATTGATAGTAATCACGAGTATTATCTTGAATTTCTTCAATAGAAATTTCTTCCAAAAGATCTAAGAAATTTTGGTCATTATAATTTATTTCTAAGTAAAATGTTGAAAGAGCTTCTGAATCTTGATGATAAAGTATTTCAATAGTTTTTTCTTTTCGATCTACAAATTTTACTTGTTCGATCTTGTTTGAAAAAATTGCCATAATAAACCTTTCATTAAAATAATCCTATTCCTAAATACTTAGTAGTTTGAACACTAGCTGAGGCAGTCGGAACATTTTGTGCATAATATGCAGTGGCATTTGGATTAGGTGCGTTTTGATCTATACGTTCTATATACGTACTAGTATATGTATCTGTTAAACCAGTGCCTCTTGATACCATTCCTTGAGAAGTTAAGTATGCATTATCTCCATACTGATAACGGATTGCAGTAGAAGTCACATTACTGGGATCGACAGACCAGTATTGCACAAAATCTAATAGCATCTGTTGAAATACAGATCTATCAATAGTTTTAAGTTGATTATCTGGGCCCCATAAAACTAAAGGCAAAGGAAAATCTGCTTGTGATAAAGGATCTACTCTATGCAAATAAAATGGAGTAGTCGATGCATCCGGTTGATCTATCGCTTCTGGCAAAGAGCCTGAAGCAAAAGCAGCATAATCAGAAATGGTATCAGTAAATATTGGTGTACTACTTATTAAAGTAGCATCAGTTTCAGATTGACTAGTAGATATAAAATAAGTACCAGCATGTTCTGCCGAACTAATCGAAGTTCCGGTTGCTAATCGAGTAAGAGCTGGAGCTATAAACGTTTCATAGAAAGTATACCAAGATCCTGGTTGAATTGAATTACCCGGTCCGTAATATTGTACAGGATGAGAGTGATTTGCATATACGCTTCCGGGCCTATCTTTGTATGGAAAACTAGATTGCCAAGTTAATGTTTGAAGAGTGAGGCCATAACTCACAGGTAAATATACCGGAGGATCAGTTAATCCTGTAGGGCTAGATAAAGGAGAGGATGAAACATATGCCGTTCCAGCTTGTAGTCGATATTCAATGAGTGTTCCAAGTTTATTTTCATAAGCTCCTTCAGGAGCGTCTGATGTCACTGATAATTGTATACCTGGATTAGTGCCATAAAGCCTAATAACCTCATCAATAATGAGATTATATTCAGCTTCTGTCATTACTTGAATATCAGATCCGACCCTTTTGAGTGGGCGATAAACTGCCATTACTACGCCCCTGCACCATATATTACCTTTAATAAGGTCGCATCTGAATCGTAAATAGCTAAATTTTGAACATCTTTAAGTTGAGCAGAACCTATGGCGTCATTTGCCATTTTAATTTCAGTTACTGATGAATCTGCTAGCTCATCGGTTCCAGCTGGAAATTGGCCACCGATTAAAGCTATAACGCCGGCTGAATCAAGAATAGAAAGGGCTGCAAGAGTAGTACTATTATCTGTAACTTCTGTATGAAGTTCATTAATAGCTTGTACAAGATCAGAATCTCCTCCTGTAGCAAGAGTAGTTAGGTCTCCAACCCTATAGCTCAAGTCATTAAATTTATCTCTCCATTCACTGATGAGATCGTTTAAATCTGCATAAATCCTTGCCATTATTTGTCCACCAATTTCTGAAGAAGAGATTTTATGTCTGACATGTCGCTCTTCATTTGTTGTACGTCTTCTTTTACTTGTTCGAACTCTAAAGCTTTTTGCTTTCTAGCCGCTTTTAATTCTCTAGCTTTTTTAATTTCATCAACATTCATATTAATTATTGCGTTGTTATAAGGATCTCTAAATAGTCCTTGAGATCCCTCAACTTTTTTATATCTTTTATCACTCATCACACTGCTAAGGCTATTACTCTCAAATCCTTAAATGTTGGAGGTTTAGCATTATTCGAGGTTCTCATAACGATCTTAATAATAAATCTGTTAAATGGTACAGATAATCCTCCAGGTCCACCAACTATATATTCATAATCTCTAAATATACCTGGATTTTCATCTGATGGTAAGTTAACTTCTTTACTTACTTCAACCCAATTTACATCTCCAAATGATGCATCATCGCTAATTGCTTTGTAATAAACATCAAAGTCTGCAACAGAAGGTCTATTCGCTGCCAAAATAATTTTAAGTCCAACCGCGGATGCTGCAAGAGTAACAGGTCTTGTAATATGTTTAGCAATCGAAGATCCACCTGTCGGATTTGTTTCCGCAACAAAGTTTAATGGAATATTAATATTGTTTGCAGAAGATCCATCAGAATCTTGATTATCAATTCTATTATGTGTTAACCAAAGAGACGCGCGCTGCAAATCAAGAACCGGACTTACATAATTAGATGTTGTATCCATATCTACTTTAATAGTAGCTGATTTTGTACCAGCTGCTAAGTTAGCAGTTTCAATTGCATCGTTCGCAACAACCTTTGGAGTTCCAAAGAAATTATTTTCTCTCAAAGACAGAGGACTATATACCGTATCCTTGATATATGGAGACTCGTTACCAGCATTTGATTTGCCGCTTGTAAAGAGACCAGATACTGCAATGCTTGTAGACTGAGGTAAATTAGTTTCTACATATGGGAACACTTGTTCGAATCCATAATTCTGTGAATTTTCTACAACAAATCCACCGATAGATTTTCCAGCTGTCGCAGCTGAATCTGCATCGAACGAAATATAATCATTATCAGCACTGTCAATAGTTCTATTACCAAGAATAGATGTACCTTTAACGCCATCATAATTTGTTGCAGAATCAAATCCGTAAATTGTAACGTTATCGCCTACAACAAAGCCATGATCAGGATGATACATTGTCATTCTTGTAGATCCTGCTACAGTAGAAATTGGATCGGGATCTAATAGTCTAACTGGAACTGATGCGTTTTGCATAATCGCTTCACCAGAGGTTGATGTAAACTCTGCGCGATTAATTTTAAACATCATGTCTTTAGTTTGGTCAGGCTCCCAAGTAGAAGCGTTTTGAGATTTAAATAGCGAACCAAGTGTAGGCTGAGCTGTAATACGTTTCTCTGTAGAACCTAAAATAAATTGTTCAGTTTCTGCAATGTAAACATTATAGTTATCAGTTTCTGCAATTAGAACAATACAATATTCTTCATATGGCATTAAGTAAACTGGTTCTTCAAATACAAAGTTTGTAGCCAAAGATGCATCAGCCGAAGTATTAACAGAAGCCGGAGATTTAAATACGATTGATCCAGGAATTGTATCATAAGATGCTGGAGAACCGTTAATCATAGGTCTGATTTGCAATTGTACCGGAATCGTATCATCTTTAGTTTGGAAGAAAATATCAACGCTTGTTAAGAATACACCATCTTGATCAGAAACAAAGAATGATTGAGCTAATGGATCTACTTGACGAACTGTTCTTGGCGGAGTAACAACTGTGCCATTAACGCGGCGTTCTCCTGTTACCACATTCCAAACATTAATATTAGCCGTGCCTCTTGTAGTTCTTGAGGTCGAAGATGAAGACGATTGAGTAGACGTAACAATGTTTCGTACTCTTGTAGTTTGAATCGTTCTTTGACGTGTTTCTAAAACACCAGTAGAAGCAAACGCTGCAACGCCAATTGATGTTGCATCTTCTTCTTTATTTGCAGAAATATCAAGAAGTTTAAATTCTCTTGTACCTGTTCTAAAACGAAGAGATGTAGTATTTGGAATTAAAAATTCACCTTCAACTTTTCCTTCAGCATCAGTAAAGAGTGAAGTTGCTCCATCAGGGTGACCAGTATTTCTGTTATATCTGTTACCAGCTTCGTTATTTGTTGTAGCTACTCTTGTAAACGTATCAGACTTAACCCAGTTAGAAACTTCTACACCATCAAAGAACGGGAACACTCTTGAGTTAGGCTTCATGCCTTGGCATTTAAAGCTAATTCTACGAGATCTCATAAATGGAATCATCGCTACATCAATAACTCTTTCACCAACAACGCTTCGAATTGTAGAGAATGAATCAACTCTCGCAACCGCAGAAGTTGTTGATGTAGTCGTTGTAGTAGTTGTATCAGTACGATCCCAAGATCCTCTCCAGTTACCGACACTAGAAACTATTCCGCTATTTACGGTATTCGATGAAGCTGAAGAAGAACTACTTGATCCAATAACTTGAGAACGAGTAGCACCCACATTTGTACCAGCCCAGTTCCATTGAGAGTTGTTAAATAACTGTTGTTGGTTTCCACTAAATGAATTAACTGTTCCTCCACCAACTACTACATCAGCAGCTTGTCTTGTTTCTCTCCATTCATCTGAAGAGGGAGAAAGTTCCATACTACCGAGATTTGTAATAACTGCAAATGGATTAATATTCATTGTGCCTGAAACTTGAGGCTGATCGATATATTCTACCTCATTATATTTCAAGTAAATGTTATCGCCTTTCAGAACAGTATTTGTAGAAAGATCTGAATCATAAATTAATCTAATTGCTTCTTCTCTAAATCCTGGTCTAAGCGTTTTGCTTAAAGGATCTACAGAAGCTCTATATTCAATATTAGTAAAACTAGATCCTAATTGATTTGCAAAATTATCAACCAAGAAACCAGCTTTAGTTCTGTCGTTACCTGTAGAATCAAATACCGAGAAATTAGACAACCCAGTTTCAATCAAAGAGAGTGATGTAAGTTCGAACAAAGTATCAACTTTGGCAGAAATTTTACCGATATCATCCATAGTATAAAGTTTAGATTCATACGGGGCTAATGATATATCTGAATCACTAATTGTAAAGCTACCTAATTTTACATCAGCTAAAAGCAAATCATGAGGTGGTTTATCAGGGAATTTAGGTTCTAATGCTGATCTACCTTGAAGAACTTTTACGTTACCATCTTGGTCTAAAACAATTTTATCAAATCTTGGAAGATAGAATTCACCATCAAATGTTATAAGATCTGTATTTGTTGGAAGTTCATTAACACGAGCAGTAGCACTAATAAAGTCTGAGTCGCCATCAGTTTTACGAGGACGGAAATCTAGAACATCTCTTAATTCTACTTTAGTTCCATCGTTTAGAGTATGAGATGGAATATCTCCGTAATTTACCTGACCAGTATATGAATTGGCTGCAAAGAAATCACCAGAAGCACCATGAGTGAAATAGCGGAATCTAGCGTAAACATTTCCAGAAGGCGCAGTTTTATCACCTTTTAGAATTAGCTTCGCTGGGCCGTACCAGTTATCTCTTTGGCCATTATCAACGATAAAGTCATTAATCAAATCATCGCCATCAGAGTCAGAATCTCTAAGACGATCAAGTTTAAACAAATCTGGTTTTTGTAGAGGAATATAAGTTTGATCTCCGTCTACAATCACTGGTCTTGTGACTGAAGTAGATACCAAAGTTTTCGATCTGATTGTTGCACTAGCTTTATTCACTTTAGCAACTAATTCAACGTTTGTACTTGTTGGACCACCAGAAATAGAAGCTGTCTGAGTACCAGCGCCTGTAATAGTTACGTTATCACTAATGATCTCGCCGTCTGAGTCAACCGAAATAATCCAATCATTAATGTTTGAGAAGGTTTCGCCTGTAGCCGTAAGCGTAAGAGTTGCAGCACCAGATGGATCAAGAGAGGCTGTAAATCTTCTTTGTACTTCTACTGAAATATCTGTTAAAGACTTTGGTCTAGCATAAGGCAGATCAAAGAACAAATTATTATTTGCTACATCGTATAAAATTGATTGGCTATTTTCTTGTACAATATTAGCATAGTTAAGTACTGAAGTACCGATAGAACGGATATCGCTAAAAGACTGTCCGCTATTCATAACAACATCAAAGATGTACATTCTATAATAAGGACCATCTTCCTCAACTGCACGAATTCTACATGTACCAATAGTAGAACCACCGTGAGCAGTAGTATCTCTTAAGTTAGCAACCTGGAATGCGTTAATATTTGGCAATCCTACAAGATCGGTAACAATAACATAATTACCATAACTTGCAGCCGATACCTGATTTGTAATATCTAATGTATCACGAGCCTTTGGAATACGAAGTCTTGTTGGTAAACTTTTTTCTACTCTATAACCATTTACATAAGCAAGACCTGAAGAAACAACTGCTTGCAACCAAGCTTCATCAGAATCATTTTCATAGTTAATAAAGAATGGATTAATAAAGAAATCACCGCTTACGTCACGAGTTCTTTGTGCTAGTCTATCTTCAATTCGTGAATACTGATTATGTCCAGTAACAGTATCAAATACAACACCGTTTACAACTCTACAGAAATATACAAAGTTTTCATCAGAGTCTACTTCATCTTCAGTTGCAAGAACTAAACGAATTCTATATCTGTCTGCGCCTGGAGCTGATCTGTTTGGAGTTGCGCCTTGGTTATCAAAAAGATTTTCATTATCACTAGCTGTAATAATATCTTGAGTAATTTTAAAACCAACTGTAGCACTAGGAGTATGCGTATATTTTCCGATAATCTTAGATTGTCTTTCAACAAAAACAAAATGTCCTTGTACAAAGAAATCGCCGCGATCAACTGAAATTTTAGCACCTTTACCTACGGCTGGATTAGCTGTAGTATTTGTAGCCTGTACAGTTACGGTTACTCCTGAATTAAGTCCAACCGCCTCTTCACCTGGAGTTGAACGAATAGGTTCTGTTCCTGCGGTACCCGAAGTTGTATCGGTATAAGTTACGTAAACCGTTGCAGGATCAGTTGATGTAGCAGCAACTACTTCTAAAACTTTAAATTTAACTCCAGAAGTTTGACCAGTAAACTCATCACCAACCATTCCAGATGTATCTGTAGGGAGAACATTTGAAGTGGTGTCTAATTTAATAAATTCATAACGAGTATTAAGAGTAGGACCACCAGGATTTACTGATGCGCCTTCTTTAAAAATGTTACGACCAAATCTTTCAATTTCTTTTTGAATGATTGTTTGTGATTGAGTTAATTCACGAGCTTGAAGTGCTTTACCGGAATTAAAAAGAATTCTGTAATAGTTATCACTATCACGGTAATCGTCTTTATAGGTCGTAGAGAATAAGTTTTCTGTAAATCTAGTTGCCATGTTTGACCTATCTTATAATTGAATGATAACTTTAATATCTTCAGTTTGATCTGGAGAGCGTTCAATTGCAGCGCGGTTGTCAATATATATTAAATCGCCCGTAAGATTATTTATTGTTGGAAGAGTGAACGCATCGTCATCTCCATCAATAGCAGCAGAATCTAAAATACCTTCGCCGTTACCGTCAGCCTCTGTAACCGTTTCACCTTCTTGGAATTGAGAAAATCCGGTTTCTTCTGTTTGATGATACCAAATATAAAAAGAATCAAATTTATCGATATATGCTCTTGCTGTTGATAAAGATCCTACAAGAGTTTTATCGGCTGTAAATGTTTGAGCAATAGATCCTAAATGTAGACGTCTTAGAACATTTCCAGCAATACCTTCAAAGGCTGAATCTGCAGAATCAACTCCTACTTTTGGATTTCGAATAAGTCCTACTTGTCTAAAATCATTACCAGTAATAAATGCGTTTGTTTCATCTCCAGTAATTTGAGAGTTAAACATAAGAGCTGTAGATTTTAGATCATTTCTTGGATCGGCACCAAGACCACCTTCTGGAGCAATTACTGCTCTCGCTTCAGCGCCTGACCCTCCACCGCCTGAGAATGAAACTGCGGCATAATCATATCCTCTGCCAAGTGCTTTGCCTGATCCTGAATCATCCATTTCAATTTTAACAATTGTTCCACCAGAAATTGTTGCAGTAGCCTTTGGCACTTTTGTACCATTACCAGTAAATGAAATCGTAGGAGCAGAAACATATCCTACACCACCGTCAAGGATTTTAATATTAACAATTTCTCCAGGAATAGCTGCATCTTGAATTGCTTTTTGCTCAATTTGCAAAGCAGAAGAATTTGAGTCTGTTGATTCAATAAATTCTACTGGAATGTAGTTAGCCGAAGTAAATTTACTAGCTGTCAAAGCTCCGATAGTATACAGATATTTCCATACATAACCGTCTGATGTCTCAAATGGAGTAGTAGCATTACCTGTAGGTTTGATAGTAGAAGTAACCGCAGCTCCAGCTGTATCACGTCCTTGTTGTAAACAAATATAAACTGCGTTTTCATCAGTTAAAACATAATAAGCATTTGTAGGATAAGCAGAATTTGCATCATCAAACGAAGAATAAATTGTACCAGAAGACCAGTTATAACGAGGAATTACATATGAAATATCCTCGGCGCTTTTCATTGCTTGTAAACCAAGTCTAAAATTTCTTTCTTCTCTTTTAGAATTAATAGGAGTAGGTGCAAGATCAGAATCATTCCATTCTTCAGAACGAGCAATACCAATATAGTATGTATTCGCCGAGTCAGTAACATCGGTATAGATGTCGTCTAAAACCTGCCTTTTAAAAGTATTTGTAATAATTGCAACCATTGTCAGTTCCTATTATGTGATCGTTGCGCCGTAACTTCCAGTTACGATCCATTGATTTCCATCCCAAATTAAGCTAACGCTCTGATATTGTGCAAGTGCAACCTGAGTAAGAGATCCGAAAGATCCAGGAGTAATGGTTGCTGTACCTGCTCCTCTATTTGAAAATATTTTAAATTCACCAATTTCTGTTCCAGAAGCTAAACTAATAGCGATTGCGGTTCCTGAATTGGCGATAATATAAGATTTAGTATTGTCTGCTGCTCCACCACTCGTTTGAATTACAGAACCAAGTGTTTCTTTTTCAACGACTACAGAACCCGTACCTTTTCCAGAAAGATGTAAGTTAAGATTAGTATCAGCTCCATGGGCATGAATTTCTGGATCAGCACCTGCCGCCGCATTTATAATTTCAATATGATTGACCGCATTTACTGCCGCACTAATTTCAATTACTTCAGCATTATTTACATCAGCAATATGACCATCAACGCTTGGAGTCGAAAGTACAGGAGCAGTAAGAGTTTTATTTGTAAGAGTTTGATTTGCATCAGCAAAAACAAAAGTATCATTACCGTTTAGAACTGGTAATGCAATCTCTCTATCTGCGGTTAATTCGCTTACTAAAACATTATATGTGTGATCTGCGCTAGCGTCATTAATTTTAGGTAAAGTAAGAGTAGAAGAAACAATCGTTTTATTTGTAAGTGTCTGAGAAGCCGAGTCAATAATAAGTTCACCAGAAGTATCTGGAATCCAAACATAATTATCTTGACTAGGATCTCTTGCTCTTAATGTGGTTTCATTACCATCAATTGTAGCACCTTCAAATCTTAAACCGTCACTTGTAACATCAATTGCACCAGACAAAACATCACTATCTCCGCCAAGCTTTTGATAAAGCTCTACGAAGTTTTCATTTATTTT
>Ga0181585_10003592_pt1 | contig 13542 bp, 12 predicted proteins | sample 071ome_29_FD_132469 | JGI IMG/M metagenome (GOLD analysis project Ga0181585, IMG submission 132469) | Coastal salt marsh microbial communities from the Groves Creek Marsh, Skidaway Island, Georgia - 071407BT metaG (megahit assembly) | ecosystem: Environmental > Aquatic > Marine > Intertidal... | reverse complement strand
TTACCTCAGATATAATCCAAATTGCCAAAAATCAGAATTATTCAGTTAAATTATTAGCATGCTCAATTAAAATAAATAATAAAATAATTCAATATGTTAGACCATGCTTTATAGGTAAAAACCATAATTTAAAAAATATAAATAACGCCCTAAATTCAGTTAATATTGAAAGTGATCCTGCCCTTATGACAAATATCATAGGTCATGGAGCTGGTAGCAAACCAACTACAAGCGCTCTATTATCAGATATCAATGATGCAATACGAAATATAAAACATCATTATAATTTTAATAATAAAAATATCTATTGTAATGAATTAGATATAGAACAAAGATTTATAGCTATAGCAAAAGATAATATTGAATTAGAAAGCATTACAAGAAAATTAGACGAGCTAAATATAATATACTCAATCTCAGATTATAAAAATAATAAAATCATTAAATTTAAAACAAATAATTTTTCTGATTCATACAACATAAACCATCAAAATATATTTGAAATTCATGAATAAAACCGCAATTATTACAGGAGGAGCTACAGGCATAGGCTTTGCAACAGCAAAAATATTAGCAAAAAACAAATATAATATTGTAATTGCTTGCAGAAATATTGAAAATTTAAAACAAGCTAAAAAAGAGATAAAAGAAATAGACCCAAATATCAGCATTGAATTCCAACAATGTGACGTTGCTAAAATTAATGATATTAAAAATTTATTTAAATTTACTGTTGAAAAATTTCAACAAATTAACTGTCTAATAAATGCTGCAGCAGTTTTAGACAAAGAATTATTTATAAATTTAAATATAGATAACTGGCAAAAATTAATGGATATTAATGTAAAAGGAACAGTTTTATCTTGTCATGAAGCATTTAAATTTATGAAAAATAACGGAGGTAATATAGTAAATATTAGTTCATATGGCGCCATATTAAATACTGATAAATTCCCTGGTTTAAGCAGCTATATTACCAGTAAATTTGCAATTAATGGCTTAACCGAAGCATTAGCAGTAGAAGGAAAAGATTTTAATATTAGAGTAAATGCCATAGCACCAGGTGCAGTAGACACAAAAATGCTTAAAAAGGCAGCTCCTCAGCTAAATACATCAACAAAACCAGATGACATCGCCAAAACAATATGTTACATTATAAGTAGTAATGCAAAACATATTAATGGATCAATTATAATCATAAACAGCAATGAATAATATATCATATCTCACAAGAAAAATAACAGTATGTATCGCACATCAACTATATGACGAAAATTTATCTCACGAAGAAAATCTTGAGATATACCAAAAATGCACAAATATTCATGGTCACAACCTAGAAGTTTATATTACCGTAAAAGATAAAATAGACCCTAAAACTGGAATGGTAATGAACTTCAAGGAACTAAAATCTATCATTAATAAAAATATTCATGATAAAGTTGACCATAAATTTTTAAATGATGATATAGAAGAATTTAAAAATATTATGCCCACAGTAGAAAATATTGCAGTAATATTCTGGAAATGGCTGGAAAAAGACCTAAATAATCTCTATGAAGTAAAAATCCAAGAAACAGATAATAACCAAACTATTTACAGAGGTGAATAATTAATTAATTTTTTTAATTTCTTCTAAAATAATCTTTTTTACAATATTAGGTAAATTTTCATCAAGCCAACTTACTATCATCGGTCTTATTAAATTTTCAATATTACCCTCAAATTTTTCTTTTCCTTGAGTATCTTCAGTTTTTATCTGATTATTATTTTCATTATTATCTCCAACTATTTTTTTAAATTGCTCTACTAAATTTCTTGTTTGGCCAAGAGCATCAGTTGACAAAACTTGAATATTTTCTGCGCTATCTTCAAAATTTTTAGTTGAATTATTCTTATCCTTGCTAGATTCTTCTTTTTTAATACCAAAATCCTCATCTAAATCAAGATTTTCAGCTTTGGATTTAGATGATAAAACATCATAATCCTGGCCAATCGGCTCATCACTAAATTCCTTTAGCTCATCTTGAACTAATTTTTGCCATGGTTCTATTTTAGACATATTATCCATTAACGAATTACGATCATGATTTTTTGCATAATCATCAGCTTCATCAGTTGCACCTTCTTTAACTTGATGATTCAAACTTATAACTTCCCCATCATCTATATTATCATCTTCCATATGATTAACATCATCAACTGGCTCTGAAATATCACTAATATTCTTAGAATTAAAATTTGACGGTTGAGAACTTAATATAAATTCATCATCACCGTAAATTAACTTATCTAGATCATCAAATTTAGTTTTTTCCATTTAAATAATTAAAATTATTATCAATTTTAAATATTTTTGAAGGTAGAAGCAAGATCTATTTTAAAAAAATCACTTGATAACCCACCTATCAAATAAAGATATCTATAACTAAAATATTTCCCTTGATTTTGAACATTAGCGAGCTCAAAACTCGCTTTGTTATACTCTCTTTGAGCTTCCAACAAATTAAGCAGATCTGTCTTTCCATATTTATAATTATTTTCAGCTGCCTCAAGTAATGAAGTAGCAAACTCTAAATATAATTTCTGATTTTCTACTAATTCATTATTAATTTTTAAATTTTCAAATACTTCTTTTGCCTGATTTTTATAATTATTAAATAAATATTGATGTTCTCTTAAATTAACTTCATATATATTCTTCACTTGTGATAATTTTGCCAGATTATAACCTCCTTTATAAAGAGGAACAGATATTTTAATACCTATATTATCAGTTGTATCACTATCTCCACCATCTGAGTTAAAATTATAACCTCCCTTAATTTTTTTTCTATTAGCGAATAATCTAGCTTCTGGCATAAAATTTCTTTTGTTTATTGTAATAGAGTTTTTACTCGCTTTTAATCGGTAATTTGAAGCAACAATATTAAAATTACTAACTAATATTTTATTCCACAAATCAGAAAAATCTTTTATATCAATATTTAATTCAACTATTTCATATCTATTATATGGAAGAGAGGTAACTTTAGAGAATTCAGATTTTAATAATGTTATATCTCTCTTAATCTGCAAAATTTTTGTTTTAGCATTCATTAATTCAGTCTTAGCTTGTAAAAAATCAATTTTATTAACAGATCCTGATTTAAATTTAACCTCAGTAACATCAACAATATTATTAATTAAGTTAAAGTTTTTTTCAAAAAACTTTAACTCTTTCTCTTTACTATCAATTTCACAAATAATTCTTATTGCTTCAATATATACATCTGATATCGAAGCATAAAAAAGATTTTTATATTCAATTTTAAGAAATTTTGCTGACTCAAGAATTTTAGTGACACCATATTGATATAGAACTTGATTCATCTCAACTCCTATTTCATCTGTATTGTAATTATCATCAATATCATTGCTAGCATTATTAAGCTTAGTATTATAACTTTGATAATTCACATTTACATCAGGTAAATAACTAGATAAAACCTGTTTAGAATTATCCTTAACCTCTTGATATTGGTAATATGCTTTATTTATAGAAGGGTTATTGATTATTATATCCTTAAATAATTGATCATCTGCATATATATTAAAATTCAAAAAACAAATAATAATTATATAAAATAGAAAGCGCATAAAATTTATTTGTAATTAAAAGATTTATGTTTAAAAACATTATATATGTTATTTATAAAAAGCAGATATAAATCCTAATGCAATGAAAAATTTAATAATAATAATTATTATTCTCTCTGTATTTCAAAATAGTTACGCTAATACCCTAACTAGATCTGTACAATCAAACTCAATTAAACATGTAAAAGGCTTACTTCGCAATGGTATCGACCCCAATATTAAAGATAAAAGAGATAATACAGCATTAATTTATGCAAGCTTTAATGGTAATACTGAAATAGTAAAAACACTTCTTAAATATGGTGCTAATCCAAATATTTTAGATAACGCAAATACATCTCCACTCCACCTAGCTATTAGACAAGGTAATCTTGAGATTACTAAATTATTAATTGAAAGCGGTGCAGACATTAATAGCAAAGATTTTATGAATTCAACACCTATAATGAGAGCTATTAGAAAAAAAAGAACAGATATAATTGAAATTTTAATTAATAATAATGCTGATCTAGATATAAAAAATAAACAAAAACTTAATAGCTATGATTTAGCCTTTAGAAGCTCTAATCCTCTAATTTTATCACTTTTAATTAAAAATCTTACCCAACATGAAATTACAAAACTAAAAAAACTAAGAGAAGTAGCGTTACAAAATAAATTTAATAACTCTGTTTTAATTCTTGATGAAAAAATCAATATATTAGAAATGGAAAAAACAAGAAAAATAAATGAAATTTCCTTCAATTTTTCATATTTATATAATTACCAAACTGAATATATAAATAATTTCAAAGAAATTCCTAAATTTCTAAAATTTCCAACTCCTAATAAAAAAGAAACTATAATTAATTATAATAATATTAAAAATATTAACGAAGAATATCTGCAAGGGGAAAATATAAAATTAGATGATCATTTTAAAAATGATTTACTATTAAATATAAAACCAAATAAAAAAAGCAAACCATCTAAATCTATTAAACCTTCAATATTAGCTGCAATACCAGCAATCAAAACTATAAATAACAAAAATATAATCACAGATATAACTGTTAGTAAAAAACCAATTATTACTCCCCTAAATCCTACAACAGAAAAAAAAGAAACAAAACTGATAAATAAAACCACTTCAGAAAAACCTAAGTCATTATTAAAAATAATTGCAAATGATACTGAATTATTACCAACAATTTCAGCTTCACCTCAAATAGAACCGGCATCAAAAGTCAAAAACATGGCAGTAATTCTGCCAATAAAACAAGAAGAAGCTAAAAAAGCTATTAAAACTGAATCATTATCAGAAAGCAAAGAAGAAGAAATTACTAAAGCCGAAATATTACCAGCAAAAGAAGTACAGCACGCAAATAATTCTAAACAAAAACAAACACATATAGATGAAAAGGAAAAAGAAAATATAGCCACATTAGACCAAGAAAATAAAAGCAAAAATAATATAGAAAAACATAATATTAGCAAAAATAATATTAATAATATTACAGAGACAAGGTCAATAAGAACCAATGAATGGAATATTAATACTACATCCATCCCAATATCCACTATAGATAAACACCATCTAGGTCATGACAGAATTTTTAATAGAAAATTCACATATGAAACTAAAGAAAAATCTAACAGAATAATTAAAAAACAAAAAAATAAAGAAATAATAAATAAAACATTAAAATCAGGTTATTACATTCAGCTTGGTATATTTTCAAACCCAAAAAATGCAAATCGCTACAAACTAAAAGCAAGCAAAATAGGCAACTCAATAATAAAACCAGGCAGCCTAAGAAATAAAAAAATATCTAAGGTAATGTTAGGTCCTTATAAATCAAAATTAGAAGCTATTTCGATACAAAAGCAAAAATCATTTCAAGATTCATTTGGAAAATTTACATTAATAAAATTATATTAATTATCTTTAAAACTAAAATTCTTAATTTCCCTTATAAGATCCTTATATCTATTTGGCGTTTCAATATTACCAATAACCCAGCCATATAAATCCCAATCATTCTCAGCAATAAACTCTTCATAAAGAGCAAATTTTTCATCATTGAAACTAAATAAATTTGCTCTGGCAAAATCACCAAGCAATATATCAGTTTCTTTGCATCCTCTATGCCAACTTCTATATATTGCTTGCTTAATTCTTTGCTCACTTGGCATATTACTTAGCTTTTGCAATTGAAGCTTCAATAATAGCTATAGCTTTTTCTTTAGATTCAAAACCTTTTACCTTAGCCCACTTACCTTTTTCAAGATCTTTATATCTTTCAAAAAAATGTGAAATTTGATCTAATAAAGCTTGAGATATATCAGAGATATCTTTTACATCCTTAGTAAAAGGATGTAATTTATCTTTAGGTACAGCTATAATTTTTTCATCAACCCCGCTCTCATCTTCCATCAACAAAACCCCAACTGGTCTAACAGCAATAACAGAGCCAGGAATTATTGGCGTATTAGTTATAACTAATACATCAGCAGGATCACCATCGTCGGATAAAGTATGAGGGATAAAACCATAATTTGCAGGATAAAACATGGCAGTAGTTAAAAATCTATCAACTAACAAAGCACCACTATCCTTGTCAAATTCATATTTCACTGGATTGCTTCCAGAGCTAATTTCAATAATTACATTTACCTCATTTGGAGCATCATCACCTACTGAAATTTTATTTATATCCATAAACTTATACCTAAAAATTAATTTTGTTATTATTCTAATTAATAAAAAATGTAAAGAAGCTCTATCAGATTTTTCCTACATCATTTAAAATATCATTTATAAATTGAACTCTATTGGAGTTATTATTTTCTATAATAAAAACCATTTTATTATCTTCTTTTAATTTTATCTGCCATTTAGAATTAGCAATAAACTTCATTATATTAGCTGGATCAAGTTTATTTTGAACGGCAAATTTTAACATAATCGCTTTTGGACCCGCCTCTAATTTAGCTATAAATATTTCTTTTGCTTTATTTTTTATTTCAATAATAGCTAATAGATTTTTTGTTTCTTCTGGCATATTACCAAATCTATCCTCTAATTCTAAAATTAAATCATCCGCCTCATCCCTATTTGCTAAATTTGCAATACGCCTATAAAACTCAACTCTTAAATTAATATCCTCTATATAGCTCTCTGGAATTAATACTGGCAATCCTATATTTACTTCAGGTGAGAAATCATGATCTTCAATTGAAGAATCTAATAATTTTTCTGATTTCAATTCCATTACAGCTTCATTTAGCATATTTTGATATAATTCAACTCCAACCTCTTTAACATGACCCGATTGTTCCTCACCAAGCAAATTACCAGCCCCTCTAATATCCATATCATGAGATGCTAAAGAAAAACCAGCTCCCAACCCATCTAAAGTTTGCATAACCTGTAACCTTTTATCAGCAAGTTCAGTAAGTGATTTTTTTGGATCAAATGTAAAATAAGCATAAGCTCTAATTTTACTTCTACCAACCCTTCCTCTTAATTGATATAATTGTGCTAAACCAAATTTATCAGCATGATGAATTATTATTGTGTTGGCAGTAGAAATATCAATACCTGATTCCACAATTGATGTTGATAATAAAAGATCAAATTTTTTATCACAAAAATCATTCATAATTTGATCTAATTCATCAGATTTCAATCCACCATGCGCCATTTTAAATTTAATCTCAGGAATTAATTTTCTAATTTTTTCAGCCTCTTTTTCTAAATCTTTAATGCGTGGACAAACATAAAAAATATTACCACCTCTGTGATATTCCCTTAAAATCGCATCTCTAATAACCACAGAATCAAAAGGCATCACAAAAGATCTAACTGCCATTCTATCAATTGGTGGAGTTGTAAGTAAGCTTAAGTCTCTAATACCTGATAATGACATTTGCAAAGTTCGCGGAATTGGTGTTGCACTTAAACTTAAAATATGGATATTTTCCCGCAAATTTTTAATTTTTTCCTTTTGTACTACCCCAAAATGTTGCTCTTCATCTAAAATTGCCAAAGCAAGATTTTTAAATTCAATATTTTTTGCCAATAATGAATGAGTACCAATTACTATATCAACCTTTCCACTGCTTAGATCTTCTTTGGTTTTCTTCAAGGAGGATTGTTTTTCCATTCGTGATAACTGCCTTATTTCAAAATCATAATTTGCAAAGCGTTTTTTAAAATTATTATAATGTTGCCTTGCAAGCAATGTTGTAGGTACAATAATTGCTATTTGAGGTTTTACAGGTAAATTTAAAGCAGTTAGAATCATAAAACTTGCTCTTATTGCAATTTCTGTTTTACCAAAACCAACATCACCACAAATAAGCCTATCAATTATTTTTCCAGATTCAAAATCCTGCTTAACATCATTTATAGCATTAATTTGGTCTTCTGTTTCATCAAACTCAAATTCTAAAGAAAATTCTTTTAATAAATTATCATCAAAAATTATAGGTTGAGATTTACTCATCTCCCTTTTAGAAGCAAGCTTTATCAATCCTTCAGCAATATCTCTAATTTTTTTCTTAAGCCTTGCCCTCTTTTCTAAAAATGAATGTGAACCAAGTTTATCTAGGCGAATAATATCTGATTGATTGCCATATTTACTAAGTAAATCAAGATTCTCAACTGGTAGATATAATTTATTATCTGCATCATATAATAGAGAAACAAATTCATGCTCCATATCTGCAATTTTAATTAATTTTAAACCAAGAAACTTACCAATACCATGCTCCTTGTGAACTATATATTCACCAACAGATAATGAAGAAGCCTCTAAAATTAATTTTTCAGATTTTCTACTACTACTTTTTGCCTTAACTGCTTTAAAACCATATAAATCATGTTCAGTTATATAGATATTCTCACTATCATAAAAACCAGAGTTAAGAGATAACTCTAAATAATGAATATTAATATTTTTAATATTCTCTTTTTCCTCTCTAAACTCATTTAAATGATGTTCCCACAAATTCTTAAAACGAGATAAAGCATTATTACTATTTGCAACAAAATATATTTTAACTTTAGGATATAATTCTTTTCTCGAAATTAAAAAATCATATGCAAGTTTAGTTGAATTAATTTTTTCAATTTTAGCTTTTTCATAGAAATTAGGTATTGTTTTAATATCAAATTCTATTGCATAATCTGATTTGTCAGTAAAGTTATTAAAGATAACCCTTTCGCTATTTTCAAATAATTTATTTACTTCAGCAAGATTAAGATATAATAAATCTGTTGGAATTGGATTATATTCACTATGATTTTTAACCTGTAAAGCTGACTTTCTAGCCTTATAATAATCATTAATCGCTTCAATTCTTTCAGTTACAGCCTGTAAAAAATTATTATCATGAATAATAACAGCATCAGCAACATAATCATGTAATGTAACTAATTCTTGCTTATAAAATAAAGGAAGCCAATGTTCTACACCTGCAACATGAATTTTATTTGAAACCTTATCATAAAAATCATCATTACCATAATCTATTTCAAAATATTTACGATAATTCTCTCTAAAATTAGCAATATTATTATCATTTAAAATAACCTCACCTGCAGGTATAATTTCCAATTCTGTTATTTTAGAAATTGATATTTGGGTTATAGGATCAAATTCCTTAATCACATCTATTTTATCAGCAAAAAAATCAATTCTTACAGGAGATCTTTGACCAAAAGGATAAATATCTACTATACTTCCTTTAATAGAAAACTCTCCCGCCTCATTTACAACAGAAACATGCTGATAAGAATTAGCAACTAAATATGCAGCAATATCTTTAATTTTATAATCTTCTCCTAATTTTAATTTTAAAAAATGCTCTTTTAAAATATCCTTAGGAATTAACTTTAACAAAAAAGCATTTACAGTTGTAACAATAATTCTTTTTTTGCTTACTAGTAATTGATTTAATGTTTTTACTCTTTGGCTAATAATTTGTAAATTAGGAGATACCCTATCATAAGGCAAACAATCCCAAGCAGGAAGTAATAATACTTCATAATTATGTTTTATCTTAACTAAAATATTATAGATGTTATTTGCTTCAACATCATTTGCAGCAACAAAAATTACAGACTTATCAATATTCGTAGCAAAATTATCTAAGAGATAAAAAAAACTATTATTTGCTACTTTGCTAATTGTTAAATTATTATAATGTGTAGGAAATTTAGGCATTTTATATTAACTAACAAATTCCCTACTCACTAATAATATTAAAACAAATCTAACCAACAATTTCCTCAGGAGAAAACATTAGGTTAATTTCAATTTCAGCATTTTCAAGAGAATCAGAACCATGCACAGAATTTGCTTCAATTGATTCTGCAAAATCTTTTCTAATAGTTCCCGCATCAGCATCCTCAGGGTTAGTCGCTCCCATAATCTGACGGTTAAGAAGAACAGCGCCCTCACCTTCTAAAACCTGAATAACTACAGGACCAGAAGTCATGAACTCAACTAGACTATTATAAAATGGTCTTTCTTTGTGAACCTCATAAAATTTTTCTGCTAATTCCTTACTAAATCTAATTCTCTTTTGCGCAATAATTCTTAAACCAGATTTTTCAAAATAAGAGTTAATAACACCTGTTAAATTTCTTTTTGTTGCATCAGGTTTAATAATTGAAAAAGTTCTTTCTAAAGCCATAATTTAAATATATTTGATTAAGGGCACATTCATACAACTATTTCTATTTTTTTCAAGCCAGAGATAACTCTTTGACAAAATAATTTAAATGAGCGATAAAATTTAACAATTTAAGTTTACATGTTTACTAAATTAGAAAAATTAATTGCCGGGCGTTTTTTCTTCTCTAAAAGAAAAGAAAAATTCATTTCAATAAATACAGCATTTGCATTTACAGGCATCCTTCTTGGTGTTGCAACATTAATTATTGTTATGAGTATAATGAATGGTTTTAGAGTAGAATTAGTAAAAAGAATATTAGGAATTAATTCTCATTTAACAATTTATGATAGAGAAAATAATTTTACTAATTACAACGAAATTCTCTCAGAAATAAAAAAATTAGATCAGGTTACTAATGCTAATATCATAATTGATACCCATGGTATGATCTCAATTGATCAAGAAGCACAAGCTGCAAATGTTAAAGGCATAAAAATTAATGATCTAAAAGAAAAAAGCCTAATTAAAGAAAATATAGTTCTAGGAAACATAAATAATTTTTCGAAAAACAACTCTGTCATAATTGGAATAAATATGGCATTAGAACAAAATTTACAAATTGGAGATAAAATTAACTTAATAGCTGCAGAAACAAATAAGACAGTAATTGGAATAATACCTAAGATTAAACAATATGAAATTGCAGCAATTTTTGATGTTGGAATGTATGAATATGATTCAAAAACAATTTTCATCCCTTTAAAAACAGCAAAGATTCATTTTGGCTTTCAAAACAAAATCTCTTCCATTGAAATTTACAGTCAAAATCCAAATCAATTAGCAAATATTAAAAAAGATATCTCAGAAATTATCAAAAAAAATAAAAATTTAGCAATTCATGATTGGCAAACTGTTAACTCCTCTTTTATCAGTGCCTTAAGAGTAGAAAGAAATGTTATGTTTATAATTTTAATGCTTATAATTATTGTTGCAGCATTTAATATTATATCATCTTTAATCATGCTTGTAGAAGATAAAATCAAACATATAGCAATTTTACAAACATTGGGCATGAGCAAGTCAGGTATAACTAAAATATTCTTTATTAATGGCGCCTTAATTGGAATATTTGGCACATTTTTTGGAGCAGTAATTGGAATCAGCTTTGCTTATAACATAAATAGCATCAAATTAGCTCTAGAATCCTTAACAGGTACAAAATTATTTGATCCAGTAATATATTTCCTAACCGACCTTCCATCTGAAATAAATATCTTTACTACTATAATAGTAATAATTAGCTCTTTAGCAATATGCTTTATCGCTGCTATATACCCCGCAAGAAAAGCAGCAGCAATAGAACCAGCAGAGATTTTAAGACATGAGTAATATAATTGAAATAAAAAATTTACAAAAATCCTTTGGTAAAGGAAATAATAAATTAGAAATATTAAAAAATATTAATCTAACACTTAAAAAAGGTGATAATATTGCCCTAATTGGCCCATCAGGTTGTGGAAAAACAACCTTATTACAAATTATGGGTTTATTAGATAAAGCAAATTCTGGTTCCATTAAAATAAAACAAAAAGAATCTATTAATTTGTCACATAGAGAAAAAGCTGAAATAAGAAAAAAACATTTCGGGTTTATTTATCAATTTCATTATTTAATGCCAGAATTTAGCGCATTAGAAAATATTATGATGCCCTTATTACTAAATAATATTGATAAAAAAACTGCTACAAAAAAAGCTCTAAGCTTTCTAGAAGATATTGGTTTAACCGACAAAGCAAATATAAGACCAAATAGTCTTTCAGGAGGAGAAAAACAAAGAATTGCCATTGCCAGAGCAATGATACATAAACCAGATATTTTATTTGCAGATGAACCTACAGGTAACCTTGACCCCAAAAATGCTGAAAATATTTTACAATTATTTTTAAAAAATGTAAAAAAACATAAGCAAACAACAATTATTGTTACCCATAATGAAAAATTAGCAGCTAAATTTGCTAAACAAATTACTATAGAAAATGGAGAAATTAAACATATATGATAAAAAAAATTTTAATTATTCTTTTATTTAGCAAATTTGCTTTTGCTGATAAATATGAATTAACATTAACAGGAGAAATAGATAAAAACCCAACCATAAAAGAAGAAAGTCTAATTATTAAATTTTTACAATCAGACGAAAATAAAAAATACACTCAAGAGATAGATTTTAACTTCGAAAAAAACTATAGCAAAAATGAAGAAAATGGTCAATTTATCAAATCTGCAGAAGTTTTCGACTATCAACATGAATTTAATTATTTTAAAAAAAACAATTATTTTATTAGTATATTTTACCGCAAAAACCGTGATAAATATAGCGATCTTAGCAACAGGAATTTTTCAATAGCAACAACAGGTCTTGGTTATAAATTTAGCAAAAATAAAAGAGAATTATTATTACAGCTAACAGCTGGTCAACGCTCTGATAAAGAAAATGACTCATTAATATTCATACCTAAAATTACATATAAGAACGAAATTAAGAACTTCAAATATAAATTAAAATCAAGCTTTGCTAAAGAAAATAATTCACAAATTACAGATTTTAACTTGGAAATATCTTATCCACTCAGCGAAATATTATCTTTAAAATATTTATTTGAATTTGAAGAAAGCAAAAATGGCACTAAAAGAATAGAGACCTTAAACAGACTTGCCATCTCATTTCAATTTGATTTTTTATTTGGAAATAAAAAAGAATAAAACTCATCATAATCACGCTCACCAATTTTGTCAGTTAAGCTAACAAATTTTGCATGTTTATTAGCATTTTCTTTATCAATCCTTATACCCCAAAGAGCATTTATCTGATATGGTAAAACTCCATAGCGTAAATCTGCTATAATATTTTTATTATCTTTTGGGAAATATATAAAGCCTTTAGAGAAATAAGAAAATCTTTTAATATCTTGTTTTAGTATTGAGTCAGCTGGAATATCAGGAAATATATTATCTTCATTAATTACAGCAACCATATCTCCTTCCCTAAATATTGATTCAGAAAATAATTTTAATCTAATAGCATCAACATAATAATTTCCATCAAACTGATAAATTGTTCTAAAAGCAAAATTATTAAAAATAGTTGGATTTAAAAAATATCTTTCAATTTTATGACCTCTTTCACTGGCTATATTAAAGATATAATCCTTAACACGATAATAATTAACAGAGCCA
>Ga0181585_10003590_pt1 | contig 13544 bp, 23 predicted proteins | sample 071ome_29_FD_132469 | JGI IMG/M metagenome (GOLD analysis project Ga0181585, IMG submission 132469) | Coastal salt marsh microbial communities from the Groves Creek Marsh, Skidaway Island, Georgia - 071407BT metaG (megahit assembly) | ecosystem: Environmental > Aquatic > Marine > Intertidal... | reverse complement strand
ACAGAAGCACAGCAAAAGTCTGTATCTTATTTTTTGTTGAATAGATATGTTAGTAATGTCAAGACAAAAGACAGAGACCTAGCAGAAAACTATGTAATTCTAACTAATGAGTTAATGAACAAAAACTTTTATGAAGTTTATAAACACCCTAAACTCATGTGGCAATTAATGTGTAGTTGTGGCAACGAAGATAAAAAGATTTTATTTCATGAATGGCTTGGTATCAAACGAGCTAAGGATGGATCTTCTAAAGCAGTAAAGTTCCTAAGTGAAATATATCCAAATGAAAAAATGGAAGATCTAGAACTACTAGCAAAAACTCTTAATAAAAAAGATCTTAAGCAAATAGCAAAAGATCATGGATGGGAAGATAAAAAGATCAATGAGCTCAAACTTTGAATGCGGATACTGCGGTAAAACATTTACCAAAGAAAAAACACTAGCAGTACATGTTTGTGAAAAGAAACGTAGACACCAGTCTCGTAACGAAAAACATGTACAAAGTGCTTTACTCGCATACCAAAAATTTTATGAGCATGCACAACGTACAGCCAAACCCAAGACATTTGACGAATTTGTAAGTAGTCCATATTAAAATGCTTTTGTTAAGTTTGGTAGTTTTGTAGTTAACGCAAAGCCTATAAACCCTACACATTTTATTGAATGGGTCGTTAAGAGTGGAGTTAAATTAGATCATTGGTGTAGAGATGCTTTATACGATAGATACTTGTTAGATTTTGTGAAACAAGAATCAGCCGATGGAGCAATTCAAAGAACATTTACTACTATGTTAGAATGGGGGCAACAAAACGATACTCCATTTGAACATTACTTTTTATACGCAAATTTGAATCGTATCACACATGATGTAAAGGAAGGATTAATTAGTCCTTGGGTATTACTAAACTGTAGTAGTGGAAAGAAAGCACTAACTAATTTAAACGATGAGCAAATTGAAATTATATCAACTATTTTAGATCCAGATTATTGGAGAGCGACATTTCAACGTAAAGTTGCCGACCTTGAATTGGTGAAGGAAGTAATTAAGGAAGGCAATATACCATGAGTACAGAAAAGCCATTAGTAGACGATCATGTAAAAATGAAAGTTTTTATAGATGATTCATCTACTACAGTACAAGTAGAATTTAGCGGATTTAATGATGAAGAAGAATGCGAAAATTATGCTCAATTTTTAAGCGACACTTTACCATTATTATTATATGAATCAAAACAAATACAATGACAAAAGAACAAGAAATAAAAGAACAAGTAACAGTTTCGCCTAATATAATAGTTTCAAACCATGTAGGTCCAAATGGCGAATCAGTGGATAGAATATACGGCGGCGGCGTTAGCAGTCCTATTCGATTGGTTAATAAAGATTATACAATTTATAAAGGTAACATTTCTAAAGTATCAATTATGGTAACAAGTCAGGTTGACAATTCACGCTTTAGAAGTTATTGTTATAAAACAGATGATGGAAGATGGTTTGATAGAGGAGGTCTTCCGATCAGTAAACCTAAACAAACGGTAACAAATGACCAAGAAGACACAATACGAGAAGACGACACAGTACAATTCGAAGATACACACCAAGACTAAAGGTGGACTCGGATTTGGTATGAAGAAGGGCATTAAAACAGAGCTTTGGGAAACTAGTGGAGGACAACTAGCAGAAGTATTCGGTTGGAAATTGCCTCCACATATTCAAGCTCTTAAAGATGCTTATTTTAAAAAGAAAAGAAAAAATAAAAATGCCTGATATTGATATTGATTTCGCTGATAGAGATAAAGCTCTTGGTGTGTTCAAACATATCACAGCAAGTCGTGATCTCAAAGGTGAATTAGTATCTCATAATACAGGTGTATACCTACACAAAGTTCCTACTTACGCACCATCTAACTTATGTTCAGTTGAACACAAAACAGCAGAAGACATGGGTTGGTTTAAACTTGATTTTTTAAATGTTGGCATATATACTGATGTCAGAGACGAAGCCCACCTTAACAGCCTAATGGAGAAGAAACCAATATGGGACCTGCTTACCGAGCCAGAATTCAGCGACAAATTATTTCACGTCGCAGGACACAGTACTATACTAAAAACAATGAAACCGAGATGTATAGCAGAACTAGCGGCCGTTTTAGCTATGATCCGTCCAGCGAAGAGACATCTAATCGGCAAGAGCTGGAAAGACGTGATGAAGGAAGTGTGGACGAAGCCTGAAGGCGATGAATACTTCTTTAAAAAATCACACGCAACAGCATACGCGGTTGGCGTAGTTGTTCATATGAATCTGTTATGTGAAAAGTTTACGACTTCTTCGGAGTCCGAACAAGCGTAATTGATTTACGTTTAATTCTTTTTGTAATAATATTGTGAAGGCTTGTAACAGGGCCTAATACAATTTTAACATCTTTAGTAGCAAAGTTTCTAATAGCATGTTTATATTCTGCCATTTCTACAGACATAAAAATATTAATTGGCAGTTTTCTATTTGATTCCCACCACCATGCTTCTCCAAGTTCTAAGAATTGCTTCTTTTCTTCTTCGGAGCGTAACTGCTCGTAATCGTACATACTTGTTATTTGTGTATCCTGATTGATGATAATACCTACGAATTCTTTATCTACGTAGTTAATAACGGTCATATAAGGAAAGTTTTCTTGTGTTTGTTCTGATATTCTCATAGCATAAATATTATATAAATTAACAAGGGCTCCGTAATGCAACTTAATTCTAGTTATTTATACCCAATGAAAATAGAGTTTTACCAAAATGGAGACTCGTATATAACAGAGAGGTATCAACAAGTGTATCAAAGAACATTCTATTTGTATAAGGGTGTGGACAATCGATTAGACATCCACATGAAAAACAGCGACCAAAAAAGCAAAAACACAACAGGGCTGAGTCTTGTGTTTAATATTGTTGCTTCAGAAAGCGGAGAACTTGTAGCACAAAAAGACTGTACTGCTTATGATAGTACTTCAGGTCGTTACTTTGTAGAATTCAATGAACAAGAACTATATGATATCAAGGCTGGATTTTATAACTTCAGTTTACATACTGTTGACAGTAACGGAACTAAGCGTCCTGCTTTTGGTGATGCTAAACATGATGCTCGCGGACAACTCGAAGTAAGAGGAACGGAATATGGTAGAGAAATTGAAAGTACAGAAATTGACACTTTCAATTTAATGGGTGATGGTTACTATTACAGTTCTGTTGTAGATGCTCAACCACAATTTAACAGCAACACAGGATTACACACTTTAGCATTTTATATGAATGGTTTTAGTGGTGATGTAACTATTCAAGGTACTTTGGAAAATACAACCAGTCCAACAAAATGGATAGATATTGATACAACAACTTATACTAGTAACGACCTTACATACACAAATATAAATGGTGTTTGGAGCCATTTAAGAATAAAACATAATTTGGTTAACGGCACACTTGACAAAATACTATACAGATATTAAACTGTATATATGAGTGCGGTAATTGAATTATTCAATAGTCATCTTCCCTATAAGAAAAAAGAAACACCTAGCGGGTGGACTAGTTTCAATGCGCCGTGCTGTCACCACAGAGGCGAATCTCCAGATAAAAGACAACGAGGCGGAGTAAAATACAACGAAGGAGTTGTATTCAATTGTTTTAACTGTGGCTTTACTGCTAGTTGGAAACCAGGTAGACCAATTAGTAATAAATTAAAAAACCTAATGCGTTGGTTAGGCGCTCCAGAAGACGATATCAATAAAATGGTGTTTGAAGCACTCAGAGAAGAAGCACCGGAAAATAGAAATCGTTCAGCAAAAGAAATCATTACATTCCATAATAAAGAACTACCTAATGGCTCTTTACCTATACAAGAATGGATTGATACTGACTTGCCTAGAGAAGAAGAATCTAAACTAGCTGAAGTTGTTGCTTATCTTGTTAGTAGAGACTGTAATCCTACAGATGAAGATTTCTATTGGACCCCTGAACCTGGATTTAGCGATAGGGTAATATTACCATTTTGGTACGAGGAAAGAATAGTTGGTTGGACCGCACGAAAAATCAAAGATGGAAAACCTAAATACCTAAGTGATCAACACCCTAACTTTGTTTTTAATTTAGACAGTGTTACACAAGATCAAAGATACCTGTTTGTAGTTGAAGGACCGTTTGATGCTTTAGCAGTAGATGGTGTAGCACTATTACACAATGAAATAAATGAAGAACAAGCAAGATTAATTAATAAACTAGGAAAGGAAGTTATAGTCATTCCTGATCAAGATAAAGCAGGATCGAAGTTAATTACACATGCAATGAAGTATGATTGGGCAGTAGCATTTCCTACTTGGGACGAAGATATAAAAGATGCGGCAAGTGCTGTAGAAAAATATGGCTCTTTATTTGTGGTTTTAGATGCCATAAAAACCGCACAGGCGGGTAGTATTAAGCTCACCCTATATAAGAAAAATTTTGAAAAAAGGCTGGAAAATCATGCCCTAGCGGCACCGATATCGCAGTGATTTTGGCATGATTTTAAAAGATGGCATTTTAGGAGTAATTGTATGTTTAAACTATGGAAAAAATTTAAGGATTGGCTCGCTTACAGAAAGCGTATCAAAGAACTTAAGAAACGAGATCCTTTCATTTATAAATGATGACTGAATTTAAGATTGGAATATATAACCTACTAAAAAAGATAATAGGACAAAGCAGTTTAGCCCTAGCAGTGATCTATACGATTGGACACATAGTAATTGCTATGATCGTTAATAGATTAATAACAGGAGCAGAACTTGAACTTGCGGCACTAGATGCTATAGTAGAACCTATGATAAACGGAGTATGGTTTTACATACTTCATAAGGCATATAGAACATGGACATCTTAGTAATTGGTAATACTTCTGGAATAGGAAAGTTGTGCTATGAGCATTTTTCTACATCTGAAAATGTTGTAGGAGTGAACAGAAGTACACACGATTTAGAAGACGAAGCAGATATCTATCGTGTAATCGGTATGGCCGAAGACTTTGACGTTGTATTAAACATTGCCAAAGTTCAGCCAGCACAAAATTTAATTTTGCTAAAAACTTATGAGCGTTGGAAAATTAATAATCATAACGGTCATATCATAAGCATAGGAAGTATAGCAACAAACTTTGATAGAAATGATTTTAATGAATGGGTTGACAGTGATATGGTAACTTATCTAGCATACAAAAAAGAGCTAGAACAGATACACAACAGTCTAGCCAACAATCAGCCATTTGGCGATCAACCAAAAAGTACACTAATCAAACCTCTTAACATTGGGCAGAAGCCTGTACCTAGAGATGATGAACCGTATTGTACTGAATACGATATATTAGAATTAATAGAATATGTTGTTAATCACAGTTGTTGGTTAAGCACAATAGAAGTGAGGAAATTATGGTAACTTGGGGTGTAACAGCATTTAATCATGATACAAGCATAGCAGTAATAGATGACAACAATCAATTGGCGTTTTACGAACATGTTCGCGGAAAAGATATAGATGTAGATCTTGTTAAACGAGCAATTCGTTCAACTTACCAAGGACCTAGTCGTATTGCTTGGTTTGAAAGACCTTGGGTTAAAAAGACTAGACAGGCATACGCAGGTCAGTGGGATGCCGTTAAAGATACAAGAGTGTTGCCCAGTTGGTGGGCAAAAGTATGTAATGTAAGTTACGCTAAGATTAAAACGTATCCTCATCATAAATCACATGCAGCCGCCGGTTACCTTACATCACCGTTTGAAGAAGCAACTGTAGTTGTTATTGATGCTATCGGAGAATGGGATACAGCAACTATATGGCACGGCAAAGGAAATAAACTTACTAAATGTTGGAGTACACGTTACCCAAACAGTCTTGGATTGTTCTATAGTGCGTTTACTAAACTATTAGGATTTACACCAATCAGTGAAGAATATAAACTACAACAATTAGCATCGTTTGGAAATCCTTCACGCTACTACGATCGTGTTAAAAGTTATTTCGAGTTTCCAATGACGTTGCGAACTAGTTTACACAGAGGTGTATGGGATTGGGAGCTTGACTCAAAAGATGATGTTGCTGACATTGCCGCGGCAGTACAACAAGTGTTTACAGAACAAGTAGATTGGTTAATGGCTAGAGCATACTCTGAAACAAGATGTGGTAATCTTGTGTATATGGGAGGCTGTGCTATGAACAGTGCTTACAATGAAAAGTTAAATGATATGTGGCAACAGGTATGGAGTATTCCAAATCCAGGAGATCCTATGAGTGCTATAGGTGCCGCACTGCTTGATCGAAATATAAGAATCACTCCTGAAGATATTGGAGAAGTTAAACATTTAGATATAAAAATCACTTGATTTATTTAAAGGAAGAGCGTATAATAAAAACATGATAAAAGATTATGATTATGATATACAGAAACTGTATTTAGAAATGATGATGGCTGACGCTGAAACGTATGTACGTTGTCAGGGCATTTTTGATAGCAGTTTGTTTGATAGAAAATTACAAGAAGCGGCAGAGTTTATTCATACCTATGCTCAACAGTATTCAGTTTTGCCTGATTTTGAAATGGTAAACTCAACTTGTAAAACAGATTTAAAAGAGCCGGGCGAATTAAAAGATGGTCACATACAGTGGCTTATGGATGAGTTTGAAAGTTTTACAAGACATAAAAGTTTAGAGCGAGCAATTATTAAGAGTGCTGACTTGTTAGAAAAGCATGACTATGGGCAAGTTGAAGCAATGGTTAAAGAAGCAGTACAGATTGGACTTGCTCGTGATATGGGTACAGATTACTTTGATGATCCAAGAAGCAGACTGTTAGGATTAAAAGATAAAAATGGTCAAGTAACAACAGGCTGGCAAGCACTAGACAATAGATTGTTTGGTGGATTTAACAGAGGCGAACTTAATATTTTTGCTGGTGGATCAGGTGCTGGTAAAAGTTTGTTCTTGGCAAACCTAGGTGTAAACTTTGCTCTAGCAGGAATGAATGTAGTTTATCTTACACTAGAACTTAGTGAAGCACTTGTTAGTATGCGTGTTGACAGTATGGTAACAGGTATTGGTACTAGAGAGATTTTCAAGAACATTGATGATGTTGAAATGAAAGTTAAGATGATTGGCAAGAAGTCAGGTATGTTCCAAGTTAAGTATATGCCAAGTGGTAAAACAGCCAATGATATTAGAAGTTATCTAAAAGAATACGAAATTAAAATGGGCAAGAAAGTAGATGTACTGCTTGTAGACTATTTGGACTTGTTAATGCCCATTGGTAAAAAGATTAGCGCAGAAAACCTGTTTGTAAAGGACAAGTATGTATCAGAAGAACTGCGTAACCTAGCGATGGAGTTACAGTGTGTGTTTGTTACAGCATCACAGTTGAATAGAGGTGCTGTTGAAGAAGTTGAATTTGATCACAGTCATATATCAGGTGGCTTGAGTAAGATTCAAACAGCAGATAACGTGATTGGTATCTTTACAAGTAGAGCAATGCGTGAACGTGGAAGATATCAATTACAGTTAATGAAAACAAGAAGTAGTTCAGGCGTAGGACAAAAAATAGATCTAGGTTTTGACCTAGACACACTAAGAATTCATGATCTAGAAGAAGGCGAAGAAGAAGCACCAACACAACGTTCAAGTTCACTAATAAGTCAAATTAAGGCAAGAAGCTCAACAGTTGAAGAAGCTGATCCATCAGATGATCCAACTGACGGAGCTCCAGTTAAAAAAATCAAGGCAGAAGTAGGGTCATCAAAACTAAGGCAGTTTATCAATACCTTGGGTGATGACGATGAAGACTAGTTCCCATAAATTAATTGAATGGCCAATGAAACATGACCACTATGAAGTGGATTGGCCAAAGGTACGAAACAAACTAGGCAACGGTATTACCAATTGGTTACTAGAGCTAGATCCCACAGACGGCCAAGTTGTTATACTACATCAACCAGAACGTAAACGAGCAAGTCTAGCAGTTGAGTTTTACAACAAAGAAAGCGAAGATATATTTGTGAGTCTGTTAATAGGCTAAATATTACATGCGCTTAAATGATGTACTCAAAGAAGAAACAAAACGTTCAGTTACCGTAAACAAAAACCTAAATCCAAAACTTTGGGAAGGTGATCGTATGCGTGATGACGTACGAACTGCTCTTCTAAAAATTGGAAAACACTTTGAAGATTTTATTGGTGTAGACTTGCCTGTAGTAGATTACACAGTTACAGGATCAAACGCAAACTATACATGGAATGTGTATTCAGACCTTGATTTACATCTAATTGTACGCGGAGAAGTATCTGAGGAGCAGAGAGAGCTTTACACCGCTAAAAAGGGCTTATACAGCGAACAACACACCATTACAGTAAAGGGTATACCAGTAGAATGCTATGTACAAAGCATGGAAGAACCACATCATAGTACAGGCGTATTCAGTGTTGGACGCAACAAATGGATTGATGAACCAAAGAAAACCAAACCAGATATTGATGACGTAGCACTAGTTAAAAAGCGTGAAGCACTGCTACATGATACTACTAGAGCATTACTAGAACCCGAATTGGAAAAACTAAGAAAGATCAAAGAGCGTATTACCACAATGAGACGAGCAGGACTAGAACGTGCTGGAGAATGGAGTACAGAAAATCTAGTATTCAAAGATCTACGTAACCTCGGAGTTATTGATCAACTGGCAAACAAAATACGAGAGCTTGAAGATGATGAGCTTAGTTTGGAGCATGCCTAAGATGGACTTATCATTTATTACAGCAGATTTATTAAACAATATTAGTTGGTTTGATGGCATCATGTATATCGTACTTGGTCTCATTGTTTACGCAATCATTAGATGGATTAATAAAAAGATATGAACTGGCGTTATCCAACCACAGTAACCAGCGCAACATCAGACTATGTTGCTTGGACTACAGGAAATCTAGCAGGTGTAGATTTTGATCAAGTTCAAACAGTTGATCCTTTGATATCAGTTTGTGTTAACGTATCTGGTAGTACTAGCAGTTGGGATAACAATCCCGCAACGCCTACAGAGATACAAGATCAAATGAAAATCACAAGAAGTGCTCCACTACTAGTAACAGGTTTCAATCATAGTGTCACAGGCACAATCAAAGGCATTGAACTTGAAATTGTAGGACAACGATACAATAGAATCATTGATTGGGATATACGTTTGTGGAATGGCGCAAAACTAGGCAACAACAAAAAGATCAAAATAGAACGCAACGATAGAGATCAACCCAACAACATTCCAAACACACAACTGTACGGTTCAAGTACAGACCTATGGGGAGCAGAATTAACTGCTACTATTATAAATGATCCAGGATTTGGAGTTTCAATCGAAATGGCCAGCCATCCTATTACACCACATCGCGACACAGTATACATTGACAGTGTTCGTATGCGTGTGTTTACTTAGAAACTATCTGTAGTGTAACACGCGGTGTGTGTCCAAAATTAGCACTGCCATGCTCACACTGATGATCCTCAAACTCATACACACCACCAACTAGATAATCGTCATACGTCCTTGTGCCTATACCAAACACATGTCCTGGTGCGGGAGGTGTAAGTGGTACCCATAGTCGTCTACCCTCTTCATGATCAAATGTATCGCGATGTGTAGGAAATACACAACCAGGATCTAGTCTTACAATCCACCAACGATAGCTCTCCACACCCTGTATGTGCCAAGGTTGAACTCCTAGTCCATAGTCATTGGGATAGTAAAATCTCCACTGTGCGCCAGGATAATCACGCTCACGTGTAGCATCTGCTAGTTGCTGTTTGCTGGCTGTGGCTGTTTCACGTCCAGGACGTAGTTCGCCGTTCATTGCGATTGTGCGTTCTACTAACCACGGTTGTAGTTGACTTTGTATGTTGTCAATCTGTTTCATATCAATATTTAAATACTATAAATAAACTAGCAGTTAAACGTGGAGAAAGCAATGAATGGAAGATTAGGAACAGCAGATCTAGTAGCAGGTGTATCTCAGGACGTGTATTCATGTCCAGCAGGTTACGCTGTAGCAACAGTAACAGTGGTCAATAGAGCAATTACAGAGTGCAACATAAAGATCGCAGTGTCTAGTTCAGTCTCTCCAAATCCCGAAGACTATATTGAATGGCAAACTGTTATTCCTGGTAAAGGACATATAGAACGCACAGGTGTTAGTCTAGAAGCGGGCAAATCAATCATTGTAGAATCAGACTCCGACAATGTAAACTGCGTGGTATGGGGCAGTGAGGTAGGCACATAACACAAAACTAACACCTCTACAACAAAGGTAGCAAGATGACAAAACATCTACATCTTATAGTAAGGGCCACCGTTGAAAAACCACAAACTGATCAAATACTCGCTAGACTAGAACTCCAAGACCTAATAGACCTAATAGACATGCGAACCCTTAGTGGACCGCATTCAGAATATGTACACACACCCGGTAATCGGGGCATGACCGTTAGTGCTATAATAGAAACCAGCCACGTAGTTATGCACACCTGGGATGAACAATCGCCAGCACTGGTACAACTAGACGTATACAGTTGTAAACAGTTTGAGTTACAAACTGTGTTTGATTGGTTTGCTCAGTACAAGCCTGTCAAGATAGAGTACAAGTTTTTGGATAGAGAGTCAGGTTTACGAGAAATATAATACACGTCGTGTAAATATTTTCATGAGCACACTGCACACATTTGGGTGTTCAATCACTCAAGGACACGCACTACCAGACATAGTAAACACACTCCGTCACCCAAACGGAGAACCTCTCACAGCCAGTGAAGTTGATGCGATGGGTGATAGAGCGTGGGAACAGATACACCGATACGAACCAAGTGATTGGGCATGGCCCAGTGTACTGGCCGCAATGCTTGACATGAAGTGTGTAAACCATGCTCGCCGTGGAGCCTGTTTCAATCAGATAGCACGTCAGGTAGCAGTAAACTACCGTAGCATACAGCCCACAGACACTGTGATAGTGATGTGGACATACCTAAGCAGAATCAGCCTACAGTGGCCTGCGAGAACCACAGTTCCATTCTGTACAATAGTAGACACAAACTTTGCTATGAAAACTGTAACAGCAGGATTCAACAAACTGTTTGGACTGAGCAGTAGTAGGGAAACAGGTCGAGACAGTGAACATCAAGACTGGATTGAACGCTCTGTGAAAACAGTGTACACAGATCCACGTGACACATGGGATCGCTACTATAACAGTCTAGTGCAACAGATCACAGTGGACGGCCTGCTAAGAAGTACGGGTGCTCGAGTAATACACACAAGTGTAGAAACAGAAACAGTGCTTGATCAACTGGATGAAGCAACAGAGGCGCTTGAACACAGTCTAAGAACAGAATACAAGATACCCGATCCACACGACTGGTATACGTTAGACATAGACTATAAAGGCGCACACGTGATACACGATCCTAGAATACCACCCGCAGAGAACGATATGCATCCTTCAATAGCACATCACGCACGATACGCAGAATACATACGGGACCGCTACTTCAAGAACTAGAGCGCGAAGCGCCAGCGGTTGCGCTAGAAAACGAGAGCGTAGCGATTGCGAAGCAAAGCGGTTTTGCGCAGATTTTAGCCCCTTGGCGTGTACAGTAAACAACAGTAGCAGTGTTTCACCTGCTACGTGCCCTACAGTTCTAGTGGGAACGTTCTATCACAGTGTATGTGGGAACTTCTATATATGTATGAACATGATCTGGTGGCAGTATCACAAAGTCCTTGTGTAAACAGCTCATACCTTTATACACATCATGTAGAAATTGATCATAGTATAACTGTGCTACAGTACAGTCTGCAAACGTGCCTATGTACACGTTACAACACTGTTCCCACACAGTGCTTACAGTGAGTATATAATCGAGCATACGTGCTCCTTATGTGGTTGAATACAGTATTTACTACTGTCCTGTGGTGTGATCTGTTTCGTGTGATATGTTGTGTATACGGTTATTCCACTTAAGATAGAACCATATGTGTAGTGGATTTGCCCAACACAGCCAAAAGCGTGTGCGATTAATGTGGCATTCAAAGGGTACTACATGCTTGCCAAAATCTTTGAATAGATCTTTACAGTCGGGAAAGTCTTTGGTGTATACACAGTAGTGATGTTCTTTTAGCATGTGTGTATTTACCAAATGGGTCCTGCGACCAAAAATGCAGCTGTGCGAATTTTTTTGGTGAAGTACTTAGGATTTCAAGGTGGTGATTTTTAACCACTAGCAACTACAAAATAGCTATACAAAACAAGCACTTACGCCCCAGCCCCCCACCATGAGATGACTTCGCCATATCGGTCCACCACTCGGTGTTCACATTCATAATCATGTGCCCCAAGCTCGGCGATCTCCTCCGCCTCTTCCAGTGTTTCACAGAAGGCTTCGAACTCTTCTACGTCGCCTTCTGCTATCCTTATCACCCTATACATCGTCGTTCAGTGCAGGCTTCAGCTCTGCTATTAACTGTGTCTCCACAGTGTGTCCTTTCTGTTTGTTATCACACAGTGCTAGAACTCTGCGTCCGATCTGCTCGCGATTGTCCAGCTCTGCTATTGCCTTGTAGAGTGTCCAACTGTTACGCTTCACATCCTTTAGTCTATACCAATGCTTGGCAATGCGTCTGCGTAGGCTACCCTCTACACCCAACTTCTCTTCTACATTGGTAACGCCAATGTATGTGCTACCGTTTACAGAGAGTTCGTAAACAATGTGTGGTCTGTTTTGGCATTTGATTCTTGACATATTTCGCTCCTATTTCCTAACTGTTATATACAGTATATGCTCAGAGCGGCACTTTGTCAACCAAAAAGACCGATATTTTTGGCCCTATTTTGTGAGTCGAGTATGGCCAACGACTCGCATCAATTCGGGTACATTCCATATTTAGAGAGCCCTGTCGGTGTACCCAAGGACGCAACTGCCCTTTCTTAGCTCTGGTATTCCCCTAGAGGAATTTCATTTCGTGCTCTTCTTGTGCACGATAATACTCGTCCTGTGCTATGGTTGCGAGAGCGTGTTCCAAATCACCTGCTCGCACACTATCGTTCTTGAACACAGTCTCTGCCAACTGGTGTAGTTCATCCATAGTCAACATCTGTATTTTGGTTGCTAGTAGATCTACATCTTGATGAATGCCCAACGGGCTCATACCCGCCAGTGGGGCTACCTGTGGTGTTTTAGTCATTGTGCTGTCCTACCATAATAAAGAAAACTCCGCTAATCATTAGCATAAGACCTATGCCTGCTATCATTAGCATCTCAGGCAGTGTGTTAGCATATTCCATACAATGACCATCACAGTCATTTGCGGAACCGCCCATCATTATAATACCTACAAAGATACACATAGCACCAAAGCCTGTAGATATTGCTTTCCATATTGATTTTGAATTAAACATATTTCGCTCCTTGTTTTTCATTATGTGTATAATATACATTCATTTTGGATATT
>Ga0181585_10003582_pt1 | contig 13573 bp, 11 predicted proteins | sample 071ome_29_FD_132469 | JGI IMG/M metagenome (GOLD analysis project Ga0181585, IMG submission 132469) | Coastal salt marsh microbial communities from the Groves Creek Marsh, Skidaway Island, Georgia - 071407BT metaG (megahit assembly) | ecosystem: Environmental > Aquatic > Marine > Intertidal... | reverse complement strand
ACCGGCTTTCACCACTCAGGAACTCTATGATGTGGGGATACACGATGAGGCAGGTCAAAGTCACTTCAACCCTCCTAGCCTCAGGGGCCTGGCTCAGCGAGATCGCTTCTTCCATGACAACCGGGCTACATCACTGGATTCAGTCTTTGTGGAACATGGTCACCCTGATGCCGAGGCTCCCCGCATGGTAGATGAAGATCGTCGCTCGCTCATTGAGTTCCTAAACAGCCTCTGAAGAGGTGAAGTCAGTTTTTCCTCAAGAAAGCGAGGTCATGTGTTGAGCCTAGCCGAGTGCAGCACCAAATAGGATGCGTGCGTTCTGCTGCATGGCTTCTTCAAGCTCCTCCTGCCTCATTCCCCACTCTTTGGCAACAAAGCGGTAGATCGCCTCGATGTTGGAGGGATGATTGATGGCCTCACCACTTTGAGGATCGTTCCATTCATCAGAGCGACATGAGGGTGGCGGCAACATGTCCGGGGCATCGGTTTCAAGCAATAGGCGATGCATGGGGATGGTTTTGAAAGCTGCCAACTGATGCACTTTGCGATCGTGGGCAAAGTAGCCAGAAATAGAGAAAAAAGCCCCAAGTTCCATGAAGTGCGGGATCATTTCAGCGGGTCCACTGTAGGAGTGGATTAAGAACCCTGGCCCTCGGTGGGGATGGGCCTTAATCAGTTCAAGGAGACGCCCCCATGCCTTCAGGCAATGGATGGTGACCGAGCAACCCAACTCATTGGCAAGGGCCCACTGGTCGAGAAAAACCCTCACCTGATCTTCCATGTTGTCCCGACGGTGCCATCGATCCAGGCCAATCTCTCCCATGACAGCCCTCCCCTGCTTCAACCAGTTGGATAATTCAAAGAGCCAGCTCGCAGATCGATCCTCTATATACCAGGGATGGAGACCAAAGGCAGGGAGCACCTGCAAGGAGCGCTGCTTCAAGGCATGGACCAAGGGCCAGTCTCGCTGTGAGGTCCCATTAACCACTGCCAGGCCAATACGAGCCGAGTCCATCACTTGCTGGAGGTCAGGGCTCAGTGTGCCAAGCCTAGGATCCTGCCAATGCAGATGGGCATCGACCAGATAACGGGATGGCACCTTGTCGATGGCTGTTTGAGAAGAACACTCCATAGCAGCCACTGAGCCGAGACTCCAATCCCTCAGACCAGGGGAAGGATCCTTGCAAAGATCAAGATCTCTACCAGTCCTACCAGAGCAATGGCAGTCAACAAGACCGTCCAGGTCCGAAGGGTTTCTTTTTCGGTGAAGCCACTCAACCTTTGCACAACCCAGAACCCACTATCATTCATCCAGGAGAGGGTGATTGAGCCAAATCCAATGGCCAAAAAGATGTATAAGGGATGATAGGGCAAACCGCTCCCATCCCCAATGACAGCAGACATCAGGCCCACCCCGGTGATCATGGCTACGGTGGCCGATCCCTGAGCAATCCTGACGACGGCAGTAGCCAGCCATGCCAGAAGGATGTAGGAGACACTGAATTTATCAGCCAATGCCTCAATCGTTTCCCCCACACCAGCGAGTCGAATCATCCCCCCAAAAGCACCTCCTGCTCCCGTGATCAGGATAATCACACCAGCAGTCGAAAGAGGTGATTCCAATTTTTCAGACAACGCCTTAGCGAGCTTACCTTTCAGCTCGGGTTGATTGGCAAGCAGTTGCTGTGCATAGGTCATGATGGCAAATGCAGCAGCGATAAGCATCGCGATATTAGGTTGCCCCACAAATTCGAGGTAGGGAAAAAAGGCGCCTCCAGTTGCCTTGAATAGCTTGAGGATGGAAACCAGTGAAATGACAATCACGGGAAAGGCAACGGGAATGGATGCCACCAGAAGGCCTGGAAGCTGGTCATCCCGCTTGTCAACGATGCTCTGTAGGTCCTGGTGCGAGGCTCCTGGGGCCTCTCTCATGGGTATGTTCAGGCGCTCGTTAAAACGTCTGGCCATGAATAACACCAACCAGGCCGGCAATAGGCTGGCTAGAAGACCCGCAATCATCGCGATACCCAAATCAATCTTAAGACCATCGGCAATCATGAGAGGGCCCGGAGTCGGTGGCACCATGGAGTGAGTGATGGCACCCGCTCCGGCCATGGCAACCACGTAAAGAGTGTAGTTGCCTCCAATGCGCAAACTCAAAGCTCGGGCAAGTGGGATGAGAAGAAAGAAGACCGTGTCGAAGAAAACGGGGATGGACAGCAAGAATCCGCTGAGAAGCAGAACCCAGCCGGCGCGTTTTTCGCCAAAGGCAGCCAAAAGGGCTCGAACCACACGGTCCGCCGCGCCGCTACCCATCATGCAAGTGCCAATGATGGCAGCCAGAGCTACCACTAAACCAATCCCCCCAGCGGTATCCCCAAAGCCCATCAGGGACCAGGTCACAGCCTTGTTCCAATTATTACCACTCATCTCTGATGTATCGAGCGAAACCCTGCTGTGAAAGAGGCCCTTGTTGAGGTCGTTCGGATCAGGCAGATCACCCGTCATCAATCCAGCAAGGATGGCAGCCAGGATCAGTGCCAGGAAGGCGTGCACACGCAATCGAGTGATAGCGATGACAATGAATACCACACAAACCAATAGGGTAACAAATGGCCAGAGGGAGATAGGTGCATCAGCCGATGCCTGCGCAAGTAGAGGTATCATAATCACTTGGACATTGGGAATGGAGTCAGTCCCTCACAAAACAGACTCAGGGTCAAGCGTATCTTGCCCCATCAGACCAGGCAGCCCTGAGCATGGAATCCAGTGCATCGTTGCCGCCTGATCCAATCCCAACTCTCAATTGAACGGACCATTGAGACCCAGGCTCTATTTAGGAATGCAATGTCAGGTTTTAAAAACCGTTCCGTTTGGATCTCATTCCCAGAAAGGTGCAACTTGCTATCAGGTGATCCATTCACCGTTACCAGGCTCAGAAGTGGTCGGGCAGCAATCTGTCAAGACTCCCTGCAAGCCAACCCGGCTAGGGTGATTTGGCTAAGTTGCTCGGCCACTTCTTTATCGGAGCTGAATACCAGAGGGAAACCTCGAACTGAGACTTGCACTGATACCTGCACTGATACTTCCACTCATACTTAAACTGAGTTTCCAGTCTCAGCGCTGACACACCGACTGCTTGAGCCGCCCCCTCGAGCCGATTGATTTAGCCGACTGATTTAGCCGACTGCTGAAATCTCATACTTTCATTTTGATTCACTTTCCTGCCCCCACCCAGCCCCCATCTCCTGCTTTCTATGCAAGCTTGTCTCTCAGCTTTACTTGGCAATCACTGAGCTTTCCTGATTAGTCACTTGAGCCCTTCACATCGCTGGGCTGCGTCTTCAAAGCACTCCCCCCCTTGAAGACTCACTTCGGTATGTTTGATGAGGAATTACCGCTTTGCCATTAGGTAAAACTAGCGTTAAGGTCGACAAGTGTCATCGGAGCGGAAGATCCAGAACATTGCATTGACGGGTTTCATGGGGGTGGGAAAATCCACCATCGGAAGGCATCTTGCCGACCTCATGGGGTTTGAGTTTATTGATACCGATGAAAGGATCGAGTCAGAGGCCAAGTGCTCAATCCAAGAAATCTTCGCAAGCCAAGGGGAGGCATCCTTTCGGAAACTCGAGCAACAACTGGTCAGAGAAATGGACCAGTGGTCAAACCATGTCATTTCTACGGGTGGAGGCCTTGTCACCTTTGAAGACAACCTGGAAAAACTCAAAAGCTACGCTTTCATTGTATGCCTCTGGGCTTCGCCGGCCACTATTTACGATCGCATTAGCCGTCAGTCGCACCGCCCATTGCTTCAGACTGAGGATCCCCTATCAACCATCACCAAGCTGCTGGACCAACGCAAGCAAGCCTATCAATCGGCTGATCTGATGATCAATACTGAGGTCAGGCCGATGCGGCAAATCACCCAGATCATCATCCGTTCCTTTCGAGCTGCCAAGAACCGTACCCGTCATTCCATGGGTTCACCCAGAGTCAACGCTCAGGCTAAGATAGGGCCATCATCGCCGGCAAAGCCCTCGAATCAATGATCGCCTCCCTGGAGACTACCATCCGTCATCAGGCCCTGAAACTTGGCTTTGACGCCTGCGGCTTCACGCACGCCGAAACGCCAACCCATTTTCCAGCCTATCAGGCATGGATTGAGCAAGGCATGCATGGTCAGATGCATTATCTGGAACGGCATCAGGAGAAAAAAGGGAATCTCCAGCAGGTGCTCCCGGAAGTGCGCTCGGTCATCACACTTGCCATGTCCTACCATACGCGGGAGGCCAGTGTTCAAGCATGCGAATCAGGCCCAAGGGGGCTCGTTGCTCGGTATGCCCGTCATCAGGATTATCACACCGCTCTGAAGCAGCCTCTTGAAAGTCTCTGCCTTGAACTCGAGGACATTGGGGGAGCCGGGCACGTTCACCGCGCCTACATGGATACGGGCCCCATCATGGAACGGGATCTCGCCACCCGAGCCGGGATCGGCTTCATTGGTAAGCACACCAACCTAATCAGCAGATCATTGGGCAATTGGTTCCTGATCGCTGAAATCCTTACCTCTCTGGAACTCAAGCCTGATCAACCCGAACCCAACCGATGCGGTCATTGCTCCCGTTGCCTGGACGCATGCCCCACCCAAGCCATTCCAGAACCATTCAAACTGGATGCACGGCGTTGCATTGCCTACCTGACCATTGAGCTAAAGGAATCCATCCCCGAACCCCTTAGGCCGTTGATCGGAGGCCGCGTTTTTGGTTGCGACGATTGTCTGGCAGTGTGCCCTTGGAATCGTTTTGCTCGCGAGGGTCATCTCATGAAGAGTGTGTTCAGAGATGATCTTGAAGAAGCTGATCTACTCAAATGGCTGGAACTAGACGATGCGTCCTTCCGGAAGAAGTTTCGAGATACGCCCATGATGCGAAGCAAGCGGCGAGGTCTGTTACGCAATGTGTGTGTGGCGCTTGGGAATCTGGGGGATATCCGATCCTTGCCAGCTTTGGAAAAGGCAGCCATGGATCCGGAGCCCCTCATCGCAGAGCATGCTCAATGGGCCATCAAGCAGATTGAAAGCCGACAAGAATCAAATTGTCATTGAGGCATGCTTTTTACTAGAATTCGAGCATGGCAGAGTTCGTTCGTTTTGTGAACAATGGGGCCTCTCTGATTACCCCAGCGGTCGTGGAAAAGGTGATACGACAGATACCAGTCTGGAAGGCAGAGTTCACCCAGATCAATGCACCGAAATACCCACATTTGGTTGACCAACTTGAGTTCCTCGCCAATGCCGTTGAAGATACCTATGAAGGTGCGTATCAGGAGTTGCCCTATTTTGCTCTGGCAGAGGCAGTCTTTGCACTGACTTACGCTCATCGAAAGGTCGATGTGATCCCAGACTCAATCGTGGATCTGGGCCATGCGGATGACTCAAGTGTGGTGAGGGCTGTGATCCTACAAAATGAGCGAGCCTTTGAGAAATACGCTCGTACTCAAGGGATAGACTGGCAAACCATTACCGCAGAACCCTAGCAATCCAAGCTAGACCTCCTGACTCCTGGAGGCCTGTGGATTTTTCACATGTCTCAGGAAATGAACCGCCAGCGGCGCTAGGGATAATTGGAGGCTGTGTGGCCGCCAATTCCATCCGGTGTTCTCGCTGCGAACACCTCCCATGTTCCCGACCCCACTGCCGCCATACTCGCAGGCATCACTGTTGAGAATTTCCTCCCAGTAGCCTTCCTCAGAAACCCCTACTCGATAATCGTGCCGAACAACAGGGGTGTAGTTAAACACGACAAGCACCGTTTGTCCTGAGGTGGCATCGTGGCGCTGCCAGCTGATCACACTTTCATCCGCGTTGTCGCAGTCAACCCATTGAAATGCCTCGGCCTCGGTATCGTTGCAATGCAGGGCAGGTTCTCGGCGGTAGGCATGGTTTAAATCCCGCACCCAGTTCATCAGACCACGATGAGGCTCAAGCTCCAACAAATGCCAGTCCAGGCTGATATCATGGTTCCATTCACGCCATTGGCCAAATTCACCTCCCATGAAAATCAGTTTCTTAGCTGGCTGGGCAAACATGTTGCCAAACAAAACCCGAAGGTTTGCAAACTGCTGCCAGCGATCTCCCGGCATCTTATCCAGGAGAGAGCCCTTACCATGAACCACCTCATCGTGCGAAAGAGGCAACATGTAGTTTTCAGAAAAGGCATAAAGCCCGCGGAAGGTCAGCTGCTGATGGTGATGCTTGCGGTGGATTGGATCGCGAGCCAAGTAAGCGAGCGTATCGTGCATCCAGCCCATATCCCACTTGTAGCCAAAACCCAGCCCTCCGAGATAGAGAGGACGCGATACCATGGGCCAAGCAGTTGACTCTTCAGCGATCATCTGCACGGATGGAAATTGGCGATAAACCTCCTTATTGAGGCACTGAAGGAACTCAATGGCCTCAAGGTTTTCGTTCCCACCATAGCGATTTGGGATCCACTCCCCTTCTTGACGGGAATAATCCAGATAAAGCATGGAAGCCACCGCATCGACGCGCAGCCCATCGAGATGAAACTTATCCAACCAGAAAAAAGCGCTGCTGATGAGAAAACTCCGAACCTCGTGTCGGCCATAGTTGAAAATAGAGCTTTTCCAGTCAGGATGATGCCCCTGACGTGGATCCGCGTGCTCATAGAGATGGGTTCCATCAAAAAAACCAAGCCCATGGGCGTCATCAGGGAAGTGCGAGGGCACCCAGTCAAGGATTACCCCTATACCATGCTGGTGCAAGGTATCCACAAGGAAGGCAAAATCCGATGGCGTTCCGTAGCGACATGTCGGGGCGAAAAAACCCGTACTCTGGTAACCCCAAGAACCATAAAAGGGGTGCTCCATGAGTGGTAGCAATTCTACATGCGTGAAGCCTGTGGCAAGAACATGCTCAACTAAGAGCGGAGCTATCTCCCGGTAATTAAGCTGTCTAGCTGGGTCATTGGGGTCACGCTTCCAGGATCCTAAGTGTACCTCGTAGACACTGAAGGGTGCCTGGTGGCAGTTGCGCTCATGGCGTCCCAACATCCAGGCTTCATCATCCCATGCGTGCTGCGAGCAGGCGACCAATGAATGAGCGTGTGGCGGCAGCGCGTGCTGCCTGGCAAATGGGTCGGCTTTTTCTACTGAATAACCATTGAGGGAGGATACGATGAAGTATTTGTAAGCTGCCCCGAGAGATACCCCAGGAATAAACTTTTCCCAGAGGCCAGATTGACCACAACGCTCCATGGCATGCTGATCCTTGGACCATCCATTGAAGTCGCCCATGACATGCACATGCTTGGCGTTGGGAGCCCAAAGAGCAAAATACACACCCTGCGTGCCATCCACTTCCATGGGATGGCTCCCCAATTTCTCATAGAGTTTGAAATGCCTCCCTTCGTTGAAGAGATGCAAATCATCCTCGGTTAGTTTGGGGCTGAAGCTAGCGGAGTTGTCAGGCATGATGGTCACCCTTTGCCAGAACGTGAAAGACTACTGAAAATCAAATAACCGTTCCATCAGGGACCACAGCATTCTTAGGAATGATCACAATACCATCTCGAATATGATAAAGAGCATGGTCCATTTCCTGGGGTTTGTCATCAGGTGTGATACGGCAATGCTTACCGATGCGTGCATTTTTATCGATGATGGCGTGCCGAATTTGCGTGTTGGCTCCAATGCCAATCCTGGGGCGACCCTGTTTGGCTGCCTGGCTGATTGAATCTTCACTCTCGTAATAATCGCCCCCCATCATGACCACCTCCTCCAGATCTGTGCCTTCACCTACGATGCTTCGAATGCCCAACATACAGTCCTTGAGTTGAGCCCCTTGGACAATGCAGCCATCTGAAAGGAGGCTGTTTTGTATGTTCCCTCCGTTGACTTTGCTGGCGGGAAGAAATCTGGGGCGGGTGAATACCGGTGACTGCATGTCAAAAAAGTTAAACTTAGGCATCACTGAAGTCAGATCGAGGTTGGCTTCGAAAAACGCCTTAATGGTTCCTACGTCTTCCCAGTAGCCCTGAAAGACATAAGAAGAGACCTTGTGCGTCTTGATGGCGTCGGGGATGATGTGCTTACCAAAATCCGTCTTGGCGTTATCAAGCAGCTCAAGGATCGTTTGCCTATTAAAAATGTAGATCCCCATTGAAGCGAGCCAGAGGTCTTCATCATCGATGATATTCAACCTTTCATACCAATCTCGCGAGAGTTGCAGTGATTGTTGAAGCTCAGGATCCTTGGGCTTCTCCTCAAAGCGGGTGATTTCACACGCATCATTCATTTGCATGATGCCGAGCCCGGAAACTGACTCTTTTCTGACCGGGATGGTGGCCACCGTCAAATCAGCTCCGGTCTCCATGTGATGAGCTAACATTTGGAGATAATCCATTCGGTAGAGCTGATCACCACTGAGGATCACCAAATATTCAAATGGCTGACTGGTCAAGTGGGTCAGATTCTTGCGAACCGCATCAGCCGTTCCTTCATACCAGGATGAACTGGTCGGCGTTTGTTCTGCTGCCAGAATTTCGACAAATCCTCTCGAAAAGTGGTCAAATTTATAAGATTGGGAAATATGCCGATGCAGCGAAGCCGAAAGGAACTGGGTCATAACGAAAACCCTTTGCAGGCCCGAGTTGATGCAGTTAGAGATAGGGACATCAACTAGGCGATACTTACCACCCAGTGGCACAGCAGGTTTGCTACGCTCTTTGGTGAGCGGGTAGAGGCGAGTGCCTGCCCCCCCCCCAAGGATCACACTGAGGACATTGCGGGAAAGGAAGGATGCAGAAAAAATTGGATTGGAGGCCATGGATTGTCGTTAAATCAGATAAAAGTCATCTGGAGAATAATATGGATCATGAGACGAGGTTCACAAGTCACAAAACGAGGCCCACTGGTCTGAGGGCTTCTGTGTAAGCAAAGCGCTCCCAAGAATTCCCATGCCCAGAATCATTATCACAGCTGGCCCTACCTCCGAACCTGTGGATCAGGTGCGCAGATTAACCAACTTTTCAACCGGCTCGCTGGGCACTCAGCTGGCAGAGGCCTTCACCCGAAGTGGTCATGAGGTGGTCCTACTCAGAAGCCTTGCAAGTACCGCCCCAATGCCAAGCGGCCTCAATCAGGTGATCCCTTTTGAAACCACTGATGAACTGGCTAATGCCCTTCAAAATCAGGCCTCCCTGGGAGCCGCTGCTGTATGCCACGCTGCCGCTGTGAGCGATTTCAAACCCGGCGGTGTGTTCCTTTCCCAAAGCGATGGCCAACTGGAAGAGCTCGTGGAAGGCAAAATCAGTAGTCAGCTAGGTAATCTGATGATGAAACTCATCCCCTGCCCCAAAATCCTACCTTGCCTCAGGGATTGGTTTCCTGAATCACTCCTGATCGGCTGGAAATACGAGGTAGAGGGCGATTATCAAAGTCTGTTAACCAAGGTCAGGCACCAACTGCAGCATGGCAGAACCGATCTTTGCGTGCTCAATGGCCCTGCTTTGGGTAAGGGATTTGAGATTCACGGCAACGGGGGGTTGGCACCCGTGAAATTGGATGATCACCAGGCACTCTGTGAATACCTCCTTAGCCAGGTAGGGACCTGGAAAGCGAGGCCTTCATACAATGGCTCACATGAATGAAGGGGTTTGGATCCCCAGTAGCCCCAACCCTTTTTCAAGGACTTGCCTTGTAAGCGAACAAAGCAGCAAGCGGCTAGTCTGGACTGATCCTTCGGACTTTAGCACTGGGCAATGCTCATAGAACGAGGTGTAGGTACCCGCCAATTCATAGAGGTAGTTACAAAGGTAGTTGGGGCGATGGTCAGAAAGCACCGACTCGAGAATGAGACCAAAGTGAATCAACTTGCGGGCCAGGGTTTGCTCATGAGTTGATTCCATAACCAGTTCCATGTTTGAGGCGATACATTCGGCCAAAAAGGCCGCTTCATCCAGAGAGGCTTTTCTGAAGATACTTCGGATGCGAGTGCAAGCGTATTGCAGATAGGGTGCTGTGTTACCGCTGAGCGATAGCATCTTATCCCAATCAAAGACATAGTCAGTCTGGCGATTCGGAAGCAAATCAGCATATTTAACTGCCCCTATCCCAATAATGCTGGCCAACTCGTTTGCCGTCTGCTCGGGCAGGTCAGGATTTTTCTCCTTGATGGCTCTAAGTGCCCGCTCTTCAGCCTCGTCAAGCAGGTCGTTGAGCTTGATGGTATCCCCTGAACGTGTTTTGAAAGGCCTCCCATCGGATCCAAGAATACTACCAAACCAGGTGTGGGAAAGAAGGATGTTGGATTCAGGCTGCCATTGTTTGAAGATAGCAAAAAGCTGACGGAAATGTAATTGTTGCCTGCCATCGGTCACATAGATGATTTCGTCAGGCTGCCATTGTTTGCGTCGATAATCCAAGGTAGCCAGATCAGTTGTGGTGTAGTTGGCCCCACCATCTTTCTTAAGAATCAGGGCCGGATGATCTTCTAAATCAGGCTGACCTTCGAAAAACACTACCTTGGCGCCTTGGCTGTCGCGGGCCAGGCCTTTCTCGGTGAGCGCTTGCACCACTGAGTGGAGGTGATCGTTGTAAAAACTTTCTCCATGAGCGTGATCAAACACCACCCCAAGCCGCTCGTAGATCTGATCAAACTGTAATCTGGAGACCTCTTTCATCTCCTTCCAGATGGCCAGGTTGTTTTCATCACCCCTTTGAAGGGCGACCAGTTCCTGCCTGGCTTCCTCAAGCACCGCTTCATCCTCCTCACAGGCCTGGTTGACCATTCGATAAAGTCGTTCGAGCTCTCCCAGGGCATCCTTTGCCAGGTTGGCTGCATCAAGATGCTTTTTCCAGCCAACCAGCAACTTCCCAAATTGAGTTCCCCAGTCACCAATATGGTTGTCGGTGATCACTTTGTGTCCCAGTAAACGAGCCACCCGTGCCAGAGAGTCACCCAAGATGGTCGAGCGAATGTGCCCCACGTGCATGGGCTTGGCCACATTGGGGGAACTAAAGTCAATGACCATCGTTTGAGTTTGATCGGATGGCTGAACAAAGCAGCTACCGGTCCGAGCTGCTTGCAACAATGCTTGGGTCACGGCCTCTGGAAGCAGTCGAATATTGATAAATCCAGGACCAGCCAACTCAGGATCGGAGGCCACTCCCGATAGATCCAAATGCTCAAGCACCTCCTCGGCAGCCTTGCGAGGATTGAGCTTCAGCCCCTTGGCAATGGCCATGACTGAGGTGCACTGATAATCCCCGTATCGAGGATTGGTGCATATTTGGAGTTGGATAAGGCCAGGATCGGCCTCAGGAAAAACCTTACTGATTGCACCCTGAAGTCGGGTCTTAATCAAATGAGTCAGCACCGTCTTGGAATCATCCATGGAATCGCTTGAGTGAGGGAATGCCGAAGGGCTAGAAGTCAAAACTTAGGGCTTGCTGCCAGCCTGTTCTTTAAAAAGCCGCTCCATGACTTCGGCATCGCCGGCTTGCTCCAGAGATTGCCTGAAATCATTGTTGTGCAGAATTTTAGCTATGTTCGCAAGCGTATGTAGGTGTTTCTGGAATTGACCCTGAGGCACTAAAAATAGCATCACTAGATTGACAGGCTTGTTGTCGAGCGCATCAAAATTGACCCCGTTCTTGGATCGACCAAAAGCACCGACGACATCGTAATCAAATCAGTTGAGGCATGAGGGATCCCCACCCCGAATCCGATGCCCGTGCTCATGCTGGACTCACGTTTTTTGACCACGTTGGCGATGGATTCTCGATCAGCAGGCCGGATCTTGTTGCAGGCAACGAGAAGGTCGATCAGCTCTTCGATGGCTTCCCAGCGCGTGGTCGCCTGCATCTCGGGAATGATCTGCTCTTTGGTAAGTATTTCGCCCAGCAACATAGTTTTAAACAAAGTTGGCGACCATTTCGCAATAGAATGGCTGGCTTTTCAAGACCGAATTCAGAAGCCTCCGGTGCGATTGAGGAGCGTGCGCGCTGCTTCGAAGTTTGGGGTGATCTCCAGACAACGCCTAGCCGCGCGCTGTGCCTCTTCCAGGCGTCCCATTTCCAGCAGGATGGTAGCCCTCGCATAAGGGATCTCTGGATCAAAAGGATTGGCTGATTCACCACGAATCAGACTGCGAAGGGCATCTTCTTGCTGGCCCTTGCCGTGGTAGGCCAAACCGAGATTATACCAAGCACGGCTGTGATCTGGATTGACTTCAACGGCTTTGAGGAGTGATTGCATGACCTGGTCATTTCGGCCCAGTTCATTCCATGCGAGGGCCAGTTTATAGAAATACTCCCCTTCAGTGGGATCCAATCGACAGGCTTCCTGCATTTCCTTGAGCGCTCTCTGAGGGTCACCGGACATACTGGCAATGACGCCCAACTCATGCCTGAGCGGTGCACTGTTCGGATCCCATCGAACAGCCTGCTCATACCGTTTGAGGGCGCTGCCCACATCTCCTTTGGCAAGATACCAAGCACCCTTCTGCATCTGCCCTGAAGGTTGATCAAGATGCAGGTTAAGAAAGTGTTCAAGCTCCTGACCCGCCAAAGAGGTGGGTTTGAGCTCTCCCCTAAGGGCCCAGGCTGCATTGACCCGAACACTGCGTACCGGGTCCTCTAACAGGTCATTCAGGGCTTTGGATATCGCTGGGTGTTTTGCCTGAGCTGCTGGACCCATGGCGATAGCCACTTGAGAGCGAATGAGGGCATCCTCCGCAAGGGAAGCCTCAACCAGTGCTTGGCTCACTCCGTCCTCAAACCACCAAATATCAAGCATGCGAGCGGCCACAGCCTTCCAGAAAGGTTGCGTCAGATCATCTCTGAGCATGGCTAGCATGGGACGATGCGTGCCTTCCCGCGCACTGCGTGCGGCTGCCACCCACCTGGCTCGCTCGCGTGTGGGGCGATCTAGGCGGTCACCATACCAAGCCTGTGTGAACTCCACCGCCCAATCAGTTGTCTGATCTTCGTGACAGCGATTGCAAGCGTTAGGGATTCCTAACTCCCGAGTTAGCAGCGGGTCAGGGATGGTAAAGCCATGATCTCGACGGGGATGACGCTGCATGTAGGTCGTCTGAGGCATGTGACAATCCACACATCGTCCTCCGGGAGTTTCTGCGGCATGAAACATATGAGCCCCAGGTTCAATCACCGGTGATCCAGGATAACCACCTGAGTGGCAGCGCATGCATAAGGCGTTCCCAGGTAAAATGGTTTTATTGGAGTGAGGGTCGTGACAATCCAGACAATGAACGCCAGCATGGTGCATGCGACTGCTCAAAAAGGATGTGTAGACGTAGTTTTCCTCCCTCACCTGCCCATCTGGATAGTAAATCTCCGAGGCATCAGGTACCACCAGAGAGTAATGATCCAGGAAAGGTTCACCAGGGAGAAAATCACCCGTCAGCTCCGTACGTCGCGAGTGGCACGAACCACAGGTGTTGAGGACCTGCTGTGGATCGCGTTTACCAAGATGAACAGGAGGCGGCTCCTCACCTTCAGGGGGATGCTGGTAGTATTGGACATGATT
>Ga0181585_10003567_pt1 | contig 13596 bp, 8 predicted proteins | sample 071ome_29_FD_132469 | JGI IMG/M metagenome (GOLD analysis project Ga0181585, IMG submission 132469) | Coastal salt marsh microbial communities from the Groves Creek Marsh, Skidaway Island, Georgia - 071407BT metaG (megahit assembly) | ecosystem: Environmental > Aquatic > Marine > Intertidal zone... | reverse complement strand
CCGAGTCGTGCGCCGCTTCGCGAGACCGACTGAGGCCAGTGTGGTTTTCGAGCTGTCTCAAACGGTTTGAAGCTTCCAATGTTGTTGTTGTTGTTGTTGTTGTCGTTGTTGTCGTTGTTGTTGTTGTTGATACAATCGATATTCGATATCTTTCGATGTCTACGTCGTTACTTGCTAGAAATGGTGTGCGTATTAGGTTTAAAACCCGCCGAAACCAGCGGGACGTGTGGAATCGCCCTCAATGGCGAGCTTGCCGAAGACGGGCGTCAGCGTCTTGGTGCCGACGGGATTGGCTGGCATGACGATACCTGGAAGCGAACCGACAGAGTTACTGCGCGGAATCGCGTTGGAGATGTTTTGTTTGGGTTCTATAGCCGCGCGGAGGGCAGCTTCGGCGCGCTCGCACTTGAGCTGAGCCACGGTGAGCTCTTCGCGAAGGCGTTTGACACCCTCGCGAAGCTCGTCGACGTTTGAGCTCGATTCGAGCGAAGTGAAATCGGAGACGTTCTTCCGCGTGTCCACGGACTCTCCTCGTCGCCACTTTGCCATGATTTCGTTGAGTTGTTTGATTTCGATAAGAAACGAATCGTGGCCGTGCGGTGAGTCGATGGTGTAGAGCTGAGAGTTTGGAAGAGCGTCGGCGAGCTCGCGCTGCAATGCATATGGATACAAGACATCCGAAAGAATACCCACCACCAGCGTGCGCTGCTTGAGCGCCGCGAGGACGTCAAAATAATCTCCTCTCCCTCGCGAAACGTCGTGTGAATCCAACGTGTATGTCAGCTGAATGTAACAATTCGCGTCGAATCGCCGAATAAACTTTTTCCCTTGATACTGCAGATACGATTCCACAGCGAAGTACGGAAGTTTTGTCTCCTTTTCGTGCGCGCGAACCCCGAGTTCGGGCTCTTCCGCCGGCCTCGCAACGTCACCCATGTCTGATCTCGAAAATCTCCCATCTACGCTCGCCGGCGCGCGATAACTCAACATCGCCATCATTCTTGACGTCGCCAACCCGGCATTCGGTCCTTGCCCGCACTCGTACGCGCCACCCTTATACTTCCCATCGCTCATGATTGCGTACCTCTGCGCCTCCCCGATCCCGATCGCCCAGTCCGTGTGTCTCCCACACCCCGCGATGAGGATGATTTCCTCGACGAAATCCGGGTAAGTCGCCGCAAACTCTAACGCGAGCATGCTTCCCATGGATCCGCCCACGGCGCACCGCACGCCCATCGCGCCCAACTCCTTCAACAACATCATGCACATCCTCGCGTTGTCTCTCACCGTCACCGGCGTCGGGAAATCAATCCCATACGGCGTCCCATCGCCTTTACGCGGATCCGCGCTCACGGGCGACGCCGTACCGTAGGGTGAACCGAGGTAGTTTACGCACACGACGAAATCCTCTGCCGTGTTCAACGCGTAGTCGTTCGACTCCCCCATCACCTGCCCCCACCACTCGCGAACGTTTGAATTGCTCGTTAACGAGTGTCCGACAAGCACGACGTTGTTCTTCGCCTCGTTGAGCTCGCCGTAGGTGGTGTACGCGACGTCGACGGCGTCGAGGGTGTCACCGCTTTCGAGGTGGAGAGGATCGCGAAGCGTTCGAAGTTCCGCGCCGGGTGGTCGGCCGGTGCCGACGTCACCCATGTGATCGTCCGGGATCGGCGCCGCGCTCATCGGGATAGCGTACGAGCGGGCGGGCAGACGGACGAGTGCGCGGTGGACGCGCGAGCGGTGCGCCGCGCTGTGCCGTGCGCCGCGCTGTGCCAAGCCTTTCCGCACCGGTTGTAGTCCAAATAGTGCAACGAAGAACGCGCGACTTGCCGACGCCGCGTCGCGTCTTCGCGCGTCTCCGCGCGTGAGTAGTGAAAACGGATCGACGGGCGGTGTGTCCGAGTAATTGCGCGCGCCGAGGCGGACCAAAAGAGAGCGGATCACAGTTAGAGCGAAGATGTCGGATGCGAAACGCTTTCTGGACGCATTCTTTGAATCTGCGCGAACGAACGATGTCGAGGGCTTGGACGCAGCGATCGGCGCTCGAAAGATTGACGTCGAGACACGAGACCGATCGGGATTCAGGGTACTGCATCACGCGGCGGCGTTGGGCTGCGATGAGGCGGTGGACGCGTTGGTGAGGAGACGCGCGGCGGATGCGGACGGAGAGGACGCGGACGGAAGAACGGCGCTGCATCACGCAGCGGCGAACGGACGAGATGACGTGGTGAAGCGACTAATTGATGATTGCGAATCGTGGATTGATGCCGTGGATGGGAGGGATGAGACGCCGCTGTTGTGCGCGTGTAGGCAAGGTGACGCTTCAACTGTGAAGATATTATTAGCGCGAGGCGCCGATCCCAGAGCGAGGAATGTGGACGGGAACGACGCGTTGACCGAGGCGCTGTGCGTGCGAGGCGACGTGGAGATGACTAAGATTATCATCGCGGCTGGGGTGGATCCGAAAAAGGCCAGGGCAAAGTGTGGTAAGATGGGTCCCAATGTCGGTCGATCGTTGCTCAACGTCGCGTGCGCTTACGGTACGATTCAGGCTGTTCGCTTTCTCATCGACGAGTGTGGGTTTAGCGCAAGCGGGGAGGACGCTGGAGATGTCGATTACATGACCCCGCTCATGGCTGCGGCGATGATGGCGCAGGTTGAGGTGATTGAGTATCTGCTCTTGAGCGGAGCGACGCAGACGGCGCATCTCAAAACGGAGGACGATCTCACAGCTGCCGATCTGTTTCCTCCGTCGCATCCGAGAAAAGACGTGAAGAAGCGATTAGAAGAGGCGGCCATCAAGGCGGGACAAACCGTAAAACCGCGGTCGGTCGCTAAATCGTCGCCGGCTGAACTTCCAGCAAAGTGGAAGACTGCGAAGAAGACGGAATCTTTGGATCCGATTGAAGTACGAATGCGCTCTTGGATCGCTGCGGGCGTTGAGAAGTACGAAGGTGTTCCCGCACCTGTGCGTCACCTACTCGAGCGCTACGCAGCACTCACAAAAGAGGTGGAACTTCGAGAGTTTCTCTTGGGAATTATTCAGGATGAAGACTTTCAAGAGCACATGCAAATCGAAAACGTCCGCACGGCAGTGGATGACGTCGTCGAAAATTTCCACAACGTGACCAAGTACCGGGAAAACGCGCTAGTCATGAATGTTCTTAACAAATTTAGACACGTTCAGCGGTTTTGCAAAGATCGCGGCGAGAAGATTACGTTTAGCGATATTCTCGCAGAGGATGAAGATGCAGTGGACGCTCACAAGGAACGGCTCGCCGAACTCAAAGCCGCTGCGGGCGTAGCGTGGGACGACGCCTTAACGGCGCTGAAAAGTCACACGACGGGCGAAGACATGAAGAGCATGGCAATGTCCGTTGGTGTACAGTCTACGTGGCTCGTACGTGCCAAGGGTAGGATGTTGGATGTCCTTCAAGATGTCGCCATGCACTCGATCGCCGCGTTTGTCTTCGCTGTTACGCTCGCCGTTTTCTGGCGCCTGGGAGGGTTCCATGAAGATGAGCTCTCGTCGTTCGCTACTTAGCTATAGTCACAATTGTTACAATTAATGTATAATTCTCTAACTCCTATGCTTTCGCTCCGCGATATCCGTAGCCGGCGCTCGCCTCGGATGGGGCGTCAATTGACTCGGTTTCATCGCGAAGCGAGGACTCTCTGCTGCGTCCAGTAAGTCGTTCGAGAAGGTCACTCGCTCGTTGCATCTCGTCGTCGAACGATGCGTTCCGCGAGCGCTCTTCTCTCGGTTTGATGGGGGAGGCTGTGTCTGGCATGGATGGCAGCGCGATGGATTCGACGAGCTTCGGGTGATCCTCTTCAATCCTCATCTTGCCGCGCAGAGTTGTGAGCTCCTCTCTAGCTTTAATGGCAACCTTTTCTGCTCGCGATGCAGCCAAGTTCGCTTTGCGAACGGCTTCTTTCGCCGCAGTCTTTGTCTGTTCTACCACTGCGTGAGCGCCCTGTAGTGCCGTCCATGTGTCCTTCAATCGCTTCTCAAGACGAGCATTCTCCTTCTTAAGCACAGCCAATCTCTCGCGCTCGCCCACAGTAGCATCCTTGAGTTTCGCTTCAACAGTCGCTAGACGCGATGCATCTAACACCCGTCCATTATGCATCTCGGCGAGTTGAGCTTCGAGTTCTCGCTCTCTCGTTTGCAACTGCTTGATGACGAGCTCCTTCTCTCCCGTGAGTTCAACCGCGAGGACGACTTCGTCTTCGAGGTTGTGCTTCATAGTCTCCATGGACTGATTCATTTCGGCGATCAACTTCTTGTAGTCATCCGTCGAATCATTCGCCTTCGCTGATACCTTCTCTAACAGCGTACAGGTCTCCACGAGATCGGCTTCCATGGCTTCGTGTTGCTTTTTGAGCTCTTCGTGAACGCTCTGCGCCTCTTCAAGTTGCGCACTAAGGGCGAGCTTCTCATCGTTTGCGATTTGGACCGCCTTGCGCATTTCAACGAGTTGATCTTCACATTTCGCCTTCTCGAGTTCCAGAGCCTCTTGGGCGCGAGAAACGTCGCCCTGGGCGTGTGATTTAGCCTTCTCTGCGAGATCAATCATGCGTTTGGCGCTATCGAGTTCCTTCGTGAGAGAAACAATCTGCTTCTCTGCGAGCTCGCTCGCATCCCGCAAACGTGCTTCATAGCGCCGCTTGACAGACTCCACGTTACCAGAAGATGTCGCCGCGATCTCCTGCGCTTCGACGAGTTTTCGTCGAAGTTCATTCACTTCCTGACTCATGTCTGAGCTTCTCGATACAGTCTCTTGGCTTAGAACGCGGTTAGAATCTCTGCTTTCGTTGAGCGACTTCTCAAGTTCGTCAATTTGGCTTTCTAGAGCAGCCGTCTGCCGTTCAGCAGCTTCAAGTCGTGAGCGAGCGTCTTCCTTGACGTCTTGTAATTCGAGCACTAGATCGCTTATTTCTGCTCGGAGATCCTCCTCACGCTGCATGTACTCCATATCAAGTTTGTCTCGATTTTTTGCATCTGCTTCTCGTTCGGCGATGTCGAGCTTTTCTTGGAGATCTTTCGCTCGAACCTGCCATTGAGAGGAATTCCTTTTCAACTCGTCAGATTCGGTCTGCAACTTTTTCGACGTTGACTGCAGCTCGCGGATCTGCGTCTTCAAGTTCTCGACTTCCTTGGCGAGCTCTTGCGCGCGCTTTCCGCTGGCGTTGACGGCCTCCTGTACGGCTCGAGTAGCAGCCGTTTTGCTCGACTTAAGAGAGTTCTGCGCAGTAGCGAGATCTTGCTTCAGTCTATCCACATCCTTCACGGCTTCCTCTCTGGCTGCATCTGATATCCTCAGCTGTGAAGCGAGACCAGAGGCGCGCGACTCGGCGGCAGCTGCAAGCGACGTCGCAGTCTTGAGTTCTATTTCGTGCCTCTCGGAATCCTCGTGATGCTTGCTCGCCACAACTGCGATTTGATTGGCCTTAGATTCGGCTTCATTCGCGCGCGAGCGCGTTTTGTCGAGTTCCAGGGCCAGTTGACGAATTTCGGCATCCTTCTTCGTGGTGTATTGATTCGCCTGTTCGAGCTTCTCCTTAAGTTCACAAACTTCCTTCTCAAACGCGTGAACTCTCTTTCTCTCTTGGAGCAACTCAGACTCGCTCTCGTCGATGGACAGCGCCGCCGCCGATGTGGCGTTATTTGCCGCTAAAAGAGCTTTCTTCAGATCAGCAACTTGCTGTGCGGCTGGTTCGAGTTCGCGAACACGTGCTTTCAATTCGTCAACTTGCACCTGCTTCTCCTTGAGCTCGTCTGAATCCGTACTGCGTGATTCAGCGAGCTCACGTCGAAGGTCGTTTTTCTCACTCTCTAGATCGACCGTTTTCTGAGTCACAGCGCTCAACTTTTCCTCAAGCTCTCGCGCTTGCTCTTCGGCTCGAGCAGCGCGTGCCTCTGCGGAATCCATCGCCGACTTTGCTGTCGCTATCGCCTTTTCAGCCGCGCTGGAAGTGTTCCTGATCGCACTCATCTCATCTTGCGCCTTCTTCTTCGAGTGATCGTGTGCTTCCCGTTCCTTTGCGACGGATGCCTCAAGAGACTTGACTTCAGACTGGAGTCTAGAGACTTCGGCTTCAAGTTCGCTCGAATTATTGCTCGATTCAGCTTCCGCGACGCGTTTCTCAGCCTCCACCTTCGCCGAAAGTAGCGCCGATTTCGACGCCCGCTCGCCCTGTAGCACGCGTTCGAGTGCGACCAGCTTTTCTTCGAGACGACCTATCTTATCAAGATCCTCTTGGCTCGTCATCGCCGGCGCCGTGCTCAGTTCCTCGACTCTCGCGCGCAAACGTTCGAGCTCGGCATGCACGCTGTCATCTCCACCCACGCCCATTTGCGCCTCTAAGGCCAATTTCATCGACTCCACAGTCATATCCGCTTCTTCTTTCGCGTTCGCGGCAGCCTCCCGCGCTTCTGAAAGCTCTACTTCGAGTCGTTGAATCTCGCTCGCCTGTGATTCCGTCCTCTGCGAGCCCCTCTTGCGCTCATCCTCTAGCGTCGTCCTCAGCTCTTCAATCTGCCCCTTCAACGACTCAACCACTCGATCCTGTCTCGCACACCGATCTTCTAGCTCAACCTCCTTCTTGCTCGCCCGTTCGAGCTTTTCCGCGCTCGACGCTATCTCACCCTGAAGATTCTCGCTGGCGTACCGCTCCCACTTCGCCACGACTTCCTTTTGTTCCTCCAACTTACCCTCCAACTTTTGCGCCTTCTTCTTCGCCGTCTTTGCAGACTTTTTCGCCTCACTAATCTCCCTCTCCGCGTTCTTCTTCGTCTCCTCGCCGCTCTCTTTCGCTCGCTCCAGTTCCGCCTCGAGCGTCTCAGCTCGTTTTTCTAGTTCCCGCTGTTCATCCAACGCCCGTCTCGTCGCCGCCATTGCGCTCGCCGCGCTCTTCTCTTGCGCCGCGCGCAAACGATCAATCTCACGCAACGCGCTCTGCAAATCCTTGGGCGTTTCGAGCGTTTTTATCGACGGCACGGCGGTCAACTTTACCGGTCGCGCGGCAACGGCAACACCATCGTCTTCTGCGTCGTCGTCGGCGGCGTTCCCAACGGGTTTCATGCGCGGGCTTTTCGAGTTCACGCGGCGGCCACCGCGCCACCGGGGGCTTTGCGACGATGATCTCGTCATGACGCCGGCGAGCGCCGCAACCGGGCGTCGTCGCACCTTCAAGTGAGGTGAAAGGTGAAGGTGAGATACATCTACGTCGAGTTTGATGTAGGAGACGTCAATGTTACAAATTCCAACCCGACGAATGCGTAATGCGACTGTAGATTTACAAGACTATCAATCGTGGTGCTGCTACCGATAAAGACGAACGTGCAAACTGATTGCGCGACGCGTAGAGCGGCAATCGGGTTACTTTCTTTTCGTTGCGACGACGTGCGCGCAGCTATACGTCGTCCGATGCATCGAACGCTCGTCGCTCGTGTAATCGACGTCTCGGTACTCGCACGTTTGCACGTCAAGACCGAAGAGTTTCGCAACGTCGAGGACTTCATCCATGGATAATTCAACGCTCTGTTCATGGGCGTAGTCTTCCCAGTGGTAGAGCAAGGGACCAAAGTTGATCCAGACGCCACCCGACCGCAGACAGTTGGCGACGACTTCTAAATACTTGACCACGTCGTGACCAGTGTCGATGAAGAAACAAGTCACAACGGCGTCCCAGGCGCCTTTTTCGCGAGGCGAACCGTAAACCTCGACGAAGTCACCAGCCACCATGCTCATCGCCGCTCCCGGTGGAAGTTTGGCGTTCCCCGGGACCTCGTCCGGAATGGCACACTCGCGCCACTGATCCGCCGCGCGTCGGTGGTTACTCCGCCCGTGCATCCAAGGATGGATCCCGAATTCACGCACCACGCTCGTCGCGTTCAACATAAAGGATGAAAACAAGAGCATGAAATAACTAAACTCGTTCCCTTGCGCGTCGTACCCGCGCTTCGCCAATTCAAATACCAACCGCCCGAGCCCGCAACCGGGCACCAGCACCCTCGGTGCCTCTCCATCTGGACTTCCCACGTCCACATCCACCGGCAACGCCTCCGCCAACGCGTTGAAGATCGCCTCGTACACCGGTGTCCGTTCATACAGCCCTTCCGCGGACCAATCCCTGTACGCATTCTTCAACACGTACCGCACCTTTTCCGCATCTTCCCTCGTCGCCCGAAACGTCTCATCGGCTCTCCACGACTCCACCGCTTCCCCCGGGATCCTCAAGTGCGCTGGCACCCGTTCGTTATCCACAAACGTCCCAATGACGGATCGGAGAAACATCACGTTCGCCTCGGCGCACGCCGGCGCGTCTTTCAGCACCCGCGTCCGCGCTTCGCGAAGGATTGGTTCATACTTGGCAACGCTCAGAGATTCCGCCCAAAGCGATGCGTTCCATCGGGCAATCAACGCGTCGACGTCTCTATCGTACGCGAACACTGCGCGGGCAATTTTTAAAAACGCGTCCCGCTCAGCGTCGTCGTCATCGTCGTTGGTTTCGCGTTCCGGTGGCATCTCTAACGCTAAGACTATTTCTAAATTCGTGCGACAGACTGACGAAAGGGCAAGGGCGGCGCGACACGTCTCAACAGATTTCGACGCCGCGAACTACGGGATACTGACGACGACGATGCGCGAGAACGACGTCGATTCGACGACGACGACGACGACGACATTGGTATCGGACGGTATCGACGCGACCGATGGGCGAGGAGGCTACGGCGACGAACGTGGGTCGTCGTCCCTCGTGACCTCATCTTCCACGACGAAGGAAACGACGACGACGGAAGCGACGGCGACGACCGAGGGTAAACAGCAACAACAACAGCAATCGACCAAGAAGAGGCGTGAACGGAAAACGTACGAGCGGGTGAAACTCCCGACGCCCGAGGAGGTGTATCAACAAGATGCCATGGATAACTGCGCCATCAAAACGGTGATGTCGTGCGTGTTGGGCGGGGCGTTGGGCGGGGTCATGGGTGTCGTTTTCGGGGCGTTTGAGCCGATGGAGGTGCCGGCACCGGATGCGCCAAAAGTGAAATTGACGGAGACGATTCGACAAGGGGTGCGAAGCGCGGGGGCGAGGTCGTGGAGTTACGCAAAGGGGTTCGCGGCGTTTGGCGCGCTTTACGCTGGGAGCGAGTGCGTGGTGGAAAAAGTGAGAGCGAAGCACGACGTGACGAATAGCGCGTACGCTGGGTGTTTCACGGGTGGGGTGATGGCGCGTAGTGGTGGTCCGAGTGGGATGGCGTTCGGGTGCGCGAGCATGGCAGCGTTGAGCGTCGCGATGGATAAGTTTATGGACCATTAGCACGCTTAGAAAAAGTAGAGAAATTTATCCGTTGTCGTGGAAAAATGTTTTATTACGGTGTGATTACAGTACAACCCGATGTCTTGGATCAAACGCGTTTCGCAGAAAAGAATTTTATAAGAGTACACACATTGCGTTGGTATTCGGATGCGCGCCCACGTGCCCGGTATGATACACTTTGATACAGTGCCGATGCGTCTTCGGCGTTGGGCGAACGTTCGCGCTCCGTTTTGCCACAAGGAATACTGGTACAGGGATGTCTTGAGCTGTGTTGCTGTTATTGGTTTCTCAATCCTCTTCATCGCCGTCGTGCAAGAGCATCAAAAGCACGGCTCCATCGTAATCGGTGAGTATCGTCGCCGAGTCCATCCTCGGAAAAACGCTGTTGGAACCGCTGCCGTTCGTGCGCTCGAGTTCGTACACTTGAGTGTCTTGCACGGGTGGGTAGTGGACTGTATTCTTGGAAAGCTTGGGACGCTTCGCAGCCGCCCCATCGCCAGTGTGATTATTCGTAGACGAGACCGATCGTCTTCTTCCAGTCGTCGGTAAGGTGATGACGTTGCCGTTCTCATCGCACACGATGCGCCCGGCTTTGAATCGAACCCCGCAGGCGTTGCACAACGTCTTCGCCCCCGTGGGACCGTTTCTCCACAGAGGCGTCTTTTGCGTCCGACAACACGCGCACGTGACCCCAGCTTCTGGTCTCGGTCTAACATCTACTTCTTCATCATCATCCCCCTCTTCAATTTTCGCCACGGAAGTCTCGGCAAAGGGCATCCTCACTTTCGGTTTATCCGTCGTGTGATCTGACTCGACGCTCGAGTCGCGTTCCCCTCTGGGTCGCGTCGGCTTGCGTTGCGCCGCCATCAACTGCGCGTACGGCGGCGGCTGCGCCGCGTCGTACGCCTGTGCTATTCGCGAATAAGGATTAAACATCTGCGTCGCGCGCGTAGAAAGTATCGTCCTCATCGTCAGTCTCAATTCCTCTAAACGTTTCGTATTTCGATGCGTGCGTCGTCGCTGACTGGGCACCTCGCCACGCACCTGACTCGCGAACGCGTAAGGTCTCGACGTTGCGAACATCACCACGCGCTGCGCCTCCGATTCAGCCGCCGAACCGCTCGTCTTCATCGTTTGCATCGCCTACGCTGTCACGCGCGAACACTTCTCGTCAGTCCCCGTCCGATCGCGTCGAGCCATTCGCTTTTAAATTCTCCCGCTAAAAGCGACGTTTCGCGGCGCTTTTCGATTGCATTCCGCGCCCAATCGAACGCTCGTTCGCGACCGGCGCTCGATTGAACGACCGGCGCTCTCGGTGACGAACGAGTGGACCGATAAAGAAAACTCACGCGCGGGTTATCTCTCGACCGAACGCGCGCGCACCGACGTACCTTTCGTTTCGTTTCGAAAATCACCCGGCGCGCCCCCTTCTTCGCTGGCGGCTCGCGCGCTTTTAAATTTCACACGAAGTGAAAACGAAACGCGTGAATGCGTGACGAGACGTCACCGAATCCCGTCGTCGAACGTCAGGCGTGAGCACACGCGCCGTTGTAAGCGCTTCCTCGCGCGTCTCTTCGTCGGATCGCCGGGCGGCGGCGACGTGTGACGCGTCGTGTGGGAAAGGAATGTAAAGTGAAATGCGATTCGAAACGCACCGCCGCACGTCAACCGCGCGTTGTCCAACAACGGAGCGATCTGTATAAAAACATGTTTTAAACCAATGTGATTTGTGTAATTGTGTATCACGCGTCAAACGACCCGCGCGTGGTGCCCAGCGCTCTTTTCGGATTGAGACGGGAGATCTATAGATTAAGAGTCATCACTCGCGAATCGAACAACGGGTCTTCTCCGTGTGACCGTTGACGAAAACTGCTGACGTCAGCACTTGTTTGTTTTTATTCGATGCATATGTTTCAGGTTGATTTTAATATGTGATCAAGCGCATATTGTATTGTGCTAGATGATCAGTTAGAATTAGACCTAGAACGTCTGTGTTATCCGTATCGCAATCTGAGTGACAATGGGTTACATCATCTAGATTATGCGGTGGGGGCTTCAACGCAGCGTGAGGGGCTGGAACGATCGATCGAACGCGAACGACGTTGCGACGTCACACGGCCGCGTCGAGGGGTACGCGCGACGCGAGAGACCGAAGCGTTGTGCACGTAGACGCACTGTTTCGTCTGTAAACGCTGAAAAGGCGCGACAGATACGTACCGAGGAGAGAGGTCCGTTTGATAAACCCGATCGATCAAGTCAGTGGGAAAACTTATGATGTTGACGATGAGGACGAAAACGTGTAAGGCGTCGGCTTTGCCGACGACGCGAAGAAATGTGCGCTCGAAAGTGTCGCTTTTAAAGATGGCGCGAGGACGGGGTGCGTCGGTGGCGGTGCGCGCTGTGATGGACGTGGACGAAGCATCGTTCGAGGCGGAGGTGTTGCGCTCGTCGAAGCCTGTGCTCGTGGATTTCTGGGCGTCCTGGTGCGGGCCGTGCAAGCTCATCAGTAAGATTGTGGAAAAGGCGGATAATGAGTTTGGTGATAACCTCAAGGTTGTTAAGATTGAATGCGATGGTAACCCGGCTCTCGTGGAGAAGTACTCGGTGTACGGCTTGCCGACGTTGATCATGTTCAAGGATGGGGAAGAAGTGAAGGGATCGAAGAATGAAGGGGCGATTTCGTACGACAAGTTGAAGACTTGGTTGAACGAGCACGCCGGATTGACGGTTGCGTGAATGCCACACGCGCGCACCGTTGCAGTAAATTCTAAACTTTAATATAATTTCACATCTCGCCGCTAATACATTTCGTCTCGTTCGCGCAACTCGGAGGCTCTGCATATCCGTTCTTCTCTTTCCTACGACACGCTCGGTTTCTCCGATGGGTGCCTACTACTTTTGACCTGAGGCAAGCTAGTCTAGTTTCGGGGGAACACAACCACGTGCCTGAACGGAACAGCTCTGTGTGCGGGAGCATCTCCGTCGGCGTCTCCGTCATCCTCAAACTCCAAAACAAATTCGCTATATTCCGCATTCGGCAACCTTCGCGCGGGTTGTACCACCTTGGCCTTGTAGAACGTCGTCGTGTTCGGGTACACAGCCAGCACGCTAGTTCCCACGGGGAAGTTTTGGGAGTGTCTAACTGAAGCAGTCTTCGGAAGCGGAATGACGTACTTTTGCGGAAGACGGTACACGTGCTTCTCAGCCTCCTCGTCGGCGTCTACAATCTCGAACACGCCCTCCGACGGGGAGTACCGCGTGACTGTGGCGACGATCCACTCTTGGCCGCCCGTCCCTTGGTTCAAAACACCCACATTGGCGGCGACTAAATCGCCCACCTCCATTGAGCTAACTGGTTGACGAGGTTGCTGCGCAGCGAGCGCCTGCGCCTGCGCCAACCGCTGCTGCTGTTGATACACCTTTTGCGCCTTTTGCTGGTACACTTGCGCCGCGGCAGAGCCGTAACCGTCGTCGTCGAGCTCATCCTCCGGATTGATCCCCTGATCTTCCAACTCTTTGCGGAATAGCTTGAGCTCAGAGTCCAACGTTGCAGCGTTGCCTTTTATGAGCTCAAGCGCCATCTGCGCGATGCGAATCTTCTCGTTTGAAACGATGGTCATCACGGAGTGAATCTCTTCGATTTCCTTCTTCAATTCCTTCGCCGCTTCTAAATCCGCTTGCTTGACGCCGCGCGAGTTTTGACTCGGCAGCGCGACGCACGCGTCCACCTTCTCCTGAACGAGCGCCCGAAGCCGCGTGTTGCGCCTATCGAGCTCATTGATAGTCGTGAGCACGCGTTGGAGCTCTGCTGGAACCTCAGCGAGGTCTGTCAGCGCGAAAAACGCGAGCAACACCCGTCAGTCTCGTCGGTCAATGCGCGGGTAGATCTAAGTTTTCGAAACGCGAGACGAGTTGTTCGCGTCGACGAGCGACGTACTGTCGACGAATTTCTCCAGGTAGGTGACGCTTGCTCCCCCCTCCGCCATGGTGCGATCACCAACCGTTCAGTCCCGAGGTCGAGGGTTGACAATCGCCTGAAACTGCGGAACGCACCCGCGATGACACGGGTGAATTCAACAACGCTACAACCCTTGTTGAATTCTTGTTGAATTCACTCGCGCAAGTCCTCATAACTCGACGCCATCCTCTATGGCTGACGCCAAGGACATTTTAGGAATCCCCCGTGGGGGCGGAGCGTCCGGCGCGCGATCGAAAAAGTCGCGCGCGGCGGCGCCGAAGCCGCCGAAAGGAGTCAGTCGTGAGGTG
>Ga0181585_10003544_pt1 | contig 13640 bp, 16 predicted proteins | sample 071ome_29_FD_132469 | JGI IMG/M metagenome (GOLD analysis project Ga0181585, IMG submission 132469) | Coastal salt marsh microbial communities from the Groves Creek Marsh, Skidaway Island, Georgia - 071407BT metaG (megahit assembly) | ecosystem: Environmental > Aquatic > Marine > Intertidal... | reverse complement strand
CTGGTAAAGTAAAGAAGCCAGAAGATAAACAGAAATATCTAGATAGATTTAATTCAGAACTACAAGTCATTAAAGATGCAAATCTCTTTGGCTACTTCCTTATTGTTCAGGATATCATCAGGCACGTAGAGCATGACATGGGGTGCTTGGCTGGTCCCGGAAGAGGTTCTGCGGCTGGATGTTTGATATCATATTTAATTGGTATTACAAAGATTGACCCAGTAGAATATGATCTTCTATTTGAAAGGTTCTATAATGCTGGACGAAACACTGATGGTCACGTATCTCTACCAGATATTGACATGGACGTTCCGGGAAAGAGGCGTGATGATGTGATAGATTATTTGAAGGGTAAATATGGCAAGGATCATGTAAGTCAAATGATTACTTTCGGTAGACTACAAGGGCGAAGCGCAATAAAAGAAGTGCTACGAATAAACGATGCTTGTTCTTTTAGCGAGATGAACGCTATAACAAAGAGTATACCAAACGAAGCAGATATTTCTGATCAACTTGCAGACATGGATGATGAAGATAGATCTATTATTCGTTGGTCATTATTGAATCGTGCTGATGAGTTGAGGGATTTTTGTCATATTCTGGAAAATGGAAAACTGGAAGGTGATTACGCACAATATTTCCAACAGGCAATAGATATTGAAGGTACTTTTAAGACGCAGGGAAAACATGCTGCGGGCGTTGTAATCTCCAAAGATCCACTCCATAAAGTATGCCCAATGGTAAAACAGAAAGGATCGTCAGAAAAGATTGCAGGATTGGAAATGTCTGATCTAGAAGCTCTAGGCCATGTAAAGTTTGATGTTCTAGGAATTAATCTTCTAGACAAACTAATGAAAATAAAAGAGATTACACATGCTGTTTCTTGATCGCGTAAAAGATCAATTTCCAGATCTAAAAAACATTTTTGAAGTTGGCGCTCATAGAGGTAGCGATATTTACGAAATATCTAAACTCTGGCCAGATGCTAATATTTTTGCATTTGAGGCTGATCCTTTCAACTGTGAAATAATAAGATCTAAGTTTAAAGAACATAAAAATGTCAAGATTTATAATGTTGCCATCAGCAATCGTGACGGAATTATTCCATTTTATAGATATTACCCAGTAGAAGATGTTCCAGATGACAAAACCTTTGAAGGAAAAAACTTACAGAATACAGGAGTTGGATCTATCCTAGAGCCGGGAGATGGACTAAAAAACATATTTGGAATAAGAAAAATACACGAAGAGATAAAGGTTAAAGCAGTAACCCTCCACGAATTTTGTCAGCAAAATAAAATAGAATCTATCGATGCAATTTTTATGGATATTCAAGGAGCAGAATATTATGCTTTTGAAGGCTGCAAAGAGTTGTTGAATACAGTTAAAGCAACTGTGTTTGAATGGTCAAGAGATAAAATTCTTTACAAAGAAGAAAAAGGTTTAGAAGAAATTTCCAAGCTATTAATAAGCTATGGATTAAAAGAAAGCTTAAGAGAATACCAGCTTGCAAACATATCGGGCGATTCATTATTCATGAAAGGAATTAATAATGGCGAATAGAGATTATATTGTATTTGACTTTGAAACAGGATCTCGCAATCCTCATAAAACACAACCAACGCAAATTGCTGCCGTTGCTTTAGATGGAAGGAACCTATCACTGAAAGGAACTTTTAACAGCGAAATTAAGCCTATACTAGATGATGACGAGGCTATTGCTGCTGGTATTGACCCAATAGAAGATGGAGCATTAAAAGTTACCAACAAAACTAGAGAGGCGCTTGCTAAAGCTCCTGCCCTCAAGTCTGTGTGGAATAAGTTTACAAAATTTGTGGACCAATATAATTGGAAGGGCGAACCTTTTTTTGCCCCCATTCCTGTGGGGTATAATATCATTGGTTTTGACATGGTAATCATCAATCGATTATGCAGACAGTATGGACCTTGGGACGATGGAAGGTTGCAGCAGAAACTTTTTAGCAAGGTATACAAGGTAGACCTTATGGACAATATTTTCATGTGGACTGAAAGCGATCCAAGTTTCAAGTCCATTAGCATGGATTCACTACGTGAAAGAATGGGACTTAATGGCGAAAATGCACACGATGCGTTGCAAGATGTGAAGGATACTGCTAACATATTCATAAAGATGCTAAAGACGCACCGCGCTGTATATCAAAATATCGAGTTTGAAAAGGCATTTGCTAATGGAAACTTGTACGTTAAGTGAGGTATTAACAATGAAACAATTGCAACTGTTTGAAGACAATATTAGCTCTAATATTATAGATAGAGAAGTTGTTGATATTAGTAAAATTGATATGATTTTTATTGGCGACAAAGAAATGCATAGAAAATCAAACATCATGATTGAAAAACTAAAATCTATAGAAGAAGGTAAGTATTACATTTATAAAAACAGAGGTAATTTGCCTTATGTTACTGGTACAAAGGGGCAAAAATTATCTATTAGTACAACTAGAAATCAATATCCATGCGTTGGTGTCGGCGGGGTTGTTGTTGCTATGCACAGGCTTGTTGCGTTAGCTTTCATAGAAAATGATAACACAACAACAAAACTAGAAGTAGATCATATTAATGATGACAAGTCTGATTACAGTGTGGAAAACTTGCAGTGGGTAACTAACGGTTTTAATAGCAAGAAAGCGCAGAAGAAAAAGAAGAATGCAATATAACGACAAGAAAACTTGGCAACTATTTGCAGAAGGTAAAACTAAGGGCGTCTTTCAGTTAGAAAGTAACCTTGGTAAATCATGGTCTAAGAAACTTGCTCCAAGTAACATTGAAGAACTTTCCGCATTAATCGCCATCATTAGACCGGGATGCCTCAAGGCTTATGTCGATGGTAAGTCTATGACGCAACACTTCATTGACCGTAAACATGGTCGCGAAGAAGTAACATACTTACATGAGGCTTTGGAGGAAATCCTAGCACCAACATATGGCGTTCTGGTTTATCAGGAACAGTCTATGCGTATCGCCCAAAAGATCGCTGGATTTGACCTACAGGAAGCTGATGAACTTCGTAAGGCCATTGGTAAAAAGAAAGCTGACCTCATGGCAAAGGTTAAGAAAAAGTTCATAGCTGGAGCTAAGAAGAACAAGATTGTAACGAAGGAAGAGGCAGAACAAATCTTTGGATGGATTCAGGCATCATCACGTTACGCCTTTAACAAGTCTCACAGCATATCATACGCCGTGTGTTCATATTGGAGTGCGTACCAAAAAGCGCATAATCCAGAGGAATTCTTTCTATCTTACTTATATTACGCCAATGAAAAACAAGACCCGCATCAGGAAATATATGAATTAATTTCAGAGGCAAAGCTGTTTGACATTCAGGCGAGAACACCAAGCATTGCAAACTATCAAGACAAATTTAATGCGAAGAATGGCAAGATATACTTTGGCATCAAAGACATAAAATCATTAACTGGAAAAACAGGAGATAATGTGCTTGAGGCCATGTCTACATCAGCAAAGGAATTGGATAAAGACATTACCAAATTTACGTGGCTAGAAATATTGCTATTTCTATCACCAAAGATCAACTCAACTGCCTTTAAAGCTTTGGCGTCTGTTGGTTTCTTTAGGGATTTCAATGGAAAAATAACAAGAAATAAAGCTTTATATGACTATGAGATATTCAGAATGCTGACCAAGACAGAGAAAACGTGGTTGCTTAACGGGCATAAAGAAAAGAAGTGGAAGAACCTTACCGCCGCTTTAAAAGACCTAGCCCCAACAAAAAAAGAAGGTGGCGGCACAAGTAAGCAAGAAAGAAAGCAAATAATAGAGAACGAAATCAATCTATTAAATAATCCACCCTATGAGCTAACAGATGACCCAAACTGGCTAATAGATCAAGAGGTAAAATTTCTAGGATGCCCAGTAACACTATCCAAGATTGATACATCAGATACTTCTGCCGCTAATACTACATGCAAAGAAATTGTCAACGGAAAGAATGGTAATAATCTTTGCGTTGTGGCAAATATACAAAGAGTTGCTGATTATAAAATTACCAAAGGAGATTCTAAAGGCCAAACTATGTCGTTCTTAACAATAGAAGATGACACATGTATTCTGGACAGTGTTATAGCATTCCCAAGCGTTAAAAATAAATATAAATACATTTTATACGAAGGAAACAATCTTATACTCTGCGGGTCAGTGGCAAAAAACGACTCCTCATTTATTATTGAAAAAATTCATGAAGTTTAGTTGTTTTTTTTTATTGTAACAGCTAAAATACTAAGATAGGAGATGTCGTGTATTATTCTCAAATAATGCAAGATAAGTTTGTAGATTATATTTTAGACAAGGATTATGGATACTTTTTAGACCTCGGAGCTGGAACGGGCGGTCTTAGGGGCCATCCAATTAGTTTTTTTAGCAATACTTACTATCTAGAAAAACACAGGTCGTGGGGTGGTATTTCAATAGATTATGACTCTGAATATATTAGGCAAGCTAAAGAAGAAAGAACATGCAATTCAATTTGCGTAGATTTGCTAGGTTGTAATATCAATGATGTATTGTTAGAAAACGAAGCGCCAAGTGAGATAGACTATTTATCGTTTGATATAGACGATGCGACAGAAAAGGTTTTAGGTGAACTGGATTTTAACCTCTACAAATTTAAAGTGATAACGTTTGAACATAATATTTATCACTATGAAAATATCCCGCATTGGTCTACGGAGCAAAGTAGAACGAATGCAAAAAGATTAAGATTAAATTCAAGGACATTATTCAGCAGTCTTGGTTACGAACTTTTGTGCGCAGATGTAATCCTTGATAACTATGGAGCGGTAGAAGACTGGTACGTTAACAAAGGTATTCTAGACGAAAGAATATTGAGTCTTAAGTGTGACAGGAAAAATTGCACACAAATAATTTGATTACAAATAGGAGATAAAATGAATCATTGTTGTTTTACTGGATATCTTGTGGAAAACCCACGCACATCTATGGTTGGAGATGTGGTGCTTGCTGAATTTGTCATGGTTGTTTATAACTACAGGAAAACTAAGAGCAGCGGAGAGAAGAGCAGAATACCCACTTATATACAATGCGAAGCTTGGCACACTGGCGCTGAAATAATAGAGCGACATGCAACAAAAGGAACAAAGATTACTATTTATTGCTCAGTAAAACACAGGTCAAAAGATGATGACGAATTAATCTTTCGCGTAAATGAATTTGATATCTGTAACAACACGGAAGAGGATTACTGATGAGAAAGAAAAGAATATTGTTTTGCTCAGAAGCAACCTTCCTAAACACCGGTTACGCTACGTACACAAGAGAAATCTTAAACTATCTACATGGAACCGGTAAATATGAAATAGCAGAATTAGCCGCTTACGCAGAAGATGGCGATCCAAGATCTAACACGCCTTGGAAGTTCTTTGGGGTTATGCCAAGCCAAGATAACGAACATCTGTATCGTGCATACAAGTCCGATATGAAGTCTCAGTTTGGAGGCTTTGCGTTTGAAAAAGTGTGCTTGGAATTTCTACCTGATATCGTGTGCGATATTAGAGATTTTTGGATGATGGAATTTGCTTATAATTCTCCATACAGGAAAATGTTTAACTGGGCCATTATGCCAACCGTCGATGCTGCGCCCCAAGCGAAAGAATGGATTTATTCCTACAGTACGGCAGATGCCTGCCTGAGTTATTCTGACTGGTCTGGTGAGGTACTTCAGAAACAGTCTGGTGGCAAGATTAAATACAGAGGCACTGCTCCTCCATCTGCCCACCCAGCATATAAACCAATAGAAAACAAGGACGCTCTGAAAGGTTCTCTTGGTATTAATCCAGAAACTAAAATTATCGGAACCGTCATGAGAAATCAGAGAAGAAAGCTATATCCAGATCTGTTTAAAGCTTTTAGGCTTTTTCTAGACGGCGTTGAAGATAGAAATAATTACAAACTTTATTGCCACACAAGTTACCCAGACGCTGGCTGGGATATACCTGAGCTATTAAATGAGCATCAGCTACATTCCCATGTACTATTTACATACGTTTGTCCAGACACTCGTAATTTTTTTGTATCGCATTTTAATGGGGCTATTTGTCAATCTCCATTCACCGGCAATTTCTCTGCTAGACTTTCTAATGTAAAGAGTGGATTAACGTATGAAGATCTAGCAAAAGTTATGAACACGTTTGATCTTTATGTTCAGTACGCAAACTGTGAGGGCTTTGGCTTGCCACAGGTTGAAGCAGCTGCATGTGGAATACCAGTGATGAGTGTAGACTATTCAGCTATGACAAGTGTAATAAGACAGCTTGAAGGCACACCAATACCACCAAAAGCTTTGTATAAAGAGATGGAAACGGGATGCGAAAGAGCTATACCAGACAATGTGGCTGCTGCGAAACTGTTTGCAGACTTTTTTGCTAAACCAGAGGCAATCAGGAAACGAGAGGGATTTAATACCAGACAAAAATTTTTATCAACTTTTCAATGGGATAAAAGCGGCAAAATGTGGGAAGATTACTTTGACTCAGTAGAATTAAGGCCGATAGAAGAAACTTGGAGATCTAGGCCGGATATATTTGAACCAGAACCCCTACTGAAAGAAATGCCCCAACAAACATATTCTGGAATATTAGATTGGCTGTTTGACAGAGTGCTTGGCAAGCCTCAAGAAAAAAAATCATATCTATACGATTCAATGATGGATAGCCTAATGTATGGATTTAGAACCAATCCGATTATAGGATCTTTTTTGAACGAAGATGACTCTGTTATTTCAAATACCAAAAAGCTAGAACAAGAGCCTTACACTTTGGAAAGAGCTTATAGCGAATTAAGAGAAATGAGAATGAAAATAAACGCTTGGGAAAGAAAGAGAGCGGAGGTTATGGGGCTATGAAAGTACTCTACATAGGACATTACAAAGAGGGAACTGGCTGGGCCAATGCGGCACAAGGAATGATACAGGCATTAGATCGGGCCGATATAGAAGTTGTTTGCAGAAACATTACGCTTACAACAGACAAAGAAACTCCAGAAAGAATTCTAGAATTAGAAAAAAATGACACAAACAATATTGATGTATGTATACAGCATGTATTGCCACACTTTCTGGTGGGTAGTAATAAATTCACCAAGAATATAGCTATAGTTGAACTAGAATCAAACAATATAAAAGAAAATGAATGGATTACAAATCTAAGATTGATGGAAGAGATTTGGGTTCCCTGTAAATCAAATGAAGAATCTTTGCGTGATGCTGGAATTGAAAACGTCAAAGTAGTGCCACACGCTTTTGATATATCAAAATACAACAAAGAAACGGAAGACAAACTAGACTTTACAAAATATGGCATAGACTCTTCTTACAAATTCTATACGATAGCAGATATTAATCGCCGCAAAAACATTGAATCAATTATTAGGACATATTACAATACATTTTATCCTTACGAGGATGTTTCTTTGATATTGAAAGTGAGAAAAACTGGCTATGATGCTAGAACTCTGTTTTCGATGGTGGATAAAATTTCTGCACAAGTCAGATCTGACATGGGGATATACGAAAATGACTCCGATTATAACAACATCTTGGTAATAGCCGATAATTTTTCTGAAAAAGAGATGGCTAATTTACACATGGCTTGCGATTGCTTTATAAGCATGTCTCATGGCGAAGCGTGGTCTATACCAGCGTTTGATGCAATGTGCTATGGAAACCATCCGATTTGCACATCTTGGGGTGGGCCTAGCGAGTATATAAGTAAAATAAATAGTAACACTGGTACTCTTATTAACTACACATATTCTACATGTTCTAATGTTGGCGCTGCGTTTAAGCATCTATTTAGCGGAAGAGAGTACTGGGCCATACCAGATGAGAAACAGGCATCTGAAGCGATGAGGTACTATTTTGAAAACAGGAAGAGCGATAAGACAAAAGACGGAATAATACAAGGTGAAAAGTTTTCATACTCAAGTATTGGAAAAATCATAAAGGAAACACTGAAGTCATGAATAAAATAAGAAAGATTATAGCAAGCGCAAACACTGGCGACAAAAAGCAAAAGCTAAATATACTAACATTTGCCACGCACGAAAGGTACGAAGAACAACTTTGTAAGACTGGCCATAATTTTTATGCTTTTACAGCCGAAAAGATGAAAAAGTGGAATACAACATATGCGAAAATTCCAACCAACTATGTTATCATGCCTTCAGAAAAAATACTTGATTATGTTGATTTTGACTTGATACTATCACAAGATAGATTCAATCAGTTTAATATTGCAACACAAATACAAAAGTATTTATCGGTTCCAATTGTAACACTAGAACACACGATGCTTGGAGAGCATAGCAGTCAGCAACAAAGAGATAGTATGAGGAAACAGGTGGGCGACATAAATGTGTTCATATCAGAGTTTTCCAGAGATCATGTTGGTATTGATCACAACACTGTTATTATTCATCATTCAGTAGATACAGATAAGTTTTGCGATAGGGGGCAAGAAAGAGAAAATAAAGTTTTATCAGTTGCAAATGATTTCATCAATAGAGACTTTTGCTTAAACTTTGCCGGTTGGAATAGAATTATACAAGATTTTGAATACACAATAATCGGAGATACTCCCGGATTGTCTAGTCCAGCTACGCCAGATGGACTAGTAGACGCATACAATTCTCACTCTATTTTTCTTAATACTACAACTCATAGTCCGCTTCCAACGGTTCTTTTAGAAGCTATGTCTTGTGGTTGCGCCGTTGTGTCAACTGCTACCTGCATGATACCAAACGTCGTAGAAGACGGCGTGAACGGTTTTATATCAAATGATGAAGATGTTTTAAAACAAAAGATTCAATACCTAATAGATAATCCAAATAAGGCTAAAGAGATTGGAAAAAAGGCAAGAGAAACAATTATAAGTAAATTTGGAGAAGAAAGATTCATTTCGGAGTGGAACAATGTATTTGATACAACTAGGAGTTTGTTAAAATGAAAATGCAACTGTATAGTAACAAAAATAAAGAAAATCTGATAGATAATATTATGCAGGTAGAAATAGAAGAAGTAAATAATGATATATGTCCAAACGATTCTCTAGAAGAAATAATTGCAGACGAAGTTCTGTCTTATGCTGAACAGTCAAGGGCTATGGAGTGTCTAGATTTTTGCTGCCAAAAACTAAGAATCGGTGGAAGATTAATTGTTAAGGATTTGGAAATAGATGTTCTTTGTCGAGACACCTTTAAAAAGAAGATCACGCAAGAATCATTTAATGCCTATACTAAAAATCGTAGCAACATACATAGCGTACATGACATTAAAAAGTTTATTATATCACGGAACTTAAATATAGACAACGTTACCATAAACGGAAATAAGTACACACTTTACTGCGATAAAAAATGAGAAGAGTACAGTACATAACATCTACTAAGCTTTCGAAACGCAAGCTTGAGAAAGTGACCGTCATATTGCTATATCATAGTTTTGTTCCAAAAATGAAATCTTTTGGAAATATAGCAATGATACCAATTGATAAAAAGTCGAGATTAATAGATTCACACATTAGTGCTATTAAACAATCAGTCAAAGATTTTGACTTAATAGTTAGCTCTGGATATGATTCCAAAAGAGTTCAAAAATACGTCTATCAAAAATATTCAGACTTAGATGTTAGATGTGTTGAAAATATCATTTACGAAAACTCAAACATATGTGAATCTATACGCATTGCAATTAATAACACAAAGAATCAAAACATACTTATTATCAATGGAAACTTCATCTTTGAGGCTAAGGATTTAGAAGCAATGATGCAAAAAGGTTATGGCACTATAGTTTCAACAAGCAAAAAAAACAACACGCTGGACATTGCGGTTAATATTGACGATAATGATTCTGGACTAGAACATATTTCATACGGGTCTTCTGGTGGTGGCTGGTGTGAAGTTTTATATGTCAATAAAAAAACAATAGTGAACGAGATGAAAAAAATATTAGAGGGCGACAACTTTAAGACCAAAATATTCTACGAACTAATCAACAATATGATTAAGAGAAACATTAGAATAAATTGCCACAAAACTAATAGTAAGATTGTTAAAATCAGCAATCTGAATTACAGGAAGGAAAGAAAATGAAATTTATCATCTTCAATTATAGCTCACCTAGCCTTATCCAGCCTGCATATTTGTCAGAAGAAATAAACAAAATAAACGGGTGTTCGTCATATCTATCTAATAGCATGAATAATATTTACTACTTATATGATAGGATAAAGCCAGACTTCTCAATTATTAATATCGGTGGAAACATTAGAGACTGTATACATTACAACCAAAATACTTCTAAAAAAGTTCAACATATATTGAGTCTAGATTATCTTCCAGATAATCAAATTGACGCCGCGAAAAACTTTATTAAGCAAGATAAAGACATGAATATTAGAATGCTTATCAGCACTAGCTCTAAGTTAAACAATATAGACTTTGGAGTGCCGTTTGTCCATGTTGCTAATTGTGCAAATTCTCAAATATCTAAAGCCCCAGAAATATTCAAAATCAATACACTTGTGTTAACCAGTAAAAGCGAAATCAATCGCAATTATGAAGGTACGTATCACTTAGCGTCTTTAGGCTCTAAATTTGAAGGTGTTGACTTTGAGCTTAATAGCTTATCAACAATAAAAATACTTCAAAACTACCAAGAGGTGGTAATTGAAAATATGGACTCTGATAATATACCGGAAGAATTTTTTAATGCAATTTATTTCGGCAAAGGTAGGGTATACTTTAACAATCAGGATGACGCAGAAGCTAGTAAGCTAAACAAAGTTTTAAACAAAATACTATCATGTGATAATAATTTTTCCTACAAAGATAAACAAGAATATGACCTAATGCCGATCAAGAACAAGGTCAAAGAAAAGCACACGCCTTATAATAGACTGAAGAGAGTATTATCTAATATTAAAGAGGCTCAACCAATAGTAGCTACAATGGAGTAAACAATGAACACAGGAATTCTTTTAGACATTAGGAATGAAGCAAGCGTCAATTTAGCTAAAAAAATACAGAATGAAATAAAAAATAAGGGCGATAACTCTGTAATATTTTACTCTCACATATGTCAAATCAAAGAGCCTTTTGATACAGCTGTTATGAGTAAAAATAGTATATGGGGGTTTAGCGGAAATCTTATATGCTTATCTATAGATTTGACTAAAGAAGCGACCGATGTGCCTTCACAGATAAAGGTATTTTATATGCCCGATGTTGACAGTTTATTTGATCCGCTGTATCTACTTTTAATAGATAGCGATGTTACAGTGGTGTGTGCCGATAAAGAAATGCAAAATAAACTATCAAGAACTATTGGTAGCAATAGAGATATCGTGTTTCAAGAAGATATGTCTAAACTAGTGAGGTCTATACTATGAACGAACAAAAAATAGTCGATCTTTATACAAATGGCAGCAAAAGTACCTATGAAATTGCTAGCCTGTTCAACACATATCCAAATAAAATTCGTCGTGTTCTTATAAAGAACAAGATTGAATTAAAAAATAAAAGCGAAGCTCAGAAGAACGCTCTTGATAGAGGTGTGTCAAAAATACCAACGCAGGGTAGAAAGAGAAGCAAAGAAGAGAGACTAAAGATTAGTAAATCACAAAAACTGACATGGAGCAAGATAGATAAAAAGAAATACGACTCGCACGTTGCTAGAGCTAAACAAAGATGGAATCAGATGACAGATAAGGAAAAAGAGAGAATGAGGTCACTGGCGATTAAAGCAATTCAAGTGGCTGGAAAAGAGGGTTCTAAGTTGGAAAAGTTTCTAAAAATAGAATTAACCAAACTCGGACATACCGTAGAGATTCATAAAAAGAACCTAATACCAAATCAAAATCTTGAGATCGACATGTTTTTTCCTAAGCTAAAGGCTATCATAGAAATAGATGGTCCTTCTCACTTTGTTCCAATATGGGGAGAAGAGAAACTACAAAAGCAAATCAAAGCAGATAGCCAAAAGACAGGATTGATTTTGAACAAAGGATACGCTATAATTAGAGTGAAGAACATGTCTGACTCGCTATCGCTAGCAGACAAAGAAGAATTAAAGAATAATATTGCTAAGATACTTGGCGAGATTGAGAAGAAATTCCCAGCCAAAAGTAAGAGATATATTGAAATTGATGCCTAAAGGAGATAAATATGATAACAGAAGAACTATTTGAAGGAGTTGAAGAATTGAGTACACCATCTAATACTGATACGTCAGTAAGAAATGTAGTTTTAGAAGATGCTCCATCTATGCTGTCCACAGAGTGGCACGATTACGCCATGACGCTGTTTGCGGAAGACGAGCTTATGAATGGCCACCCTCTTGTAAACGGGCTTAGGAGGGTCGCAGAGCTTGTTCTGGGGCCAATTTCATTCAGCGGTCCAACTTGGGTAAAACCAACAGAAAGAGACGATCATCATGGCAGAGCAACTGTCATATTTACGGTAGAATTTGCCAGTGGCATTAAATGCTCAGAGGTGGCAGATTCTTGGGAAGGTAATACAGATGATACATTTTGTGCCTTTGCGGTAGCAATCGCAAGCACTAGAGCTGAAGCTAGGGCTTTACGAAAAGTTCTAAAGATCAAGGGCGTGGCAGCAGAAGAGCTTACCAAAAAAGACACGGCAAAAATTGTTCGTGATATTTCCAAACAGAAGTCTAGCACATCTGGGGATTATGACGATCAGGGCAGGATGAGTGATGCACAATATAACTTCATTGATATTAAGTGTAAGCAGCTAAATATTGATGGCGGTTTGTTGTTCAAGGAAGTGTTTAATGTTAGTCAGAATAAGAAGGTTTCAAAGAAAGTCGCCAGCGATATCATTGATCGTCTTAATGAATATCAACGAGACAAGGGTACGATTCCAAAAAGTATTATTGGTTACAATGAAGAATGGAGAAACTGATGAAGCTTACGTATACAACAAATAATCGTAGAATTACAGCAGAATTTGAGGCTGACACTCAGAGAGAATTATTCGCACAGATTTCAAAGTTTCAAGAAGTCTTTGAAGAAGACAAGTGCGGTAAATGTCAGAGTGAAAATTTGAAGTTTATTGTTAGAACGGTAGATGACAATGAGTATTTTGAACTCAGGTGTGCCGACTGTGGGGCCAAGCTAGCGTTTGGGGCCATGAAGAAAGGTGGAGGACTATTCCCTAAGAGGAAGGATGGGGATAATTGGTTGCCAGACAATGGATGGCAAAAGTGGAATCCAAAGTCAAAGACTATGGAATAATACTTCCAAATATCCCAAGAGGAGGAAAGCTACCCCAACGCAAGAAGGGGTAGCTTTTTTTTGCTATTTAAGCCAAGTATTCAAGAGTAAAAAAGAGGCCGTACTGAGTTTTGCTACCAATCGTTTCTGGTTCTGCGCTCAACGCAAGATACCAGTCATGTTGTGTGGAAGCGTGTTCAACGCCCTCTGTCGTTGTGTAACCAAGGTTCGAATCTGTTTCCAGCGTGTCAGAATTTTTGCCCTCTAGTCCGGGAGATGGAGTCAAAGGCATTTCTAGAGCGCCTTCTACTGTAACGCCGTCAATCTGAG
>Ga0181585_10003537_pt1 | contig 13656 bp, 11 predicted proteins | sample 071ome_29_FD_132469 | JGI IMG/M metagenome (GOLD analysis project Ga0181585, IMG submission 132469) | Coastal salt marsh microbial communities from the Groves Creek Marsh, Skidaway Island, Georgia - 071407BT metaG (megahit assembly) | ecosystem: Environmental > Aquatic > Marine > Intertidal... | reverse complement strand
TGGGCCTGAACACCCGGATAAGCGGATCGGTGGACCGGACGAAGAACTTCATGAAAAAGAAGTTCGAGTTTTCGGGCAGAAAGATATTCATCGCCACCCTGCCGATCAGCGTCCACATGATCAGGCCAAGGATATAGTCGATCGCGATCACCCAGATCGGGAAGATGGCGGCGGGGTTTTCCATGGGAGTCCTTATACGAAAAACGGGGGCGGAAATACATCCGCCCCCGAAGGTTCGTTCGACTGGTGCGGCCTAGTGCGCCTGATCGAGGATCGTCTTGCCCGAAGGCTTGCGGATCTCGTCCACCATCGCCTGCGTCTCCGCATCCGGCGCCGGTGTGATCAACGTGACCACCACCATCGACACCAGGCTGGCCGCCATGCCGACAATACCGAACCTCAGATGATCGATAACGCCGAACCACGGTTCTCCGCCTGTCCGCACGTAGTACAGATACGCGGACCCCGCGACGAAGCCGATGATCATGCCCGCGAGCGCACCCGACCGGTTCGCCCGTTTCCACCAGATGCCGAGCACCAGCGGGAAAAACAGGCCGGAACAGGCGAAACAGAACGCCCACGCAACAGCGCCGAGAATGCCGGTGAGCTGCAATGTCGCCACCAGCGCCGCCAGCACCCCAATCACGATCAGCAGCACACGCGCCACGACAAGTCGCAGCTTGGTATCCGCCTTGGGGTCGATGATCTTGTAGTACAGATCGTGGCTGAGCGCGTTTGCGATGGCGAGCAGCAAGCCGTCCGCGGTGGACATCGCCGCGGCCATGCCGCCCGCTGCCACCAGACCCGAGATCACGTACGGCAGACCGGCGATTTCCGGTGTTGCCAGCACGACGATATCGGGCCGCATAAAGAACTCGTTGAGTTGCAGTATGCCGTCCTTGTTGCCGTCGACGAGCGCCAGCATGCCGACGTTGGTCCAGTTCTTCACCCATTCCAGATTGGACACGTCGGCAAAGGATTTGCCGATGATGGCCGTCGCCAGATTGGGATCGAGAAGCTGCAGCTTGGTCAGCGTCGCCAACGCAGGTGCCGTGAAGTACAGCAGGAAAATGAAGAACAGCGAATACGCCACCGACTTCCGGGCCTGCCGTACCGACGGCGTGGTGAAGTAGCGCATAAGAATATGCGGCAACGACGCCGTACCGGCCATCATACAGAGCGCGAGCGTCATGAACTTCCAGCTGTCGATGCCGCCGCCCGGTGCATTATGCGGCGTGGTCAGTATTCGGAGCCCCGGCACGTTTTCGACAGCCGCCGCCCCCAGCTTGACCATTGGTTCGAGTTCCTGAATCCGCAATACCGCATCGCCGTAGGAGAAATGCGGAATGATGCCGAAGCCCTGCTTGTTGGACATCCAGATAACCGGCACCAGATAGGCGATGATCAGCACGATGTACTGCGCCACCTGTGTCCACGTGACCGCCCGCATGCCGCCGAGCATCGAGCACAGCAGAATGCCGAGAAGGCCGAACCAGACACCATAGGAAAACGGAATCTGCAGCGCCCGCGCAGCGATCGTGCCCGACGCGTTGATCTGCGCCGTCACATAAGTGAACGACGCCACCACCAGAATGATGACCGCGCACAACCTGGCGAAGTTGCCGCCGTACCGCGTACCGATAAAATCGGGCACGGTGTAGCAGCCGAACTTGCGCAGATACGGCGCCATCAGCGAGTTGACCAGCACGTAGCCGCCGGTCCACCCGACGACAAAGGCTAGATAGCCGTACCCGCCGAAGTAGATGCCGCCGGCCAGCGCCACGAACGACGCGCCGGACATCCAGTCCGCCGCCGTAGCCATGCCGTTATACAAGGCCGGGACTTCACGCCCCGCCACGTAATAGGCATCGACCTCCATGGTCCTCGACAGATAGCCGATCGCCGCATAGATGAAGATGGTGAAAGCGACGAACAGAATGCCGATGGTCGCGGCGCTGACGCCGGCCTGTTCGAGGATCGCCATCAAAATGATGAAAACAATGAACCCGCCGGTATACAGGCCGTATACCTTGGGCAGGTTGTCTACGAATCTTCCCTGTATCATCCGCCCCTCCTATTCTTCGCCAAGTCCGGCTTCATCGTCGATCGTGTCCTGCCGCCAGTTCTGAAACCAGATCAGCAGCACGAAAACGATCAGCGAGCCCTGTACGCACAGGTAATAGCCGAGCGGAAATCCGAGGAACGACATTTCGTTCAGTGATTTCGCGTAAGCTGGTAGGAGAAAGGCGAATATCGCCCATATGATGAGAACAAAGATCGTCAGGTTCCTGGTTTTCGACCAGTGCACCTGCGCTTTGGCCGTCGCTTCGTCAGACATTGCTTCCACCCCCGGGAGTTGTTGACGTTGGTCTGGTTATGATGCGGATTGCCCACAGATGAATATTAAGACACTTTTAATGAATCGCTACAACTCATTTCAATTGAAGTGATTGGCCGTTTTTTTCAAATTGTTTCCAGAGTACCCACAGATGTCGCTCACCCGGAAAGCCGCCGAAACCCTCCGAGTATTTACAGACCGACTAAGCGTTCGCCGGGACAGTGAGCCCATCGGTACGCTGGTGTCGCTTCAATACTTTGTGTCTACCCGTTCGGCTTTCGTGGCGCAGAAAACCCTGTACGGATACTTGAAGGCCCGCATGGGCACCCGGTATCCCAGCATGTTCGAGGACGACGTGTTCTTGCAGTCGATCAATATCGCGAAATCGCACATTTTTGCCGCCTGTCTTTCAGACCTGACAATTTACGCGCTGGCGCAGGCATGGACGGACGCTTCGCCGGACGAAGCGGCATTCCGCAAAGCGGCGCTCGATTGCTTTGCCGGCGCATTGTCCGAAAATTCAGAAGAACTGTCCGACGAATTCGACATCGACGACAGCATCGTAATCTTTACCGTCCGGATCGGCCAGACCGACTGGAAAAAAGACGCCCTCGACCGGAACAATTTTACCGCCAGCCCGCGGGCTCTCGTGAAATGGGCGCCGATCGCCGATGCACATAAAAAGTACGATGTGGATATCGTCGACAACTCGATCAGCTTCGCCTGGTCGGAAGTCCGCCAGAATTTCCTGAAACGGCTGGACCGAGAAGCCCTGCAGCAGGAGCTCAGACACGCTCCCTGAAAGCGGCCGGCAAAGCAGACCTGCCCGATATATTTTATCGACGGGTGAATCGCTGGCTGGGGCGGCAGGGATCGAACCTGCGAATCACGGGATCAAAACCCGTTGCCTTACCACTTGGCTACGCCCCATCCGGCGCGGCGCGAACATATCGGATCACAGGGCTTCGATGCAACGTTCGCCTTCGGATTTTCCGAAAAGACGGTGCGTCGCATTCCGGTGACGCATTCGATCATTGTCAGGTATAATTGGCCCATGGTCGATTCGAATATGCCATGGCGCCTCAAAGGCATCTCCGACGAGGCGCGCGACTTTGCGAAACACGCTGCCGATGCAGCGGACCTGCCGGTCGGCGTCTGGCTGTCGTCGGTCATCCAGGCCGCCGCGAATTCGGATCTCGCGACCGCCCCTGCCGCCGCCTGCGCCTACGATCCAGGCGGTCTTCGAAAGCATCCAGCGTCTGTCGAGCCGGATCGAGGACGCCGAACGGCGCACCAGCGAAACCATTGCGCCCATCGCCGAGAAAGTCGCGGAACTCAGCGAACAGATCGAGCAGACAAAAGGCACCGGCGGCGCATCGACGGTACCGGTCGAGCGGGCGGTGCAAAAGATCGCGGATCGACTGGACCAGATCGAAAGCGGAAGACAGAACGGCGGGCGCGGCGAATCCCGCCAAGCGCCCCGCCCGATCGCCGAACCACGGGAACCCGAACGCAAAGAGCTCTTCGGCCTCTTCAGACGCGACTGAGTAGTTCACCTAACCTATTGATTTCATAACGGTATACTTAAATAGTATGCCCCGCACTACCGGGCGCTACATGGTGTGAGACCAGCCTTGCGGGTTGTCGCGAATTCTCCTTAACAGCCCCCCCCCTTCCCGCCGCTATAGTTCGAAAGCGAAGCGGCGCGACAAGGGCTCGATATAGCTAAATAGCCAAAGCCAAATCCTGGAGTGTGAAAGGTATCGACGGCGCTACCCGCGACAAAGCGCGGGAGGCCGCGCAGGCGGCCGGCCTGCCGATCGGCGCGTGGATCGACAAGGCAATTTTGCGTGCCCGGTCCGGCGAATTTGACGATCTTGTCGCGCCCATCCCACAGACTCCCTCGGCCGATGCGGGAACGGTCCAGGATACACCGCCGCCGCCCGCCGCAACTTCGCCAGGGCCGGATGAGATCTCCGTGCAGCCGGACTCACCCGACAATTCGGCAGTAGCATCGGATGCGGTCCTCCCCCCCGAAGAAGCGCCGGCCGATCCGGTGTCGCCGGACCCCGCCGCGCCCGAGACTGCACCGCGCCGTCCGATCGTCGCGGACCCGGATGCGCGCGTCATGCGACCATCCGCCTCCAACGATGACAGGCCGCCCGACCAGACAATGCCGGAACAGGAGTCGCCGGAAACAGTGCCGGAGTTACGGCCGCTGTCGCCGCAGGTGCCTGCGCGTCCGCCGCGATCAAGAATCTTCGCCGCGGCCGGCGTCCTCGCCGTGTTGCTGGCGGGAAGCGTATGGCTGTTGGTCGAGATGTCTTCAATGGACGCGCCCTCGCCCCCCAAAGTAACGGCAGAGCCACAGCCCGCGCCCGCCGCATCCGCAGACACCGAGACACCGGCGCAGACGAAACCCGCTACCGGAACTCCAGGGATCCCGGACGAGGTGCGAACCGTTCGGGAACTTGCCAATGCCGGGGACGCCAAAGCGCAGCACGATATGGCCTTGCTCTACCTGTCCGGGCGACACGTGCCCAAGGATCCGTCGCAGGCCGCTGCGTGGTTCGAAAAGGCCGCCGTCCAGGGACTGGCCAATGCCCAGTTCAATCTCGGCGTCCTGTATCAGCGTGGCGAGGGTATGATCCAGAACGACCGGCTGGCATTCTTCTGGTATCAGAGCGCTGCGGAACAGGGCTTGGCGCGCGCCCAGCACAATCTGGCCACCGCCTATGCGGACGGACGGGGAACCAAGATCAATTACCCGAAGGCGGTCGAGTAGCTGACCAAGGCCGCCGAGGCGGGATTGAGCGCATCGCAGTTCAGCCTCGCGTCGTTATACGAACTCGGGTTTGCAACCGGCGAGCCGGACCTGGAGCAGGCGCGCAGATGGTTCGAGCGCGCCGCGGCCCAGGGCGACGCCCAGGCGCCCGAAAGACTGCGCCGTATCGAAACCCGTCTGGCCGCGCGGGCGGCCGATGCGCCGAAGGAGCCGCCGTCTGCCCCGGCGGCCGCCGCCAAACCGATCGGCAAACAGGAAATCATTGAGATCCAGACGCTGCTGGATGCGATGAACTTTAACCCGGGCCCGGTGGATGGCAGCCTGGGCCGGCGCACGACCAATGCCATCAAGCTGTATCAGCAGTTCGCAGGGTTGGAGACAGACGGAAAAGCGAGCCGGGAACTGCTGGAAGATCTCCGCGCGGTCGCCGCGACGATGTCGGGCAAACAGTAACCGCAAAGCGTCTCTTACTCTGGATATATTTCCGCGCGTGTTGCGCGAAACTGTGTTGACACGCTCCACCACGCCGGATGGCTGGAACGGATGTCCATCACCGCCCGTTCCGCGCGCGACTGATCTGCGAACAGGCCGAAACAGGTCCCGCCGCTTCCCGACAAACGGGCCAGCGCGCACCCTTCGGTACTCTCCAGTGACGCCAGGACGTCGTCGATGACAGGCGACACCGTGCGCGCAGCAGGTGCCAGATCGTTCGTACGGGTTCGAAGCCCGGCGACGAAGGGGTTGAAATCGTCCGGCGTCTCCCATTCGGCACCGTTCGAAAAATCGCCCCGACGCGCGGCGAAGACGGCCGGCGTCGATACGGCTTCCCCACCGTTGATCAGCACCACCGCGCAGTATGGCACCGGATCGACCGGGACGATCTTTTCTCCGATACCTCTCATGCTGCAGGTCACGCCCGCGACGCAGACCGGCACATCGGCCCCGATGGGCAGGCCGATGTCCGACAAGCGCGCGTCATCGATGTTCAACCCCCAAAGCTGCGCGAGAAGGCGCAGCGTCGCGGCCGCATCCGTTGAGCCGCCGCCGATCCCCGACGACACCGGAAGGTTTTTGACGAGCGTGAGCGCCGCACCGGCGCGCACGCCTGACGCGTCCTGAAGAGCCCGGGCGGCCCGAAGGATCAGATTGTCGCCGCCGGCTCCGGCCAGACCGCGGCCGAACGGCCCCTCGATACGGAGCGTCAGATCGTCTGCAGGACGGGCAATAAGTCGGTCGCCGTACTCCGTGAAAGCGACCAGACTGTCGAGCAGATGGTAGCCGTCGTCGCGGCGTCCGACGACATGAAGATAGAGATTGATTTTGGCCGGTGCGTCGAGGGCCAGGCGTTGATCGGTGACCGGCACGCGAACTCAGCTGTCCTGTTCGCTACTGCCCGACGCCGCCAGCCCACGCTGCAGCTTGTCTTCGATGGCCGAAATCTGATCTGCTTCCGGCTTCAGCGCCAATGCCCGCTGCCATTGAAAACGCGCCTCGGTGTATCGTCCGACCCGCCAGTAGGCGTCGCCGAGGTGATCGTTGATCGTGGGATCGTTGGGCCGCAGTTCCACCGCCCGTTCGAGGTGTTCGACCGCGCCTTCGAAATCCTTCAGGCGATACAGCACCCAGCCCAGGCTGTCGACGATGTAGCCGTCGTTGGGACGCAACTTGACGGCGCGCTCGATCATCTCCCGCGCCGGTCCGAGATTGATCCCCTGATCAACCCAGGAATAGCCGAGATAGTTCAATACGTATGGCTGATCGGGGTTGAGTTCGAGCGCACGCTTGAAATCGCGTTCGGCGCGTTCCCACTGCTTGGAGCGTTCCAGCGAGATACCGCGCGAATACAGGATCGTCCAGTGACGCTTGTCGAGATCGGACAGCAGGTCGATCGCGCGGTCGTAGGCGGCGACAGATTCGGCGAACCGTTTGTTCGACCGCAACAGATCGCCCAGACTGACCAGGGGCTCCGGCCGGGTCGCGTCTTCGCGGGTCAGAATCTGCAACAGAGCGATCGCGTCGTCGTCACGGTCCAGCGCTTCCAGGTTTCCCGCCACACGAAGCCGGGCCGACCAGTGAAACGGCGATTGGGAATCGATTTCACGATAGGCAGCGATCGCGTCTTCGTTGCGGTTCATCGATTCCAGAATGCCCGCGACCAGCATCCGCGCCAGATCGAAATCCGGCCGCAGATGAAGAGCCAGCTGACCGAAAATCAACGCATCCTGAGCGGAATTCTGCCGCGTCATCGTCCCTGCAATGTTGAAAAGCGCCTCGGCGATACCTTCGGCGGGACCCGACACCAGCAATGCCGGCTTCTCGCCTTTGTCGAGCCGCTCCATCGCCGGGCTGAGCACGACCGAATCCGGATTTTCCTTGAGGTAGGTCTCGTACAGAAGCCGTGCCTGTTCGGTTTTCCCGGCACGTTCGAGGTGTTGCCCGTACCCCTGCACCACGCGCAACGTCGAGCGGCGAACGTTTTTCGCAGCAAACTTGTAGTGCTTTTCCGCTTCCTCAGGCCGGCCGACCGCATCCGACAACAACGCCGCGTGCAGTTCGTACAGTACCCGCAGGCCGGACTGATTCTTCAGCGGCGACAAAGCTTCGATTGGATCCGAGCCGTCTGTGGCGCCAACCATCACCCACGATGTCAGTAATGGCTTCAGGAAACCGCTGAAGCCGCGTTCAGGGAAATTCGCCAGGATCGGCCCGGCGCCGGGCAGGTCGTTCCGTTCCACGGCGTCGACGAGCAGGATCAGCTTGGCGATGGGTGCTGAGTTTTGACGCTTCACGATTTCGCGCGCCATGGGAACGGCTTCGGTTATATCGCCGTCAGCAAGCCGCGCCAGGAAGGTATTGCGCAGCAAGAGCGTGTTATCCGGCGTTTTTTCCAGTGCCTTCCCCAGAAAACGGGAGGCATTGCCGAAATCGCGGTTTTTCTGAGCCTGACGTCCGGCGAGGTAGTTCCCCGCCGGCGACGCGGAAGCAGTCATGATCGCGGAAGACTGCACCGCCGGCTTCTCGTCATCGGGCGCGCACGCCGTGAGGACGGCGAGTGCCGTGACCGCGTAGAATATCTTTCTGGGCGACGTGCTGCGCATTTTGCGCCCGCTCCGTTTTGTTCAGGTGGTAGCGTCGGGCGGCCAGCGTCGGCGAAAACCATGAAGAAGGGGGTTAGCCGCGCGCCTACCGCCATTTAACCTTCGTTAGCCGTCAATATAGGGCTAACCGGCGGACAGTTAAACGTCGATAACCCGAATTTGCGCCCGATACCGCCTGCGACGGAGATTTCAGCTACATATTGGGGGAGTTTGGCCCGCCGCCGCCTTCGGGCACGACCCAGTTGATGTTCTGCATCGGGTCCTTGATGTCGCAGGTTTTGCAATGAACGCAGTTCTGCGCGTTGATCTGCAGTTGCGGATTGGATCCGTCGTCTTCCGCCACGATCTCGTATACCCCGGCCGGGCAGTAGCGCTGCTCCGGCGCATCGTATTCCGCCAGATTGACGGCGATGGGCACGCTTTCGTCTTTCAGCTTCAAATGGGCCGGCTGGTTTTCCTCGTGATTGGTGTTGGAGATGAACACAGACGACAGGCGATCAAATGACACCTCGCCATCCGGTTTCGGGTAATCGATCTTTGGCGCTTCGGATGCTTTTTTCAGCATCGTGTGATCGGCATGATGTCTCAGCGTCCACGGCGCACGACCGCGCAGCAGATAGGTATCGACCGCGGAATAGATCAGCCCGCCCCACAGACCCCATTTGAAAGACGGCCGGATATTGCGCACGCGATAGAGTTCGTCCCAGACCCAGCTTTGCCGGATCGCCGCTTCGTACGATGCCGCTTCCGCCGGTTCGGATTCGCCGGTCAGCATTTCGAACACGGCTTCCGCCGCCAGCATGCCGGATTTCATCGCGGTATGACTGCCCTTGATCTTGGGTACGTTCAGGAACCCGGCGGTGCAGCCGATCAGGACGCCGCCGGGAAAAGTCAGCTTCGGGACCGACTGATAACCGCCTTCGTTGATTGCACGCGCGCCATAGGCGATGCGCCGGCCACCCTCGAACGTCGGGCGGATTTCAGGATGGGTCTTGAAGCGCTGGAATTCGTCGAACGGGCTGAGATGAGGATTGGCATAGTCGAGCCCGATCACGAAGCCTACCGCGACCTGGTTATCTTCCAGATGATACAGGAACGAACCGCCATACGTGCAGGTATCCATCGGCCAGCCGATAGTATGCACCACCCGGCCGGGATGGTGCTTGTCGGGATCGACCTCCCACAGTTCCTTGATGCCGATACCGTAGGTCTGCGGATCGACGCCGTCGCGCAGATCGAATTTTTCGAACAATGTCTTGGTCAACGACCCGCGGCACCCTTCGGCGAAGATCGTCTGTTTTGCGTGCAGTTCGAACCCGGGCTGGTAATTGGCGGTCTGTTCGCCGTCCTTGCCGATCCCCATATCGCCGGTGGCGACGCCCTTGACCTTGCCGTCATCGTCGTACAGCACCTCGGCAGCGGCGAAGCCGGGATATATCTCCACGCCCACTGCCTCGGCCTGTTCGCCGAGCCAGCGGCACACATTGCCCAGGCTGACGATATAGTTGCCGTGATTGTTCATCTGCGGCGGCGTCGGCAGTTTAGTCGCCCGCGATTTCCCGAGAAGAAGGAACCGGTCTTCTTCCACGGGCGTATTCAGCGGCGCGGCGCGGTCTTTCCAGTCGGGCAACAATTCGTTCAGGGCGCGCGGTTCCATCACCGCGCCGGACAGGATATGTGCGCCGACCTCCGATCCCTTTTCGATGACGCAGACGGAAATCTCGCTGCCCTTTTCCTCGGCCAGCTGCCGCAGGCGGATCGCGGAGGCCAGCCCCGACGGGCCGGCGCCCACGATCACCACATCGAATTCCATCGATTCCCGTTCCATTCGTCGCTCCGCGTTTCGGTTGCGTCTTTTTTGTTTCGGTTTTGTGTATACCACGCGATTGCGGATTATCCAGCCGCGACGAAATGATCTAGATTGCAAGCATGATCGGCACCGCGGAAACACGAGCGCTGCTCGACTGGTATGTCGAAGCAGGGGTTGACGAAACGATCGGCGATGCGCCGGTAGACCAGTTCAGCACGCCACCGCCGGCGGCGGCGCAGCCCGCGCCTGCCGCGCGCCCGGCCGCGAAACCGACATCGTTGCGCGAAGCGGCTTCGCCGCCCCCGCTGCAATCCCGCGACGCCGCCGTCCAAACTGCACAGGAAATCGCCGCTGCGGCTTCGACGCTGGACGAACTCCGCGCCGCGTTCGAAGCTTTCGACGGTTGCCCGCTGAAAGAAACGGCGATGAACTTCGTCTTTGCCGACGGCACGGCGGACGCGCGGCTGATGTTCATCGGCGAGGCGCCCGGCGGCGAAGAAGACCGCAAGGGCGTGCCCTTTGTCGGACCGGCTGGCCAGTTGCTGGACAGGATGCTCGCGGCCATCGGGATAGAACGGTCAGAGGTATACATCACCAACATCCTGCCATGGCGCCCCCCCGGCAACCGCAACCCGACCGACGCCGAGATCGCGGCCTGTCTGCCGTTTCTGGAACGCCACATCGCACTGGTGAGGCCGGACATTCTGTTCTTCGTCGGAGGCACGTCGGCGAAAACGCTGCTGCGTCGCAAGGAAGGCATCATGCGTCTGCGTGGCAAATGGATGCAGTACGAACCCGTAACCGGCGATCCTGTCCCCGCCCGCGCTCTGCTCCACCCCGCATATCTGCTGCGCCAGCCTGCACAGAAGCGGGAAACCTGGCAGGATCTGCTCGAAATCCGCGCGCGGCTGGATGAAGCGTCCTGAACCGCCGTCCAACGCGTTTCCCCGCTCAAATCGTCGTCAACAATCGTTAACATTTGTTGCCGGTTCGGAGGCCATCGGCTAGAACCGGTCAGGAATAATTAACCAATTTCGACTTTAACAGGGGCATGCGGGGAATTTTCTCGATAGATCAACGTCTTGGTCGAACCGGAATGGTCGGTGCGGCGCTTTTCGCCTGGACGGTTCTGGCGGTTGTGCCGCCGTCCGCGTCGCAGGCTGCGGAAACCGCATCCCTCCCCGCCGGGTCGGAAGCCAGAAGCGTTGACCTGCCGGAGATACTCTCGGCGCCGGACGAACGACGGTACAGGCGTATTTTCGCCCTGCAGAAGAAGGGCGACTGGCGCCGCGCTGACAAGCTGATCAAACAGCTCGATGACCGGTTGCTGTTGGGCCACGTCCAGGCGCAGCGCTATCTGCATCCGACAAAATACCGGTCGCGTTATACCGAGCTCGCCAAGTGGCTGAAATCCTATGCCGATCATCCGGACGCCCGGCGTATCTACAAGCTGGCGCTGTCGCGCAAGCCGCGGAACTATCGCGCGCCCCGCAAGCCGCAGCGCAAGTTTTACCCGTCCTATCAGCCAACGACGATTATCGAACATTCCGGATATCGCCCCGGTAAACGGTCCGCGAAACGCATTATTCACCAGGTCCGCCGCATGACCTATCAGCGTCGGCTATCGGCGGCCACACGTTATATATCGGGCAAGACGGTGCAACTCCGTCTGGGTCGCACCGGGCTCGATCTCGCCCGCACCCATATTGCGTCAGGCTGGTTTTTCCATGGCGACGGTGACAAAGCATACGACCTGGCATCGCGTGCGGCGGCGCGGTCCGGATCGCGCATTCCTTACGCGCACTGGATCGCCGGACTGTCGGCCTATCGTCTTGGCAAGTACCTCGAAGCGGCCGATCATTTCGAAGCCGTCGCCCTGTCGCCGAAAGTGACCGGCTACGACCATGCCGCCGCTGCATTCTGGGCCGCGCGCTCCAACATGGCCGGCCAACGCCCCACCAATGTCAGCCGCTGGCTTACAATGGCGGCCGAACAGCCGCGCACTTTTTACGGCATCATTGCCCGGCGCTGGCTGGGCGAGCAATCGCCGCTCGACTGGTCGCCGATGCTTCTGACCGAAGCCCGGCTTGAACGCGTCCTGAAGGCGCCGAGCGGCAGACGTGCGACGGCGCTGCTGCAAGTCGGACAAAATACCCGCGCCGAACGCGAACTGCGCTTCATGGCCGATGCCGGCGACCGCGCCCTGACGGAAGCGCTGATCGCCGTCGCCGAAAACAAATCCCTGCCCATGGTGTCCTATCGTGCGGGGGCGGCGCTGATCGGTGCTGCCGGTCCGATACCCGCGGGCGCGCTGTATCCGCTGCCGGACTGGAAACCACGTGAAGGATTCCGGATCGACCGGGCGCTGATCTTCGCCTTCATGCGCCAGGAATCGGCGTTCAACGTGCGGGCAAAGAGCTCCGCCGGCGCGCGCGGCCTGATGCAGCTGATGCCGGCCACCGCAGGCTTCATCGCCCAGAAACGCTTCCGCGGCAAGAAACGCGACCGGCTCTACGATCCGGCGCTCAACATCTCCCTCGGGCAGAAATATATCCGGCATCTGCTGGAGAACGATCACATCAACGGCGACCTGCTGCTGACGGCCGCGGCCTATAACGGCGGACCGGGCAATTTGCGGAAATGGCAGCGCCGGGCCCGCAAGGGCGCCTATACCGATGCGCTGATGTTCATCGAAAGCATCCCGGCGCGGGAAACGCGCATCTTCATCGAACGGGTATTGTCCAATCTCTGGATGTACCGCGAACGCCTGGGCGAACCCGCCCCCTCGCTCGACGCCCTTGCCGCGGGCGAGCGACCGGTCTACATCGCTGTCGACGGTGCAGAAGGATCGGTGGCCGAAGATGTTCGGAATTAACGAAGACATAGAATTCGTCGCAATCAACATTGCCGTGATGACGGTGTCGGATACGCGGACCGCCGCGGACGACAAATCCGGCGACACGCTGTGCGAACGCCTGCAGGGCGCGGGTCACAATCTGGCCGGCCGTGCAATCGTCAAAGACGACAAGGACGCAATCGTCGCGCAGCTGCGCAGCTGGATCGACGACCCGGAAATCGACGCCGTGCTGGCAACCGGCGGCACCGGGGTCACGGGACGCGACGTAACGCCTGAAGCATTCCACGCCGTCTACGAAAAGGAAGTCACCGGCTTCGGCGAGCTGTTCCGTATGCTGTCGTATGAGAAAATCGGCACGTCGACCATTCAGTCACGCGCCACCGCCGGCGTCGCCAACGGCACCTATCTGTTCGCCCTGCCCGGTTCCACCGGCGCCTGCAAGGATGCTTGGGACGACATTCTCGTCTACCAGCTCGATATCAGGCACAAGCCGTGCAACTTCGTGGAACTGATACCGCGGCTGCAGGAAAAGTAATCCGTTATCCGGCAGCGCGCCGCCACGCGGCATAGGCCTCCCCATCGTCGATATCCGCAAGCTCTCCCAGCATGCCGACCCGCACGCCCGGGCGCATGTTTTCCAGCGTGTCGGCCAGCGCGTGTTCCGTCGACCATCGCACGTCGTCGAACAACCCGCCCACCCGCGCGCCCTGCGCCGCGCCGACCAGCCAGTAGCCGCCGTCGCCGGACGGCCCGAACACCAGATCGTTG
>Ga0181585_10003532_pt1 | contig 13664 bp, 16 predicted proteins | sample 071ome_29_FD_132469 | JGI IMG/M metagenome (GOLD analysis project Ga0181585, IMG submission 132469) | Coastal salt marsh microbial communities from the Groves Creek Marsh, Skidaway Island, Georgia - 071407BT metaG (megahit assembly) | ecosystem: Environmental > Aquatic > Marine > Intertidal... | reverse complement strand
GTGGTAAAGGTTCCGCCAGGATTTGTATTTTCCAAAGCGATCGGGTCTCTTTCTCCATAGCTTGGCTTGAAAACATCTTCCAAATGTAATTCATGACCCGAAGATTTTTTATGATTCCCAATCTCGTGGGAATCCCCACATCCACAAAAAAGGATTATCAAAAATAAAAATAAGGTTTGTTGGAATGGTCTCATAAAAAGGTCGGTTGTAAGGGGAAAGGATAAAAATTTATTTTCAAACATTTATTTATCAGTTGGGAAAGTTTGAATATGTTTATTCCTTCTTTTGGGAGAGAGGATGAAAGTTGGCATGTTCATCAAGTAACCGTTGCGATTCCACATGGGTGTAAATCTGGGTGGTGCCCACGTCCGCATGCCCAAGCATCTCTTGAACCGCACGAACATCTGCCCCTCCCATCAATAAATGAGTAGCAAAGGAATGCCTTAGACCATGAGGTGTTAGGTTCTTTTCAATCCCCGCACGCCGGGCATAATCTTTCACAAGAACCCATATCATTTTTCGCGATATGGGAGTTCCCCGCTTGCTTAGAAAAAGCTCTCCACCTGATTTATCCTTAACCAAAAAAGGTCTCCCGCCATGCAAATAGTTTCTCACCGCCAGGATGGCATGGCCTCCCACCGGAACGATTCTTTCTTTTGCCCCCTTGCCAAAAATTCGGGCAAAGCCTTCTTCCAAATTAATAGAATTGAGCAGCACGGTGGACACTTCCGACACTCGTAAACCGCTGCCATACATCAATTCAAAGATGGCTCGATCGCGTTTTCCCATTGGGGTGTTCAAATCGGGAACTGAAAGAAATTGATCGATTTCCTCAATGCTTAGGGCATGAGGAAGAAACCTTCCTTTTTTTGGGTTGGTAATAAGCTCGGTGAAATCATTTTCTAATCTGCCTTCTGCAATCAAGTAGCGGACAATCATACGTAAAGCAGACAATTTTCGTGAAAGACTCGCTACAGCATAACCATCAGCCGTGAGCGAGGAAATCCAGTTTGAAATATCCTCCAAAGAGACATCCTTCCAATTACAGGAACCCTTCTTTTTTAAAAAACAGGCACATTGAATCAGATCTGCTTCATAAGATTCGACTGTATTCTTGGATAGCCCTCGTTCCAATTGTACCCATGCTAAAAAGGCACTGATATCCGATTCATATCCAGATGGAGGTTCGAGTTTAATTTCGCCCGGTTTGCGTCCCTGAACGTCGGTTTTTGCACCCATCTATCAAGCAGAATAAGTAATCTCAAACCTCAGGTGGGGCCACTGGCGAGAGCTGACCAGCAAATAATTTACGGTAAATTCGGTTAATCGGTGTTTTCATTCGACTGACCATAAATTGTTCCTGCCTAAGAGCGTTGTATCCATAACGATAACTCGCAGCCAAGCGTGGGTAATTAAATCTGTCTACACTTTCCAGCATACCTTTGAGCCTATTTAGGTACAGCATACCTACTTCGATATTCGTTTCCCATTGAAAAGCCGTACGATAGTGAAGCTTGGTCACATCGGACCAAGCTGGCTCGGTTAGTTGCATCATCCCTTTGGCTATGGATGACTGAGCGTTGGCATTTAAGCTACTCTCAGCATGGCAAATTGCATAAACAAAACCCGGATCCAATCCAAGTTCAGGTGCTTCCTTTTTAATCTTTTTCCAAACTTCTTTTTCTTCAATAAAGTTAGCATCGGGGTCAAAATACTTACACCCGACTAAAAGACAAAATAGGCAAAACTTAAACAAAAGAAAAAAAACTCTTCTACCCGATCTCATCACATCAAAAAACTATCCGATGAAAACATCAGGGGCAAGGAACATCAAAAATTCCTACCAAAAGACCAAGCCAAGAAACCCAAGAAAGAAGATCATACAAAACAAGGCAGTCCATCCAACTGGATGCACTCCTAGGGACATTCTTTTCGCAAATTGACTTGATCCTTGATTGCGATCTTTTTCCAAAAATCCAATCTGGCAAAAAGGAAGGTAAAGCACCTTCATCGTGTGGACATGGCCCTGTTTGAGAAACCTACATACACGACCGGTCAAACCTCCAACCAATACAGCATGAGCCCAGTGGTTAAGCCCATTCCAGAACCAATCCCCAAAATAGAGAAGGGCCCGACCACACTTGCGGTAGACCCAATCCACATCCAAACTAACAGACGGTAAAGGGGTAGGATATTTTCCACCCATCCTCATCAATAAAAAAGCCAAGCCGGAGAAGGCTAGTATTTGCAATTGTGTAATCACATGAGTGGCATCATAGGGGTGATAACCCGCTGCTCCGTTAGGCAATAAACTGTACAACCACTGTGGGTTACAACCTATAAAAATACAAAGGAATGAACCAAAAGCCATAGCGATAAGCATGTTTACTGGAGCCTCTTTCACTTGCATGCCCCTGTCTTTGGAGAAAAATGTAAAAAAGGGAATTTTGATACCTGCCTGATGAAAGACTCCCGCAGATGCAAACAACAAAACAAGCCAAACAATTTGATGACCATTTTTGGCCGCTTCCGTAATAATAATCGATTTACTGACAAATCCACAGAATAGCGGGAAGGAAATAGCCACCGATCCGAGGATACAAAATCCAGCAGTCCAAGGCATTTTCTTGTAAAGACCACCGAGGTGAGAAGCCCGAATCTCACCGGTTCGAAAAAGGACTGCTCCCAAGCACATAAAGAGCAAGCTCTTGTAAAGTACATGATTAAAGGCATGGGCTATGGCTCCATCAATGGCAAGATCTGTACCGATTCCAATCGCCACCACCATAAATCCAATCTGATTGATTTTACTGTAGCATAAAACACGGCGTAGATCGTTTTCAATCACCGCGTAAAACAGAGGGAACAAGGCCATAATCATTCCGATCGTGATTAAGATTTCCGCACCCGGATAAAGACGAGCAAGCATACACACCGCACATTTTGTGGTAAAAGCACAAAGCCATACCGGTCCCGAATGGGTGGCTTCCGCATAGCCATCCTTCAACCACACATGTAATCCTGGAAATGCCGCCTTGATCCCAATCGCTAAAAGAATCAATAAGGCTCCTGAATCTCCTGCTTCGAGGGAACCGGTTAAGGGCATGAGGCTAAACGCCTCAGCACCAAATTCATGATACCGAAAAAGAATACCCATCAGGAGCAACAAGCCGGATGAAATATGAAAAAAGAGATATCGAAAGCCGGCCTCTTCTGCCCTTTGAGTACGCCTTCCCCAAATCTGGAAAACAGAAGTAATCGCCAGGGCTTCCCACCATAAGAACAAAGATAACATGTCTCCGGCAAAAGCCACGCCTACTGCAGACCCAGCATAAAGAAGGGACATCGATATCTGCCATGGATCACGAACATGAAAAGAATAAATCCCCGCGATCAATGCAGCCGTATGAAAGAGGTATCCAAAAAGCATGGCTTGCTTATCAACCAGGACCGCGAGAATCTCATAGCCAAACAAATGTAGACTGGATATGGCACCCAGTTGCAAAGTAGTCATGTATCCTAGGCCAAATAGAGGTGCAAGGATTAGAACAAAAGATGCAAAACGCCCTCTTAAGAATGCAGTAACCAAACCGCCTAGGAGCAAGGCGGTAGCTGGATGGGTACTAAGTTCAACCGTGGATGCGAATACACTCATCTTACTTTTCCCAATATTCTTCCTCCCTTACCAAAATTTTCTTTCCGCCCATTCGCATGAGAAAATTGACAAGGTAGACCAAGCCCGCACATCCAATCAAACCATACAGACCATAAAAAGCTGGAAATGTTTCCAAACTGTAAAGACTCAAATTTTCGGAAAAAGCAGCATGCTTATGCCAGCCCAGACTAAAAACCACATCGATCAAAATCAAAAAAACGCATAACCCATAGAACCAACGAACCCATCTCTTTCTGTTTTCAAGTTGATCGAGACTGCTAGGCTCTTTGCCCAAATTTTGGATTTTTGGATTTTTTCTCATGAATCAATTAAGTCATGGCTGCAAGCCAATCATTTGTAGTAGTACATCGGACCAGAAAAAGAGAAAAAAACAACCCAGTGCAGTCAGTACGAGAGGAAGCACACATTGCCAGGGAGCCTCCTTAATAGATGTATCTTTTTCTGTTTCTGAATCTCTGAAAAATGCCGTCACAGCGACCGGGAGTAGGTAGAAAACATTGAGTAGCGAACTAATCAAAAGGACCACAACAATCCAGATCGCATCTCGGTCCAATGCCCCAAGGGCTATATACCACTTACTGATAAATCCTCCAAGCGGTGGAAGCCCGATCACACTCAAAGCCCCAATCATAAAGGCTCCCATGGTAAGGGGCATTTTACAGCCAAGCCCACGCAATTCGCTTACATATTTTTTGCCTGTTGCCACAAAGATGGCACCTGCACAAAAGAACAAGGTAATCTTACCACAGGCATGCATGGCAATGTGTAAAACCGCCCCACCCTGTCCGCGATCCGTAGCGATCGCAGCACCCAGAACGACATACCCGAGCTGACCAATCGTGGAAAATGCCAATCGACGCTTAAGGTTATCCTGTGACAAGGCAATGAGGGAAGAAATCAAGATAGTCGCGGAAGCTACCACCATGGTCCATTCCTCACCGCCCATTTGGGCAAGTACCTCTATCCCAAACACATCTGCATAAATCCGATAGACACAAAAAACCCCGACCTTGACCACGGCCACTGCATGTAAAAGGGCAGATACTGGCGTGGGAGCAACCATCGCACCGGGAAGCCAAGAGTGAGCAGGCATTAATCCTGCCTTGGCAAATCCAAAGGTAAAAAGAAAAAGTAAGACGATTTGAGTGGTCTCACCAAAGTGACCGACCTTTCCCACATCCTCAATGAAGTCCATGGTCAGGTGGCCACCGTCCAGCCAGACATAACACCAACTTAGGGCGGGCAGAAGAAGGCATAGCGATGTGAAGAGGAGATACCCTAAATAGGTGCGGCCACCAGTGCGAGCTTCCTTATCCTGCATGTGAGTAACCAGAGGAAAAGTCGATACCGACAACATCTCATAGAAAAAGTAAATCGTTAAGAGATTCGCCGAAAAAGCAACCCCCATGGTGGCTGAAAGCGAAAGGGCAAAGAAAGAGTAAAACCTTGTCTGGGCATGTTCATGTAATCCGCGCATATAGCCCACCGCATAGAGAGTCGTGGCGATCCATAGCACCGACGCAACGCAGGCAAAAAGCAGACCGGGCCCATCGACCCGCAAAAGCATGGGAACATAAGAGAAGATTTGCCAAATATGAAATTCGACAATCGCACCGCCGAGAATGACGGGGACCAAAGAAAGCACTACGGCTGCCTGTACAGACGCAGCTAAAAAAGTAAAAAGCTCACGTAAATTTGGGCGTTTTTCTCCCGCCCAAATAATTCCCAACAAACCGACCCATGGGGCAAGCAGAGCAATCAAGGGACGAATATCCTCAATAACTACGGGTGGGCTCATTGGTAATGGACTCCTGTAGGCAAATCGAAATCATGAAGAAAGATTTCAATCTGATCCGCAACTTCTTGGTTGTATACTCCGACCAAGATCACAATCGATGCGGCGATTAAAAGTGGGATCAGCATGCTAAGGGGTGCTTCATCGAACCGGGTCTGTTCCTTTGTCAGGCCAAGGTCCCCATGACCCTTACCGAGGTTTTTTCCACTTTCATCCACAGCCAGGTGGATTCTTTCGATCAAACGAAAAAAGAGAACCACCATCACCATGGTGGAGAACATCAAGGTGATCATATACTCCCATCTCTCGGAAACCATGCCTCCGGTGATTAAATACCACTTGCTAAAAAATCCACAAGTTGGAGGAAGACCAATAATTGAAAAACCACCAATAAAAAACCCAATCATGGTCAAGGGCATTTTAGCGAATAATCCACGTAACCCATCAAAATGAGTGGTTTGGCACTTTTCCAAAATAATTCCCGCCCCAAGAAACAGACACAAGGTCATACAGGCATCACTGATGACATGAAAAATAGATCCAACCAAACCAAAATAATTATAAATCCAAACCCCGCCCACCATATATCCGACTTCGGCCACAATTAGGTAAGCCAACATGCTTTTAATTTCCCTTTGAGCTAGTGCCATAACCGCGGCACAAATAATCGCCACAACCACCAACCAAGGAAGTACTTCCGCCCACCAAGTGGACTCAAAGGAAAAATCAACCCCAAACACACTCAATATCATACGAATCATCACATAGATCATGACCTTAGTGACCAAGGGTGCGAGCAGACAGGATGTGGTGGTCGGTGCGTGGCAATAGCTTTTGGGAAGCCATGCATGGAAGGGGAAAAACGCCATCTTGATCAGGATTCCCAGAAGCACTAATACAAATGCAACCTGCATCGCAGGGGATTCATGGAGCCCATGAGTCTCAATAGCCTCATGAATGCCCAGCATATTGAGGGTACCGGTTTTTAAATAGAGATACCCCACGCCAAGGAGATAAAGAGAGGCTCCTATTGTGCCAAGTATTACATAGTTAAAGGTGGCCGCAGCTGCCCGGTTCGAACCCATGGCAATTAAACCATAACCCGTTAATGCAGCCACTTCGATAAGTACATACAAATTAAAAGCATCTCCAGTAAGGGTAATACCAGCAAGACCGACAATCTGTAGAAGGAACAAACCATAATACATAGGTTCCTTGCCTGGTGTTTGTCTTTGAACAGGTATTTTAGAGTATAAACTGACAATGAAACCGACTCCGCTAACCACTAATGCAATCAGAGCCCCAAGTAAGTCGGCTCGAAATTCGATGCCAACCCCCCTTGGGAAAAGATCCAAGGACCAACCACCCAGGATGTAGGATACTTGATGATCAGAAGAGTGCATAGCTTGAATCAGAGTCTTTACTGATGCCCAAACTGAAAGTGCCATAGACAATACAGAAACGGGATAACAAAGTTTTTTTGAAAAGGTGCCGAACAGGGTACAAATAACGGCTCCCAAAAGAGGAAATAATACAATCCATACGATGGAATCACTCATGATGCATTATCCTCTTTAGTCGGGTTCGATGACTTCGCCCGTTTTCTTCGTGCCGGTCTTTTCTTTTCGATTTCCTGAGACTTGTGCGAAGACTCTGGCCCGGTACGATCTGCACGATTTGTTTGATTACGAGGTTTTCGGCTTCGGGCAGAATCCGGCTTGGTAACACGGGTTCTTTCGGGAAGGCCTGCCTTCTTGTTTTTGATCGATGAGCCAGGCTTATTTTGAGTGGGCTTTCTTCTAGGCCATCGTTTTCTTGGCAAACCCTTTTTTCGTGCATCTTCGTTCTCAAGTTTGATTAACAATTCATCCTCTTCGACGGTACCATATGCTCGGTAAATTCTTAGGCATATCGAGAGCGCTAGCCCGAGGGTAGCAACGCCTACTACTATCGCAGTGAGCATCAATACATGAGGGAGCGGGTTGGTGTACTGGGGAATAAGAGAAGCATCCAATACCTGTGGTTCTATCAAAAGAGATCCTGTACCATTTAAATCCCGCTGAGCATCACTTCCGTGCGGATCATGCTCAGGTAAGTAGATAGGAATTGTGGCACCATCTTTCACTCCAATGGATACATAAAATAAAATAATGGCGGTTTGAAAAATCGACATCCCAATCAACTTTTTAATCAGATTATTTTTGGCGATCATCGCCCATAATCCAATCAGGAGAAGAACCACATAAATGAAGTAATTTAATCTCTCGATGAGCAATTGGTTCAATATGGATCCGTCGTCAAACATTCGTACTCGATTTGATTACCAATTATAAACCATCCCTCATCCTACCATCAGTGGAAAGACTCGCATACAAAGCAAAGATGATCGCAGTAACCGTAAAGCCGACACCGATCTCCACCCCAAGCATGGCGTGATACCGTGCCATTTCTGGACTTACTGGGAGGACCTTGGACAAATGAGCATAATCAAGGAATTCTCCACCAAGAAGCATACTTAATAGACCAATGCCTCCGTAAATAACTATCCCCAATGCGGCTACCATAAAACAACGATCGATCGGAAACCGAATCAATGCCGTTTTCAAGTTCCAGGCAAGTGCAACCAGAATAAAACTAGCTCCCATGGCAACTCCTCCCTGGAACCCGCCACCCGGACTAACATGACCATGAGCGAGTACATAAAGAGCAAAAATTTGAATGACGGGAACAATCAACCGTACCGTGTTGGTGACGATTAAATCGGGCTCAAAATCAACCACGAGTTCTCGATCACGCGATCTACGGTTGGGTCCACCTCCTAAGATCGAATAAACCGCCAGTCCTGCAATAAAAACTACAACGGTTTCCAGCATTGTGTCAAAGCCTCGGTAATCAGCAAGTACCGCAGTAACCATATTAGGGACTTCAGTATCTATTCCGGTATTGGCAATAAAATGGGAGGAAACTGGGGAAGAAGAAGCGGGTGCTTCAGGATCTCCCCAAGTTGGAAAATCCCGGGCGGCCCAAGCTAGGAGCAAACCAATCAACAAAACAAACACAAAGGCTAACCGCTTCATCAATCTTTGGCCTTACGCTTAATATTAAAAATTGTCGCAATTAAAACGACCGTGCTTGCACCAGCTCCAACTGTAGCTTCTGTAAAGGCAACATCAACCGCACCCATCTCTGCCCACAACAAACACATTAAAAAGCTGTAAACCCCAAAAACCACAGCGGCTACCACAAGGTCTCTTACCCAAAGAGATAAAAGAGCCACTACCACCAAGAGGCACAAAATCAATGTGTTAAATATTTCCAGACCCATTCAATTATTTTCCTGATCGCTTGCCAGAACGCCGACGGATTTTTCTTAAATCCTTTTCACCGAGTGGCATCTCATCATCCTCAAACGCCGCTCGCATTAATGCATGAGAACTGGTTGGTGTGGTAATAAAAATAAAAAGGACAATCCCTAATATTTTGATCAAGAGCAGCCAACTACCAATAGAAAAATCCTCCATAATAACCAAACCAAAACCAGTGAGCATAAGCATCGTTGAAAGAGTATCCCCTTTTCCAGCAGCATGCATACGGGTGTAAAAGTCTGGAAACCTTATCATACCCACAGCAGTTCCCAAAAAAAAGATCAACCCAAGCACTCCCATACCGATCCCGATGGCATGAACCAGAAACCAGCCCGGATTGTTTGAGGACTCCGCAACAGCAGAAGATGCAAAGATTTCAATCATGCTTTCGCCCTCCTTCGTGTTTTGGGCTTGGGTTCCTCCATCTGTTTGAGTGGTACCGTACGGTTGAAGTATCGGGACACTACGATAGCCCCTACAAAGTTAAGCAGAGCATAAGCGATCGCAAAATCAACAAACATATCCACTCGGTCAAAAAGTGTACCAATGATAACAAGAATGACCGCGGTTTTAGTACCAATTACATTGACGCCTAAGATCCGATCAAATCCGGTAGGACCCACGATGATCCGGTATAGAATGGGAATCATTAGGACAAGCAACGAGGCTCCCATTATTATGGCAAACCACTCCGTCACTGTTTTCTCTTCTTTCTCTTGAAGGCATCGGGCTCGAAGACCTCGGCAACTTTTCTTTCGATTGCACCTTCTAATAAATCATCCTCAAGGAACTGACTCATGGTATGGACATGAAAAATATCCCCCCGCACTAACATAGTGATCGTACCAGGTGTAAGGGTAATGGAATTAGCGAAAACAAACTTGGCAAAATCTGTTTTCAACTTGGTTTTTATGGTCACAATCCGAGGAGCCACTTCCTCATACCCTTTTTGGGTCATCGCCAACTTGAAGACATGTAAGTTTGCTTTGACAATTTCCACGGTCAGCCAGGGAATATACTGTAAAAAAGCCCCAGCTTCGCGCATCCGTTCGTCCCAACCCTTTCGGCGGTCGTGGAAAAGAAAGTCATGTGAAATCCAAGTTACAAAGACACTACTTACAATCCCCAACCCAAGATGGAATGCGTCTAACTTCCCAGAGAACACGACCCAGTTGAGCAAGAGAAGAATGAATATTGCAATAGGATACACAGCCAGAAAGAGTCGGTTATAAAAATTTCATTATCAAAGAGCAATTTAACCCTAGGGCAACCCTGTTCGGAACATTTCAACCAATTTGTGACTGAATAAGAATAAGGTTTCTCAACTTGATTCAAAATACCATGAATATAGATTGATTGAATGATCACACTTCTTTCCCCTGCAAAAACCTTGGATTTCGAAAGTCCTCTAGCCACTGAGGTTTGTACCGAACCAGACTTTCTTTCGTTTTCGGATGACTTGATTCAAGGACTTACCAAATTAAGTCCTGTCCAATTAGGCAAATTAATGAAACTTAGCTCTAAGTTGTCAGAACTTAATCACACGAGATTTAAGGAATGGACTCGTAATCATCAAAAAAACAACTCTAGGCAGGCACTGCTTGCTTTCAAAGGTGATGTTTATGAAGGACTGAAAGCTTGGGATTTTTCTGCACAAAATTTTCGCTTCGCTCAAAAAAGCCTTCGTATTTTATTTGGTCTGTATGGCATTTTAAAGCCACTCGATCTTATGCAGCCCTACCGTCTAGAAATGGGCACGGTATATGCCAACCCAGCCGGAAAAGACCTATACTCCTTTTGGGGAGATCGACTGGCAGAGGCGATTCAAAAGGACCTCAAACAAGCCAAGTCTAAAAGCATTGTAAATCTTGCTTCCATGGAATATTCGAAAGCAGCTAGATTGAATAAAATTGATGCAGAAGTTATTTCGCCTGTGTTTAAGGATGAAAAAAATGGGAATTTTAAAATCATTAGTTTCTATGCGAAGAGGGCCAGAGGCTTGATGGCTAATTTTATTATAACCAATCAAATTGAAGACCCTGCAAAACTGACTGATTTCTCGTCTGAAGGATACAGCTACTCTTTCGAACAGTCAAAGCCTACGGAACCTGTTTTCTTGCGGGCAGAAAGCAAACGCTCGGCTGCGTAAGCTATTTCTTTTTAGCTTCGGATAATTTCTCCAGGTTTTTTAATCTGGATGCCACAGATTTCCTTTGCATATCACGATAGTAAGAGGAATTCCCTCTTCTTTTGGTAGACCCTTTGCCGGCTAAACCCCCTTTTTTACCCATCTGGGCAGCGGCCTTATTTAGGCCTGATATAGATTTTTGATCCGTCATCGATCCATACGATTGAAAATCTCAAGCAATCGGCTTAGTCGATCGTTTGATTCCTCCATCATTGCCACGATTCGGTTCGCTCGTTCCTGCTTGGTTTCGTTTTTAAGATGAGGAAGAAAGAGGCCCCCTTCCAGTGATCCCTCCTCACTTCTTAGTTCCAGATACTTCATCTTAACAGCTAAATTGTCTTTTTGTACATCGACTCCCATTTCTTCTTTTTATCACAATCGCTTGTGCAAAACAAGTTGAAAAAAAAAAAGTTATTCACCAAGGAAAAATTTTCTATTTTTCAGGAAAAATGTGACAACAACTGTGCCCTCAGATCCACCAGTCCATCTTCTAAAATCGCTGAAATTGGGAGTATTTTTGTTTCGGGAAAACGCATGTGGAAAAGTTCCAAATTTTCCTGGCTAACCTCTTCATCAATTTTATTACCAACAACTAAAAATTCTTTGGCCGACAACCGTTCGTCATATTCAAGCAATTCTTTTTGCAAATGAATGAAGTCGTCGATTGGGGAACGGCCATCACTTCCTGACAGATCTAAGAGGAATAGGATCAATTGGCATCTTTCAACATGCCTTAAAAAACGGTGCCCCAACCCCCGGTTTTCCGCCGCCCCCTCAATCAAACCTGGGACATCGGCCATTGTAACGGTACGGAAGTCATCTGGGTAATCGATCACACCAACCGTCGGAACCAGTGTAGTAAAAGGATAGGAATCAATTTTGGGAGTGGCGTTGGAGAGAACATTGAGCAGAGTGGATTTGCCCGCATTGGGAAACCCTACGAGTCCAACATCGGCCATCGTTTTAAGAGTGAAAACGAATTCACCTTCCAGACCAGGCTTACCCTCAGTAAATTGCCTGGGCGTTTGATTAGTGGAGGATTTAAAAGTGGCATTCCCACGGCCTCCCTTTCCTCCTTCGAGCAACAAAACTTCCTGCTCATGCTCAAGGAGTTCACAAATAATTTCGCCAGTGGCTAAATCTCGAACTTCTGTACCAAGGGGAACTTTAAGTAAACATGGGGCTCCCCCTTTTCCGTTTTGATCGCTACCCCTACCTGGCTCTCCATTTTTCGCCTTCCATTGTTTTTTGAAGTGATAAGTTCTCAGGTCAGAAACATTCTCATCCGCCAGTAAGATCACCTCTCCTCCCCTTCCTCCATTTCCTCCATTCGGCCCACCATTAGGCATATATTTTTGACGGAGAAAAGACATGCAGCCATCTCCTCCGTTACCGGCCTTTAAAAACACTTTGGTCTCGTCAAAAAACATCTTGGTTACCTATCAATAATTTTCTCAAGAATAAGGTGTAATTGAATTCACGAAATTACACAATCGTACAAAATAAGAAAGCCCCCGTAACCGGAGGCTTTCTGGACAAAAATTGCTTAGCAAAAAAGCAAACCTTTAAAATTAATATCTGTAGTGTTCTGGTTTGTAAGGACCTTCCACATTCACGCCGATATAATCGGCTTGCTCTGAAGAAAGTTTTGTGAGTTTAGCACCGAGTTTGTCAAGGTGAAGCCTCGCCACTTCTTCGTCTAATTCCTTACTAAGTCGGGTGACTCCGATTTTCCTGTCTTGGTTATTACGAATATCAATTTGAGCAATGGTTTGGTTGGTAAAACTGTTCGACATAACAAAACTTGGGTGACCGGTGGCACAACCAAGGTTGATTAAACGACCTTCTGCGAGTAAATAAATGCTGCGACCATCGGCGAAAGTAAAACGGCTTACCGGACCGCCCGGAACGCTGTCTTCTTTGATAATTTCCTTGGTTACGCCAGGCATTTTTTCGAGTTCTGCGACTTGTATTTCATTATCAAAGTGACCGATATTACATACAATGGCTTGATCTTTCATTTTACTCATGTGTTCCGCCGTTATGATATCTTTGTTCCCGGTGGTGGTCACAAAAATATCTGCGGTAGCGAGAGCGTCTTCAACCGTTGTCACTTGGTAGCCAGCCATACATGCTTGCAAAGCACAGATTGGGTCGACTTCGGAAACCATAACCCTTGCCTTCTCGTTGAAGAGAGAATCTGCCGAGCCTTTTCCTACATCGCCAAAGCCGCAAACCATGGCGACTTTACCAGAAATCATCACATCCATGGCACGCTTAATGCCATCGACCAAGGAATGGCGGCAGCCATAGTTGTTATCGAACTTCGATTTAGTAACAGAGTCGTTCACGTTAATCGCTTGAAAAAGGAGTTTTCCTTCTTCTTCCATTTGAATCAAGCGGTGAACACCGGTTGTGGTTTCTTCAGAGACACCAACCACACCATCGGCAACTTTAGCCCAATGGCCTGGATGATCAGCTAGAGTTTTCTTAAGTAGATCTTTGATTACCTTTTCTTCGTGGTTATCCGAGGCGGTGTTTACCCAATCACTACCCTTTTCCAACTCAACTCCTTTGTGGATCAGGAGAGTGGCGTCCCCACCATCATCCACGATTTGGTCGGGACCGGATCCATCCGGC
>Ga0181585_10003530_pt1 | contig 13672 bp, 13 predicted proteins | sample 071ome_29_FD_132469 | JGI IMG/M metagenome (GOLD analysis project Ga0181585, IMG submission 132469) | Coastal salt marsh microbial communities from the Groves Creek Marsh, Skidaway Island, Georgia - 071407BT metaG (megahit assembly) | ecosystem: Environmental > Aquatic > Marine > Intertidal... | reverse complement strand
CTGGCCTGCGGCGATTCACGCCAAAGTTGGAAGTGCCTCGGGCAAAGGAGACTGCACCGGGCCGCACGCTGGCTTGGGCACGCTGCGCTACTTCGACCAATCGTTCTTTTAGAAACTGGGCGTATTCCTTTTCGGGCTGGCCCGGCATAATCCAAGGGTAGAAAAAGGGTGCACAGTGCGTGTGGGTGGCCGTAAGAACGATCTGGCGAGGGAGCAGGCCGATTGCATCGGCAATGAGGGCTTTACATTCGGCGGTAAACGCTAGGTCGTAGCCTATGAGATCTGCGGTGACCAGCAGCGCGCTGTCTCTCTGTCCGCAGAGCATGAGCGCGCCTGCGCGCAGGGATTGATAGGTCCCTTCGGAGCGGTGGTCCCGATCGCCATATCCGACGAGCCAGACCGGCTCGCTCGGCGTTATATCGATTTGTGCTGCGCCAATTCCTATCATGAGTACTCTCACCACCGGATGTGTTTTTGTACGGGGCCTTCGTGCATGTCGGCCCGCTTTTCAATCGGCCAGGCGCGCAGTTCGTCTACGGCCTCGATTAGGCCTTCCACGGCGGCCTCGAATATGATGCGCCCCTTTTCTGCGGTAGCCACCGTTGGATCGCCGTGCACGCCGAGCTGAGTCCAACGGCCCCAATAGTCGTTGAAGCGTATATACGATGAAGTCGAATCCGAGCTCACATAGCGCCCCATGCGGTCGTCGCCCTTTTCCGCTTTGTCCATCTGGACCCGTTCGGGCGCCAAGTGCAGATAGAGCGAGGTCTCAAATTCGTCGGCGTGTGCTGCAATCTCCGACTCGCGCACTTCCTCAAATTTTTCCCAAAGAAAGCTGGGATAACTGCAGGCAAAGCACAGCGAGTCCGTTGCCAGAGTGGTCTTACGCGCAATTAAATCGATTAGAGGCGCATTGGATCCGTGGCCGTTGACCAACAGGATTTTTTCAAATCCATGATAGGCGACGGACTTGGTAATATTTACGCAGAAATCGATAAAGACTTCGGGCTCTATGTGAATGGTACCGGGGAAGTCGATGTGGTGCATGTTGAGCCCATAGGCAATGGGAGGGAGGACGAGCACGCTTTCGGGCCTGCGGCGTCCTATCTCTAAGCAGACGGACTCGGCGAGAAAAACGTCCGTATCAAGCGGCAGATGGCGGCCGTGCTGCTCGGTCGATCCAGTGGGCAAGAGGATCAACTTTTGCTCGCCGATGGCCTCGTTCATTTCGGCCCAGGTCAGCCGATTATAGCGATATTCTTCACGTGCGCGCATGGAGACTGGACTCCTTCACGTTAGAAGTTGAAGATCATATTGCCCTGGACACCAAAGGCACCATCTATAAATACCCAAAGCACGGCGGTGGAAAATTCACCCAGCGCTAGTCCGAGGAAGAAAGGCACCATGAGCCTATAGAGGCGTACTCCTCCGTAGCGCAAAATTGTGGCCTTAAACATCCATGCCATAAAGATGGCCAGCCAGCCGTATGACATGATGGTAAAGGTGTTGGCAATGGGAAAGCCGATGGGATGGAGGGGCCACCATAGAAATCGCTGGCGCAGGTAGAGCAGCGCCAGCATAAAGGCCGCTCCGCCGCCGGTAAAGCCAAAGCGCGTCGCCACATCGGCATCGGGCATATTGTAGACGGAGGTCATGTAGTTGAACGGCCAGCGCGGAGCTCCGTTATAATACCAGTTGTGCAGATTGATGCCGCCGTAGGTATAGGCCATTTCCATCGTAACCCATACCGACCCAATTAAACCGACGATAATTGCCAAGAAAATGGCCCAGGGAAGACGCCGAGAGGGACCCTCTTTGCCGGATACCAGCTTGAGCGAATGCATAACGGCGTTCATCATGTTGGCGGCCGTCTCACCCAGCCATACGGTGCTGTAGCCCAAACCCGTCATATTGCCTAACCCCAAGCCCTCGGGGCCAAAGCCGCGCGTTATAAAGGCTTGGGGCGCCATGGGCATTTGCGCACCGGGAATACCGGCCTCACATACGATACGGGAGAGGGCGACAAACGTCAGGATGGCACCGAGGACGAGCAGGAAGGCAATGGGCACGTCGAGCCCGGTCGTGCTCAACCAGCCGACCATAAATAGGGCACTGCCAATCAGCCCAGCAAACGCCAGGCGCGGCGAGAGAATTTCTCGCTCGTCGTTGTCGCCCCGTTTGGCCAGTTCCCACAGGCGGCGAATATGCGGTCGCGCAGTCCATAGCACAAAGACAGCTAGTGCAAAGAAACCGCCAGCCATTTGGTGCGAAAGAGCCGTGTGCGCGCCGCCGGAGGTCCAAATGTCGCCGCCCCCTTTAATCGCTATGCCAATGCGTGCAAAGCCCCAGCTTTGCAAGGTGCCCAAGAGGAAAAAGAACCAAATGCTGAAAGCGACATTCAGCGGCATCAAGTAAGCCAGTCCCATAATGGGCAGGTTGAAACGATAGGGCAGAGCGAGGGCACCCGGGATCAGGACGATCTGTCCGTTGAGGGCGATGCGTTGGAAGGCGTCGTGGTAAAAGTTGAGCGAATTCCAAGAGTGAAGAACGAGCGGTATGAGAAACCCCATCCACAGCAGCCGGCTGCGGAAGAGGTTGGCAAACAGGCTTTCCCCTTCGGGCTCTTCTATCATAGACAGGGGCAACCTCGTCAGCGGAAATACGAGGCGCTCGTTTTCCACCCACTGTCCTCGCAGCAAAACGCCCAGACAGAGAATTAGAAGATAAAAAGCGAGGATAAATACAAGCCAAGTTACCAGCGGCGTCGCCCAGGCATCCCAGGGAACGGGCATACCCTTGGGCAATCCCTCGTAAAAGAAGCGGACTGCTTCGGGATCCGTTGGGGCCAGGAGAGGATGAATATAGGGGAGGAAGAGCTCTGCCCATTCATTCTCAGGCGTGGCGTAGTACATGGCGCCCGTTATGACCGATAGGAAGGACCCCGTAAAGCCCGTGGTAACTACGACAGAGCCGACCAGCATCATCACGTATATGGTGATAAGCTCTTCGCGATTGAATGCAAAGGTCTTTCCCAGCGAGCGGAGCAGCGGCATCGCCACGACGGTCACGATAAACAGCAGAGCCACGGCAATGATGGGAATGGCGTTACTCGTCAGCTGGGAGCCCTGAACCATCAGGATCGCCCAGGGACTGATTAGGCTTATAGCGAGGACAAAAAAGACGCCAGTAAGGACGGCGCGCAGGCTGACGCCCGTTTTCGAATTTAATTCGCTCATTTCTTTCCAACGTTAGACGGTGATACGCGACTAAAACATGGTAACTAAAAATGGAATATATCTCAAACGGCGAACGCTACCTGCTCGCACGCGGTGGGGGCACGATGTAGAGACCATTACATGCGGTTTTTTTGACCGATTTTGCTGCACAGAGGACAGGTGCTCCAGGTGTGTCCACGCGCGGGGCAATACTGACGGCCAAAGTAGATAATCTGCAGATGCAGATCGTTCCAGCGCTCTTCGGGAAAGAGGCGCTTACAGTCGCGCTCCGTCTGCTCGACGCTCTTGCCGTTGGACAGCCCCCAGCGGTAGATAAGGCGATGAATGTGCGTATCGACGGGGAAGGTAGGCTGGCCGAAACACTGTGCCATGACGACCTGAGCCGTTTTATGTCCTACGCCGGGTAGGGATTCGAGTGCGGCCATATCTGCAGGTACCCGACCGTCATACCGGTCGACCAGGATCTGCGACAGGTCGGCTATGGCCTGCGACTTGCGCGGCGCTAGGCCGCAGGGACGAATAATGTCGGCAATGGTGCGGACCGATACCTCGGTCATTGTACTCGCCGTGTCGGCCTGGTCAAAAAGAGTTGGGGTCACGGTATTCACGCGTGCATCGGTGCACTGGGCCGAGAGCAGGACGGCGACCAGATGCGTAAAAGGACTGCTGCTGTTGAGAGGGATTTCCGGCTCGGGGTAGAGCGCTTGCAGCGTTTCCAAGATCAGGGGTATTTTGTCCGCCTTTTTCATGCCACGCTCTTCAGAAAATCGTCAATCAATTTGCGTGCGATGCTAATGGCGGGCGGTAGATCGGGCAGGTCGTCGGGTGAAAACCAGTGTGCTTCGGCTAGCTCGTCTCCGTCTACGTCTAATTCCCCTTCGGCGTATTCGGCGGTGAATCCGAGCATGAGCGAGTTGGGAAATGGCCAGGGTTGAGAGCTAACGTATTGGATATTACGCACCCGAATTCCCACTTCTTCGCGCACCTCCCGAACCACGGCTTCCTCAAGCGTTTCACCCGGTTCGACAAAGCCCGCTAATATACTAAAGCGGCCGGGGGGAAAACGGTGGTTGCGCGCTAGTAAAATCTGGTCGCCGCGCCGTATGCGGACAATAATGGCGGGGGAAAGGCGTGGAAAGGCCGTTAGCCCGCACGTTGGACAGACTTGAGCCCGTTCAGTGGGGGCGCTTTGCGTCTCTGTGCCACAGCGTCCGCAGTAGCGGTGGGTTCGAGCCCAATTAATGATCTGCACCGCGCGCCCGCCAATGGCAAAAAGCAAATCGCCTAGCGGACTCGCCAAGTCGCGCAGTCCGTGTAGCTGGAATCCGTCTGGTGGCGTATAGTCAGCTCCTAGTTCCACCGCAAAGCAAGGTCCGTAGTGCCTATCCGAGCCGAGGTAAAACTCGCACTCTCCGTTAATCCCAGCCTGCGCAAGCAGTTCACGCGTTGGCACATCTACCTGTCCAGACGATGCGTGTACGAGCAAATCGTCCGCGCAAAAAGCAAAGCAGCGGGCAGCTGTGGGTGGCGAAGTTGGAGGTATAACTTCCGGTATAAACTGTTCCATGATCTCTGATTACCTGATAGGGGGCTGGGTCAAAGCGCGTACCGTTACGTATTGAGGATGGAGCACTTCATCCAAAGCATCCGGGGTCAGTCCGACTAAAAAACCGCGTTTTCCCCCATTGACATAAATGCGGGATAGAGTTCGTATACTCTCTTCGGCATAAATGGGCATTGCGCTGCGCGTGCCGAAGGGAGAGGTGCCACCGACGAGGTAGCCCGTGTGCTTGGTCGCTTTCTCCGGTGCGCATGGACCGACGCGTTTGGTTCCAATAGCCCGCGCCAAGAGGCCAACGGCTACGTCGTGATCACCGTGCATCAGCACGAGCAGCGGTCGTTGATTTTCGTCTTCAAATACGAGCGTCTTTATCGCAGAGTGTAGATCAATCCCCAAGCACTGGGCGGCGTGCTGGGCACCGCCGCGTTCAACGTACGGATAGAGGTGTTCTTCAAACTCGACGCCGCTTGCTCTGAGCGCGCGCAGGGCGGGTGTGACGGGTATTTTCTCTTTCTTACCCATGATCTATGCGCAGCTGTTGAGCCCTTTCTTCGCGCAGAGCGCTGTAATCGTATGCGCATTGAGGTGCGCTTTGAGTGCACCATGCCTTTACCGGTATAAGCCCGTCATCGGCTAGAGATTGATGGAGTCGCGTCTCATCACTCGGGCCGCGGGAAAAGAGAAAGGGATTGCGGTCTCTGTTGGGCTCTAAGCGTGGGTAGGTCGAATCGTCATCGGCAATGAGGGACAGCAGCTCATTGGCTCGCCCTTTTAGATAGTGCAAAAAAATTCGGTGAAAGGGACCGGTATTCCTTCGTTGATTCGGCATTTTTTGGACCCAGCGGACCCAGTCAAATCCGTAGAGGAAATCGTGTGCGTAGCGAAAGTGAATGGGGGAATTACAGCCGTACAACTGGAAGAGGTCTGTCGTCAATGCAAAGCTTGTTTCTAGGTAAGTGGGTGGGTCTGCTTGGCCCCGAGCCTCTTGCAGAAGAGCCGTGGCTAGATAGTCCAAGTCTGCGTAAATATTGTTGGGAAAATGCGCACGTAGATTCTCTTCAACCGCGCGTATACCTTGCGCAAAAGAGCGACCGAGAATAGTATCGATTTCATCCTCGGTCAGCAGCAGTGCACAGATTTCTGCGCAGGACGTAGCGTCATGGCGACTGGGCGAGAGGGAAAAGCGAGGGGCCGCACTGCGGGCATAGGGATTGGTGTATAGCTCGCTGGAACGTACCATATCAAATCACTAGCTAAAGAGACGCAGGTTAAAGTGAACCGCTGGTTAGTTGCTGTCAAGCTGCAGGCCTTGCCCAAGGTCCTGTTGCCCGTTTTAGTCGGGTTGAGTCTCGGCTACCAACCGGGATCCGATCTGTCATGGGCTGTCCTAGTATTGGCTCTATGCCTTGCCGTATGCATGCAGTGGACCATCGTGCTGCTGAACGACTATGCCGATTATCAGGCCGATTTACACCACGCCAATGCGTATCCTGAGCTTTTTGACAAGCGTGCCCTCGTCGAGGGGATGCTGGATCCACAGCACGTAGCGCGTGCCGGTTTGCTGACCGGTCTTGGCACCCTGCTCAGTGCTGGGGGACTTTGGTATATGGGGCATCCTTACGTTCTGCTGCTGGCTGCAGTTGGTCTGCTGCTGCTGTGGGCATATAGCTTTGCCCCGCTGAGGCTAAACTATCGAGGGGGTGGGGAACTGCTGGAAGCGGCGGGCTTAGGTGGAGTGATGCCGTTGATTGGCTATGCGACCCTGCGCGTAGAATGGGACTACGATGAGTTGTTGCTTTTGGTACCCATCTTTCTATATGGCCTGATTGGTGCGCTTGTTAGCGGTCTAAAACACGAACCTGCAGACCGAGACAATGGTAAGAAAACGCTCGCGGTTTGGGTGGGATCCGGGAGGGTGAAACGCATTGTATGGGGGATGCAGATCACCTCGCGCGTCTGGTGTGGCCTGCTATTTCTCAGCGGATCATACGGGCTGTCTGCAATGTTCTTGGCGGCATTGGCGCCGGCCTTGCCCATGTACGCTACGCGTCGCTATGACGGTCGGGCCGACTATCGCGATATACCGTCGCTGAGCGCTTACAAGAAGAGTCTGCAGCAGGCGGCTTATCTGACCTATGCCGGTCTGTTAATCGACTTTGTTTTGATGGGGTAGCGCCCCCGTCCAAGCCCAACGGGGGCGCCCCAGTAGACTATGCCTTGAAGGCCCCTTCACTCTGGACTCGTTGGAAGATGGTCTTGAAATGCTCTGATCCGTCGTCGTTCCACACCCGGCTGCGAATGCCGCGGACGTTGCCTTCAGGGAAGCCGCTGAGGCGTTCTGCAGAGGGGATAGAGGGCGTGTAGTAGGTGCTGCCGCCTGGCAGTTCCAGCACGCCGACGTGCGTGGGCAGTTCGCTTTTGGGACGCGCCGCCAGCTCGGCTAACTTCTCTTCGTCAATATCGATGCCCAATCCGGGGCCTTCCGGTACGGGGGTGCTGCCCTCATCGATTTCCAAGCGACCGCCCGTGGCATCTTCGGCATACTGATCGTCTAAATTAACGGAGTGAGAGACATTCGGTAAGACGGCCCCCAGATGCATCGCTAGGGCTTTTGAAAGCGTACCTCCGGTCAGCTGTATAACCGTGGATAGCTCTGCCGTTGCCGCGGCAAAACCGCGTCGGAAGGAAGTGCCAATACCGACTTCGCCCACCATGTATAAATCTGCGCAACCGTTGAGTATTTCCGCACCGCCTCCCAGCTGGGGCACGTGCATGAGTAGTGGGAGAGAAGTGCGTTCGCGCAGCCGTCGCCAGCCGTCGATGTTTTGCCAGCGGATGGGATCTTCTAGGATGCCGACGACGGAGGAACGTTCGACCTCATCAATGATGCGCAGTGTGTCTGTTTCCGTGCGATTGTGGTTGAAATCGTAGTGGACTTTAAAGCCGTCTGGCGCAACCTCCTCGGCAGCGCGCGTTTGCTCTATGACACAGTGATGTGCGCAGGTGTGCATCTTGAAATACTTGTACCCTTCTGCGGCAGCACGCTGGATCTCAAGCGCAAAGTCTTCGGGAGATGCAGGGCGCGTCCAAGCTGCTACGGGCACGCGGTCCCGCACTTTCTGTCCCATGATTTTGTGCGCTGGGACGTCGAGGTATTTGCCCATTGCGTCGTAGAGGGCCCCCATTAAACCGACGTTGAGATCAGCTGCAACAAAGTCGAAGGGCGACTTGCCTAGGAGGGCCTCCTTCTGCTGGTCATTCAGGGCACTGTGCCCACGCGTGTCGCCATAGCCAATGACGCCGTTATCGCATGTGATGCGAAAAACAGTTTGCGTATCAATGCCGCTAAAGCGCACCTCGTGGCCTTTGTTGCGTTCGCAAAGGCGTGGATTAATATGCAGTGCTTCGACGTGTTCTATGTGCATGATAACGCTCCTTAGAAAGTGAGTGGGGTCGTTAGGTCGACGTCGGGTAAGAGAGAATTCAAGAGGCGTTGCAAATGGTCGGCCGTCTGAGGGTCAATGCCACGCCCGGGGTGGCGGACGCAGTTGGACTGAAGGAGTCCACGCAGGCGAAATATTTCTTTGCGCACGGCTACTCCGGGCTGCTGTTCAAAAACGATAAGGGGAAGGAAACGTTCGTAAAGGGCACCTAGCCGCTTATCGTCGCCGGCGTTTCTAGCCGCGACAAGCGCCTGGAGCACTTCGGGAAAGGCAAAGCCAGTCATAAAACCGTCGGCGCCGCTTTCTAGGTCATAGCGTCCATACAGCGCGCCTAAGCCGGTAAGGATGGTGGGCCGGCGAGTTGGGGAAAAGCCCGCAAGTAGAGCACGCGTTTTAGGCGGTGTGGGAACCGCTTCTTGCTTTATACAGGCAATGTGGGGGATGGCTTCGACCAGGTGCAGAATTAGATCGCTGGACATGTGCACGCCGGTAGAGGCGGGATGGTCCTGCGCGACAATGGGAATCGTTAGGCCGGCCGCAACCTTCTGGAAATACTCGAAAATACGCGCTTCGTTTGGCACATTCTCCTTCGACGGCGTAATCATCACTGCCGAGGCGCCGAGCTCTTCTGCCCGCTTGCTGAGCCGTAGCGTGGCGTGGGTTCCAGGGTGGCTAGTACCGACGACAATGGGAATGCGTCCATCCGATGCGGCTACGGCCGTTTGAATAAGCGCCTCGCGCTCGGCGTCGATAAGTCGATTTGATTCACCTAGCACGCCGAGTATGGTAACGCCATCAACGCCAAGCTGCGCCATAAAGTCTACGACGCGTTCAAAAGAGGTTAAGTCGATGTGTTCATCGTCGGTAAAGGGCGTCACGAGAATGGGAAAAACGCCTGTAAAATCAAGGTCGGACATAGTTTCTTTCGCTGTTTGAGTAGTTTTTTATGAGAGGTTGCCCGGCGAAAACGATCATTTAGCTGCTTTGCCAAGAGAAAACCTGGAAAAGAGAATTCGCACGACGATGTAACAAGTCTTGATACACGCTCTGACAGGAACTAGGCTCACACTGTTGGTACAGCCCCTCGACGACGACTTTGCCTGCTAGTAGGAGCCGCAAAGCTTCGCTAAAGTTGGTGAAAATGCTACCCTGGCGGAAATCCAGAGGGTGGTGGGGTAATTCCCACTCCCAGCCGGAGCGGAGTATGACGTAGTTGAAAAAGATCTCGCGGAGAAACTCGTGTGCCTGAATATCGGCCTTCTGAGTCCAGGGGGCTCCAACAAGGGCGATCTCACCTTTCTTCTTTACCACTTTACAGCCGTCTAGAGCTGCCCCCTCATGGCCTGAACACTCTATGTGTAAATCTATTCGGCGAGCAATGCTTGGATCGTCGTGTGGAACGCCTTCGAGCACGCGGGGTAGACCCGCCTGGATCGCCCATTGACGTCGAGCGGATACCGGGTCGACTGCAAGCACGTCGTAGCCATAGGCGGCAAAGACTTGTGCACAAAGGTGGCCGACTGGTCCAAGACCCGTCACCAACACTTGGGCTGGCGGTCGGGCAAGCGTCGTTTGCAGGGTCGTCATGGTTACGCCCATCAGCCGGCAGAAGGGGACGAGTTGCGGTGCTAGGCCATCGGGTACGGGGATCGTATCGGCGGCCCGAACCCGCTGGTAAGACTGGTGCTTGCCCATGCAAAAGCGTAGTTCGCCTTCTCGGATGTCGCCGACGGCTTGGCCAACTGATTCAACGCGAAAAACGGCCGCGTAGCCGGGTTGGGCTGGAAAATGACTTCCCCCGTAAATGCCTGCCAGTTCAGTGCCGGGACTGATAAGGGTATAAAGCGTTGAGCCGGCCACTTCGTCGGGGTTCAAGGGGGTCTCGATTTCCGATTCGATGAGTTCGGCCTGTTCTGGTGCGGTAAAGCAAATCGATTGATAGCGCATGGTAACCTCTCTATTCGCACGGGCTGGGCTGTGTTTTTCTTCAGTCCCTATTTTAGATTTTCTGGGTTTAGCGCCTCTAATTCGGGTAGGACAAAGCGCCCATCTTTGCGAACTAATACGTCGTCAAAAAAGATTTCTCCTCCGCCAAATTCAGGCGTCTGGATCATAACCATATCCCAGTGGATGGCGGAGCGATTGCCGTTGTCTGCCTTTTCATAAGCCTGTCCCGGAGTAAAGTGAAAAGAACCGGCAATCTTTTCGTCAAAGAGAATATCCAACATGGGATGTGTGATATAGGGGTTGAAGCCGATGGCAAACTCTCCAATGTAGCGCGCGCCTTCATCGGCATCGAGCACTTCGTTGAGGCGTTCGTCCTCGTTGCTCTGCGCTTCCACGATACGGCCTTTTTCAAAGCGTAGGTGGATTTTCTCAAATACGGTGCCGCGGTACAGCGTGCTGGCATTAAAGCCGATCTCTCCCTCAACCGAATCTCGAACGGGGGCGGTAAAGCACTCTCCGTCGGGAATATTGCACTCGCCAGAACATTCGATGACGGGAATGTCTGCTATGCTAAAACGTAAATCGGTCTGTGGTCCGGTAATATGTACTCGGTCCGTGCCGCGCATTAGGTCGGCTAAGGGCTTTTGAGCTTCGGCCATCTTGCCGTAGTCGAGCGTGCAAACATCAAAGTAGAATTCCTCGAAGGCCTCAGTGCTCATGCGCGCCTGTTGGGCCATGGAGGAGGATGGCCAGCGCAGAACGACCCACTTTGTTTGGGGGACGCGAATCTGATAGTGTACGGGCTGCATCCAGTGCTCCTCGTACAGGCGCATTGAGTCGGCTGGCACGTCGGATAGTTCGGCTACGTTGCCGCTGCCGCGCAGGCCGATATAGGCATTGACCTGACGCATGCGATGGGCCTCCACGTCGCCGATCAGTTCCATCCCTTCGCGCTGGGCTGCCCGAAGTAGTTCGCGCTGTATGCGTGTCCGCTTGTAGGAGACGACGGGTATGCCTCCTACGGACCGAGTGGCTCGTATCAGGGCGATAACCATTTCCTCCGGAATATCAAACGTCTCGATAAGTACTTTCTCTCCCTCCTGTAGATCTGTTGAGTGGTGTATTAAGACAGAGGCAAGTTGATCAAAACGTGCGTCGTGCATAGCGTGCGAACCTTTGGTAAAGATTTATGATGTGGTGCAGGTTGTTGAGATACTCTTCGCGGTGTTTCAGTCCGTATTGGAGACCTGTGACTAGAAGCGCATGCGCAGCATGGGCCGTGCGTAGGATACATCGAGCGTTTCTCCGGTGTGTCCAGACCGCGTTCCGGGTGGCATCAGATGTATAGCCAACGCGCGTCGCTGGCGAGACGTCGCATTGGGTGGCGTGTAGTGCAGCGTCTGACAGTGGTGGAAAAGCGCTCCCCCGGCGGGTAAGTCTACGACTTCTGCCTGAGAGGTGTCCACGCGTTGTCCAACGTCGAGAAGCGCACCGGACTCGGGGGATCGTTCGTGCGATTGGCCTAATCCCTGTAAGTGAGATCCGGGGATTAGATGCATTGCTCCGTTACTCGCATCGACGTCGTCTAGCGTGAGCCAGCAGCTCACTAGGTTGGCTGGATGGCAGCGCCAGTAGGCATTGTCTTGATGCCAAAAGACAGCGCCGCCGTGATGGGCGGGCTTTGAGAGCGCTTGGTCGTGAAAAAGCTGAATATTAGGTCCTATCAGGTCTTCGGCGATGTCGAGAATACGAGCGTCGTACAGCAGCTGGCGAAAAGCCATACTGCGCTCGCAAACTTGCATGATTTGCAGCATCTGTTCTGGTGCTTCTATCTTGGCGTCTAGGTCTTCCGTGTCGGATATAGCTAAGTTGCGGAATTGGTTGCTCTCTCGTGCTTCTTCAAAAATGCGGTCGTATTCATCTCGAAGCGTGGAGAGTGTCTCGCCGTCTAGCAGAGGGCCTATGCGCAGGAAGCCGCGCGCGCGAAATGTGTCGATGCTCTCCGGCGTTAGGGCTTGCGTGGGTTGAGAGGCTTTTTCCATGTGTGAATAGGCTCCTTAATAGTCCACTTGGCGGACGGAAACGTAGCGGTTTTTCTGGGCAGATTCGCGCGCGGCCAAGCAGGCATATGCGCTCTGGATGCCTGTGGCAATGGGCGTGCGCGAGGTGCGTATACGTCCTTGAATGAGGTCAATGAAATCGCGGGCAAGTTCGAGGTCCCCGCCAAAGTGGCTGGCGGTTCCGCTGGCCGATTCGGTAGCGCTGAAAGGCGCGTGATGGCGTATGCGGCGCAGATCACCGCGAAACCAGTCAAAGTCGACCGTTCCATCATACCCGCTGACAATTGCGCCGCGTCGGCCCGCATCGCGGCGTGCATAGAAAACCTGCGTATACACGCCGTGTGCGCCGGAGGCAAATTCTAATAGGGCCGAAGAGCAGTCCTCGTTGAGGGTGCCGTCGCTGGCGTTTCCACATTTTTTACTAAATACGCATAGGTGGTCTACGTGCGAGCCCGATGTGCCGTTACGCTTGCGATTTTGTGGGCTTTCCAAACAGGTGTGTTGCTCGTCACACTGTGAACAATAGCGTTCTTTTTTTTGGCCACCGAACACCCGTCCACGCGTTGCCATGGCCGCAATGCGCACTATGGGTTCGCCCATGAGATACATAAGATAATCCAGGTCATGCGTGGCCTTTTGTAAGAACAGGCCGCCTGTTATAGCAAAATCGCGATAGGGGGCTTCCCAATATCCCGTTCCGTAGGGCACGTAGTTTGTGGCGGCAATGTGGACGGGTTTTCCCACGGCGCCGTCCTCCACATATTGGCGTGCGAGTTCACACAGGGGAGAAACGCGCAGGGGGAAACTGACGACGACCGGGCAGCGCGCGTTTGCATAGGCCTTCTCGAGTGCAGCAGCTTGGCGCAGATTAATGGCTACGGGCTTTTCTAAAAAGAGCGGCAGGTCAGACTGCGCTACCGCCATCGCATAGCGCGTGTGTAAATTGCAGCGCGTTCCGATAGCCAGGGCATCTATGCTTCCCTGGCGCAGCAGCGTGGAGACGTCTCTGTAAAACGTGGCGTCTCTGTCTCTGGGGTCCATGCGCTGGCGCACGCCTTCTTTGTCGGGATCGACAACGGCTGTTACGCGCAGTTCGGGGTCGATAGAGCGCAGGCTGTTGTTGATTACTCCGTGAATGCGGCGACCGTATCCTATCACGCCGAGTCTGATCATGAGGAATCTCCATTTTTTCGGGGTAAACTAATGCGCAGAGGGGGGGGAGTCCACCGCTGGATAGGGATATATCGCGCTGGCGTGAAGGTGCGCGATAAAAATTAATTTCAACTCGTTAATTTCCGGTGGGTAATTCCGCCTTTTAACCGAAGACGAGGAACCTAGGTCGTCATTAGGCAGAGAGGACATTATTCGTGAGAAAAGCCGTCGTGTTATCAGATTCACAGAGCGATGTAGATCGCGTTTATGCGG
>Ga0181585_10003516_pt1 | contig 13700 bp, 11 predicted proteins | sample 071ome_29_FD_132469 | JGI IMG/M metagenome (GOLD analysis project Ga0181585, IMG submission 132469) | Coastal salt marsh microbial communities from the Groves Creek Marsh, Skidaway Island, Georgia - 071407BT metaG (megahit assembly) | ecosystem: Environmental > Aquatic > Marine > Intertidal... | reverse complement strand
GCCCTATCTTGCCGTTCTCGGCGCGCTTGCCATGGTTTTTCCGGCGTCGGGCGAAGCGGTTCTGACCCAATCGCTTCCCAAAGGTTGGGTATGGGCGCATATCGCGTTTTCGGTCGTCACATACGGGTTGCTGACATTGACGGCGGTCGCGGGGGTGTCGGCAATGATCCGGGAGCGCACCCTGAAATCAAAGGTGGAGGGACGATACGCGTCCGTATTGCCGACTCTCGCCCGGTCGGAGGCACTTGAGACCACCCTGTTGCACACCAGCTTGCTTGTGCTGACGCTGGGAATCGCGACCGGAATGAGCGTGCAATTTTTTCATAGCGGGAGTGTGCTTAACCCCGATCACAAGACGATTTTTGCCCTTTCCGCGCTTGCCGTGGTCGCCGGATTGGCGGCGGCCCGGCAATTTGTCGGTCTGCGTGGGCGCCGTGGCGCGCGGGTTGCGATGATTGCCTGGCTGCTTGTAACCCTTGCTTATCCCGGCGTAAAACTGGCGACGGTTTTCATCGGGGTTGCTTCCTGAACGATTGTTCTTTCGCTTCGCGTCAATCAAGAGTAGTTTCGCCTTAAATTTAGGCAAATGGATAGGGCTGCCTTGAAAAAAGCCATTAAAATTGGGTCTGTGGAAATCACCGACCCGGTAATTCTTGCGCCGATGTCAGGCGTATCGGATTTGCCTTTTCGGCGTCTGGTGAAAGGGCAGGGCGCGGGACTCGTCGTCTCAGAAATGATCGCCAGCCAGGCCATGATTCGCGCCAACCGCAAGACGCTCAAGATGGCGTCTAATTGCGCGGAGGAGCACCCCATGGCGGTGCAATTGGCGGGCTGCGAACCCGAAGTCATGGCGGAAGCGGCGAAGCTGAATGAAGATCGCGGCGCGGCGATCATCGATATCAATATGGGCTGTCCGGTCAAAAAGGTCGTGAACGGCCATGCCGGTTCAGCTCTGATGCGGGAAGAGGACAAGGCGGCCCGGATTCTCGAAGCGACGGTTAAAGCGGTAAAGGTTCCCGTCACGTTGAAGATGCGGACCGGTTGGGACGACAATTCACGAAACGCGCCCCGGCTTGCCCGGATCGCGCAGGATGTCGGCATCAAGATGATCACCGTGCACGGACGGACGCGATGCCAGTTCTACAAGGGGCACGCGGACTGGGATTTCATCGCAAGGGTGAAGGAAGCGGTCGATTTGCCGGTTATCGCCAATGGCGATGTCACGACCTTTGAAGATGTTGACGAGATCCTGGAAAAATCCAATGCAGACGGGGTGATGATCGGGCGCGGGACTTATGGGCGCCCGTGGTTTCTGCGTCAGGTGATTGAATTTTTGAGAACCGGAAAGCGGACCGGACCGCCGCCTTTGACGGAACAATATGGGTTGATGCGCGGGCACTACGAGGAAATGTTGCATCATTATGGTGCCGTGCCGGGTATGCGTATGGCTCGGAAACATTTGGGTTGGTATACCAAGGGCCTGCCGAAATCCGCTGAATTTCGCGCCAAAGTCAATGGAATTGCGGAACCGGAAACAGTCTTCGAAATTATCGATTCATTCTACCGGCCGCTGTGCGAAACAGAGGCGGCGACCTGAAGCGATTACATAATGCCCGACAATTCAGAATATTCGCCCGGCGCCGGTGGTTACGCTGAAGCGGACGCGATTTTGGCTTCCATGGCTTTCCCGGTTGTGGTCGTCGATCCGTCGGATGAGATTTCATATCTGAATGGCGCGGCGGAACAATTCTTTGAACGGGGCGCGCACCGGCTGATCGGTCACAAGCTGAACAAGATTTTGCCGTCGGACAGTCCCGTAATTGACCTTGTTCGCAATGTGCGCGATGGCGGGATCAGTATTTTCGAATACGGTATCGACCTTGAATTGCCGCGCGGCGGCGGGCGGTCGCTTATGATCAGCGGGTCTCCGGTGGGTGTGGACGGCGGCAGCGTCACATTGTCCTTTCATCAGCAATTGGCCGCGCGGTCGCTTGAACGGCAACATGAATATCGTCAGGCGGCGCGGTCGGTCACCGCAATGGCGTCGATGTTGGCGCATGAGGTCAAAAACCCTTTATCCGGGATCAGGGGCGCGGCCCAACTCCTGGAACGGTCGGTTTCCGGGTCGGATCAATCTTTGGCCCGCCTGATTCAGGACGAAACAGACCGGGTGTGCGGCCTCGTCGATCGGATGGATGTCTTTGGCGATACCGATTTCCTGGTTCGCAAGCCGGTCAATATCCATGAAGTTTTGCAGCGGGTGATCGATTCCGCCTCGGTGGGTTTTGCGCAGGATGTGGAGTTTTCGAAGGAATTCGATCCGTCTTTGCCGCCTGTACCGGGAAACCGGGATTTGCTGGTACAGATATTTCTCAATCTGGTGAAAAACGCCGCTGAGGCGATAAACCCCGAAACCGGTCAGATTATTTTGCGGACGGCGTTTCGCCGGGGCGTCAGCCTGATGCTACCAGGCGGTGAGGGCCGGGTGCATTTGCCCTTGTGCGTTTCGGTGATTGATAACGGGCCGGGCATCCCGGACATCGTTGCCGGCAATTTATTCGACCCCTTTGTGTCAACAAAGTTGAATGGCACGGGGCTGGGTCTGGCCTTTGTCGCCAAGGCCGTTGATGAACATGGCGGGATTATTGAGTTCGATACCGGGCCGGACGGTACCGAATTCCGGGTTTTTCTGCCGATCGGCGGAACGATCGAAGAGACGGAAGAATGACCGGCAAATCGGTTCTTATCGCCGATGACGACCGGGCGATCCGCCTGGTGCTCGACCGCGCGCTCAGCAATGCCGGGTACGATGTTCGGGCCACCGATAATGGCAGTACTCTCTGGCAATGGGTTGAGGCGGGCGAGGGCGATATCGTCATAACCGATGTGCGTATGCCGGATGTGGACGGGCTCGATCTGGTTCCCCAGATCAGGCAGGCCCGGCCCGAGATGAAGATCATTGTCATGAGCGCGCAGAGCACCTTGCTGACTGCGGTCAAGGCGATGGAACGGGGAGCTTATGAATATGTTCCAAAGCCGTTCGATCTTGACGAATTGCTGAGCGTTCTAGAGCGCGCCGCGTCGTCCCCCGCGGAGTCTGCGGAGTCCGATGAGGCCGCCGAAGATGAAAAATTGCCGCTCATCGGGCGGTCGCCGGCCATGCAGGAGATTTATCGGACGGTCGCGCGGCTGATGACCAGCGATTTGACGGTAATGATTGTCGGTGAGTCGGGAACTGGCAAGGAACTGGTCGCCCGGGCGCTTCATGATTTCGGGCAGCGCCGGAACGGGCCTTTTGTTGCCATCAACATGGCGGCAATTCCGCGCGATCTGGTTGAGGCCGAGCTCTTTGGCCATGAAAAGGGCGCCTTTACGGGGGCGAATACCGCCGGTATCGGGCGGTTTCAGCAGGCGCAGCGGGGTACCCTGTTCCTTGATGAAATCGGGGATATGCCGCTTGATGCGCAGACGCGATTGTTACGGGTGTTGCAGGAAGGGGAATACACGACCGTGGGCGGGCGGAATGCGCTCAAGGCCGATGTCAGGATAATTTCCGCGACCCACAGGGACCTTGGCCAGTTGATCCGCAACGGCCAGTTTCGTGAGGATCTCTTTTACCGCCTGAACGTCGTTCCGATGAAGTTGCCGCCACTGCGGGAACGCAAGGAAGATATTCCAGACCTGGTGCGGCACTTTATCGATCAGGCTGCCGCTTCAGGCGCGCCGGTAAAAACCATTGCGCCGGATGCGATGATGGCGCTTGAGTCCCATAGTTGGCCGGGCAATGTCCGCGAACTCGAAAATATGATGCACCGTGTGGCAGCGCTATATACCGAGCCGGTGATCGGCGGTGAGATTATTCACCAGGAACTCGCACAGTTGCAGACGGTGACGACCACGGGCGTGACGGAGAATGAAAGCCTTTCTTCCGCGGTGGAAAAACACCTTCGGGAATATTTCGAGGCGCATCGCGGGATGTTGCCGCATTCCGGTCTTTATGGTCGCGTTCTTCATGAGATCGAACGCCCGTTAATATCCTTGACCCTGGAGGCGACGCGGGGAAATCAGCTCAAAGCGGCTGATGTGCTTGGCCTAAACCGGAATACTTTACGCAAGAAGATTCGCGACCTCGACATCGAGGTTGTGAAAGGTCGGAAATCGTGACTGGTTCGAATGACTCAGATGTCGGGCCGGCGCAGGTGGGCCATGGGTCCGATGGATTTCGCGGCCGGTTAAACGCATTTTCCGGCTGGGCGAAACGGGTTGGGCTGGCGCGCAAGCTTACAGTCCTTGTGATTGTGGCTGCCCTCGCATCGGCGTTGGCGACCTATGCCGCCTGGACAGGCTGGACGCCGCTTGGAACCCGGGTTCAGTCGATCGTATTTTTCCTTCAGCTGGATGCGGCTCTGTTCCTGATCGTTTTTACGATCGTTACAATTCATATCGTAAGAATATGGATGGAACGCAGGCGGGGCGCGGTGGGATCCCGCCTTCACACGCGTCTTGTGCTCCTGTTTAGCCTGGTCGCGATCACACCAACGGTAATCGTCGCGATTTCTTCGGCGGTAGTTTTCAGCCTGAGCGTTGAGGCGTGGTTCAATAACCTGGTTCGAACGGCGTTGAATGAATCCGACGCGATCGCGAATGCCTATGTCGAGGAGCACAGCAGTTCACTGCGTGGCGATGTATTGGCGCTGGCCAACGAATTTTCCCGGTCGGCCCGGCGGATTTCCGATAATCCGGAATTTATTCAGACTGTTCTGGCCGCACAGGCCTCTCTGCGGGATCTCGACGAGGCGGTCGTCAGAAGTTCGCGGGGGCGTCTTTTTGCGCGATGGAGCAGCAGCGGTTTTATTCTCTTCGGCGACCCGGTTCCGGAATGGGCAATGGAAAAAGTCCGGGAAACCGGTGGTCTCGTTATTTTCCGGACACCGGAGGGCGACAGTATTCGTGCTTTGATAAAGCTGGAGCCCTTTGTCGATGCCTATCTGGATGTCAGCCGGAAGGTCGCGCCGGAGGTATTGAGCCGGATCGACCGCACGCGGCGGGCCGTCGAACGGTACAATGAGCTTGAGGGGCGGCGATCGCAAATCGAGATCACTCTGGCGACGATGTTTGTGTTTGTGTCACTTATGCTGTTGATGGCCGCGGTATGGGTGGGGCTGGTATTCGCCTCCCGCTTGGCAAAGCCGATCAGCGAGCTGGTCAACGCGACTGAAGGTGTAAGAGGCGGTGATCTGAGTGTCAGGGTGGACGAAGCCTCCGCACCGGATGAGTTGGGCACGCTTAGCCGCGCCTTTAACCGGATGGCGCAACAGATTGGGGCGCAGCGCGACAGTCTGGTGGAAGCCAACCGGCAACTCGATGACCGGCGTCATTTTATCGAGACCGTCTTGTCCGGGGTCTCTTCCGGTGTGGTCGGTCTGGACCGCGATGGCAAGGTCAATGTGATCAACCGGGCTGCTGGAAACCTGCTGTTTGGCGAGGAAAACAATATCATCGGCCGGGATCTCGTGGACCTTATTCCGGAGTGTAAGGCGCTGTTCGCTAAAGCCGTTTCCTCAGACGGGCGGCAGGTCAATGGCGAAATCAACCTGAAGGATGGGGAAGGAAACCGGACGTTTGTGGTGAGGGTTTCACCGGAAAGCAGCGACGTCGCCGGACAGGGATATGTAGCCACCATCGATGACGGTACCGAGCTTGTCGCCGCGCAGCGTAAAGCCGCGTGGTCGGACGTGGCACGAAGAATCGCGCATGAGATCAAAAACCCGTTGACCCCGATCCAGCTCGCGGCCGAACGGTTGCGGCGCAAATATACGCCTCAGATTGGCGAAGACGTTGCGGCATTCGAGGATTGCACGGAAACCATTGTCCGGCATGTGTCCGATATCGGCCGGCTGGTCGATGAATTTTCTTCCTTTGCCAGAATGCCCGCACCGGTTATGGCGCCGGAAGACCTCGTATCAATTTGCCGCGAGGCGCAAATCCTGTTCCAGACCGCCCATCGCGACATCGCAATCTCATTGGATGGCGAAACCGGAAAGTGCCCGGTATTGTGTGACAGGGGACAGATCGGCCAGGCAATGACAAACCTTATTCAAAACGCGGTTGATGCAATTTCCGTCGTGGACCCGCCGGAAGGGGGGCACGCGATCGGTATTTTTCTGGAATGTTCGGATGATGGTTCAGCAACCGTCAGCGTATCCGATACCGGCAAGGGGCTTCCGGATGAAGACCGTGAGAGACTGATGGAGCCCTATGTCACGACGCGGGAAAAGGGCACCGGTCTTGGGCTCGCTATCGTCGGAAAAATCATGGAAGACCATGGCGGCGAGGTGAGGCTTCAGAACAGGCCCGACGCCGGGGCGGTGGTATCATTGCACTTTCCGTCCGCAGCCGTTTTCCCGGGCGGGGACACCCGAGAGGGGTTGGTCGGCGAAAATCCGGAGAAGAACGTAAATGCCGGGTAAGATTCTGGTTGTCGATGATGAGGCCGATATCCGGCGGCTGATTTGCGAAATTTTGTCGGATGAAGGCTATGACGCCGGCGAAGCGGGTGGCAGTGATGAGGCATTGGCGTATATCGGAGAGACACCGCCTGATCTTATGATCCTCGATATCTGGCTGGAAGGCAGCAGTCTCGACGGGATTCAATTGCTGCAGGCCGCACGGGAAAATCTGCCTGATCTTCCCGTTATTATGATCAGCGGTCACGCCGATATCGAAACGGCGGTGAACGCGATCAAACTCGGCGCATATGATTTTGTGGAAAAACCGTTCAAGGCGGACCGGCTTCTGGTGATGATCGAACGCGCCCTGGATGCCGCCGCGCTTCGCCGGGAAAATGCCGAACTACGCCAAAGAACGACCGTTGTTCCCGAGCTCGTCGGCGACTCTTCCGCTATCGCGGACATGCGGGCCGCCATTGAACGCGTCGCGCAAACGGACAGCCGTATCCTTATTTTCGGCCCGCCCGGTGTGGGTAAGGAAGTTATCGCCCGCTTGATGCATCAGAAATCGAAACGCTCAGATAGGACCTTGGTTGTGCTGAATTGCGCGACCATGGCGCCAGAGCGCATGGAGGAGGAGCTGTTCGGGATCGAAGATTCCGTCTCCGGGGCAATCAGTTCCAAGGGAACGTTCGAGCAGGCCGACGGCGGCACTTTGTTGCTGGACGAGGTTTCCGATATGCCCCCGGCGACTCAGGGAAAGATCGTCCGGGTGTTGCAGGAACAGACATTTCATCGTGTCGGCGGAAGCGATCCGGTTAAGGTCGATGTGCGTGTCATCGCGACGACCAACCGCGATCTGCAGTCTTTAATAACCGATGGGAAATTCCGGGAAGATTTGTTCTATCGGCTGAACGTGGTGCCACTGGCGATGAGACCGCTCAAAGATCGCCCGGCGGATATCCCGCCGCTGATGGAATATTTTATGCAGCGCGCCTCGGGAGAGACGGGAATCCCCGCCCGCGAAATTGCTCCGGACGCCATGGCCCTACTGCAGAGTTATGACTGGCCGGGGAATGCGCGTCAGATGCGAAATGTGGTCGAATGGTTGTTGATCATGGCCGGGGGCGGCGCGGGTGAACCGGTTCGGGCGGAGATGCTTCCGCCGGAAATAGCGGCCGCGGCGCCGCAATCAATGGGTTGGGACGAAGGGGCGGAGATCATGGGGCTTCCCTTGCGCGATGCGCGGGAAATGTTCGAACGGCAATATCTTAAGGCGCAGATCGCTCGGTTTGGCGGTAATGTTTCGAAAACCGCCGGTTTTGTCGGCATGGAACGGTCGGCCCTGCATCGCAAGCTGAAGATGCTTGGGCTTTCGGCAAACGACCGGATAGAGGGCGGGAATAATGCGTGATTCCGGGAACAAGTCGGCGCGGAGGATGGCATGAAGATTATTATCGGCGGCGCGGGGCAGGTCGGTTTCCATATCGCGCAGCAGCTCTCGGCCGAAGGGCACGATATCGTCGTGATTGATTCATCGCCCGAGCTGGTACGGCAAATTGGCGACTCGCTTGATGTCCAGGCGATTGTCGGGCACGCCTCGCATCCGGATTCGCTTGATCGGGCGGGAGCGGCCGATATCGACATGCTGATGGCGGTGACTTATTCGGACGAGGTCAACATGGTGGCCTGTCAGGTCGCGCATTCTATGTTCAACGTGCCGCTGAAAATTGCGCGCATTCGTCATCAGAGCTATTTGCAGCCGATCTGGGCGGATCTCTTTAGCCGGGATCATATGCCGATCGACGTCATCATCTCGCCTGAGATCGAGGTGGCGCGCGCGATCACGCGACGTATGCAGGTGCCGGGTGCGTTCGATACGATTTCATTGGTCGATGGCAAGGTGCGGATGCTGGGCGTTCTGTGCAACGACGATTGTCCGGTTATCAACACGCCGCTCCGTCAATTGACGGAGCTATTCCCCGATCTTGAGATCGTGGTTGTCGGTGTTGTGCGCGAAGGGCAGGGCTTCGTCCCCAAACCCGAAGACCAGCTTCTCGCCGGCGATCAGGTCTATTTCGTAGTGAATACCACGAATATTGCCCGCGCGATGAGCGTGTTCGGGTATGAGGAAACCGAAGTACGGCGGGTCATTATCGCCGGAGGCGGCCATATCGGGGCCTTCCTGGGTGAGATGATCGAACAGGAATTTCCCGGCGTCTCGGCAAGGATTATCGAAGCCGACAGCACGCGGGCGCATGAGGTCGCCGATTTGCTTGAGGAAACGGTTGTCATTCACGGCGACGTCATTGATCCGGAAATACTCGAAGAAGCCCGGGTATCCGAAAGCGAGGCGATCATCGCCGTCACCAATGACGATGAGACCAATATACTCGCGGCCCTCCTCGCCAAGCGGATCGGGACCAGGCGGGCGATCGCGCTGGTCAATAACCAGACCTATGGCCCGTTGATTTCCTCGCTCGGGATCGATGTCGTGGTCAGCCCGCGGGCGATTACCGCCTCGACCATTCTGCAGCATGTCCGGCGCGGCCGCATTCGCGCCGTTCATTCGCTTGGCGCTGATTTCGGAGAGCTGATCGAGGGAGAAATACTCGAAACCTCGACATTGACCGGCAAGAAGATTCGCGATGCGGAATTGCCGGAAGGGGTGTTGCTTGGCGCGGTTGTGCGCGGCGATGACGTCATTTTGCCGCGGGGCAATACGGTAATTCAGGTCAATGACAAGATCGTCCTGTTCGCCGCCGCCGACGCCGTGAAAGCGGTGGAAAAGCTTTTCGCCGTGCGGCTTGAATTTTTCTGATCAGGGAAGCGGGGGCATCGCAGGGTGAGCATCGCTTATGTAAACGGGCGGTATGTCGACAAGGCCTGGGCATCCGTCAGTATCGAGGATCGAGGTTATCAGTTTTCCGATGGCGTTTATGAAGTCATCGCGGTCCATAATGGAGCGTTGATTGACGGTGACGGGCATTTCGAACGGCTTTTCCGGTCGCTCGGCGGCCTGAATATTTCAATTCCCTGGTCCGAAAAGATTTTGCGGATCGTTATGGGCGAGGTTATCCGGCGCAACCGGCTCAGGAACGGCTCCATCTATCTTCAGATTACCCGCGGCGCGGCGACCCGCAATCATGCCTTTCCGCAATTGGGCACCAGGCCCAGCCTGGTCGTCACGGCGACCGCGTCACGCGGGTTATCAGGCGCAACGCCGCGCGGTGTCGGGGTTATTACGGTTCCCGAAAATCGCTGGGGACGACCGGACATAAAATCGGTTTCCCTGTTGCCGAACGTCCTGGCCAAGGAAGAGGCCGTGCGGGCTGGCTGTTTCGAAGCCTGGTTTATCAATGATGCAGGCGACGTGACCGAAGGTTCCTCAAGCAATTGCTGGATCGTCGATGAGGCGGGCAAAGTCATTACCCGTCCGCTTGGCCAGGATATTCTGGGCGGGATTACCCGCGCCCGTGTCATGGAACTGGCGCGAAACAATAATATCCGGATTGAGGAACGCGTTTTTTCCCGTGAGGAGGCGGTTGGCGCGGCGGAGGCCTTTGTCACCAGCACGACAGCCGCCGTCATGCCGGTCGTTGCGATTGACGGCGAGCGGATCGGCGACGGCGAGCCGGGCCCGGTCACCACGCGTCTTTGGACGCTTTACCGGGAGTATCTGGAGGATGTCTCGCATGGCGGCGAATGATCCGCCCGGATTGCCCAGGGCTATCCTGTTCGATTGGGATAACACGCTGGTCGATACCTGGCCGGTAATCCATGACTCGATGAACGTTACCCTGACCCATATGGGGTGGGAGCCGTGGACGATGGATGAGACGCGCGCCCGGGTCCGCCGGGCCCTGCGCGAGGCGTTTCCCGATATGTTCGGCGATCGCTGGGAAGAAGCGCGGGATGTATTTTACGAGCGGTTCCACGCCATCCATCTGGAACGGCTGGCTGTCATTTCCGGCGCGCGGGAGTTACTCGACTCCTTGACCGATCAGTCAATCTATCTCGGTGTTGTCAGCAATAAGAACGGCGAAAACCTGCGGCGCGAGGCGGCACATCTTGGCTGGTCAGGCTATTTCAGCGCGCTCGTCGGGGCGACGGATGCTCCAAAAGACAAACCGGCGACGGATCCGGTGCATCTCGCTTTGAAAGATAGCGGTGTCGAACCCGGACCCGAGGTTTGGTTTATCGGTGATACGGATATTGATATGGAGTGCGCCCATAATTCCGGTTGCATCCCCATATTGATCGCAAATGAGAGTAAAATAGACCCAAATTCGACCGAATTTGCCCCGAAAATGCGGTTTTCGAACCTTGATGCGCTTCGGGGGGTTGTCTTGAAACGGGTGAAGTCCATATTGTGAAGAGGAAGGGTGAGGCCCATCGCACTCGTTTGCATGAATTTTGCGCGAAATGAGCGCAATCCGGCGGATCTGTTCGTAATCCTGACACACAAAGAACGGCGATAATAAAATGGAAAAGGGCCAAAACCTGCAGGATGTTTTTCTGAATGCGGTCCGGAAGGAAAAAGTCCCCGTAACCGTATTTCTGGTCAACGGCGTCAAGCTTCAGGGGATAATCACCTGGTTTGACAATTTTTGCGTGCTGCTGCGGCGGGACGGTCATTCCCAGCTGGTATACAAGCACGCGATCTCCACCGTGATGCCGTCCGCGCCGGTTCAGCTATATGACGGCGAAGACGACGTGGCGGAGGAGGGCGTGGCCGGCGAATAGCCGCATGGAGCCCACAGGCGGCCGGGCCGCGGGCGAACGCGCCGCGGTCCTGCACCCATACGACAGTTCCAATATCAACGGCAGAAGCGCCGACGCCTCATTGGAAGAAGCGGTCGGGTTGGCCGCTGCTATTGACCTTGATGTCCGACAGGCCGAAAGCCTGCGTCTTTCGCGCCGCCGCCCGGCGACCCTGATCGGCACCGGCGCGGTCGAGGATTGGGCCTCGATTATCGAGGAAGAAAAAATCGGTGTCGTGGTCGTGGATGCGCCCGTGACGCCCATACAGCAGCGCAATCTGGAAAAGAGCTGGAATTGCAAGGTGCTCGACCGGACCGGTCTGATCCTTGAAATTTTCGGCGAACGCGCCCGGACACGGGAAGGGCGGCTTCAGGTGGAACTCGCGCATCTGTCCTATCAGCGCAGCCGCCTGGTCCGAAGCTGGACCCATCTGGAGCGGCAACGCGGCGGTTTCGGCTTTCTCGGCGGTCCGGGTGAAACCCAGATCGAGGCCGACCGGCGTCAGATCGACACGCGCATAACACGTATCCGGCGCGATCTGGAGCGGGTGACGCGGACGCGCGATCTGCATCGCCAAGCGCGCCAGCGTGTGCCTTATCCGGTGGTTGCCCTGGTGGGTTACACCAACGCCGGAAAATCGACCCTTTTCAACCGGCTATCGGGTGCGGGGGTAAAGGCGGCCGATCAGCTTTTCGCGACGTTGGATCCCACCATGCGCGCGATTGAGCTGCCGGGGTCCAGACGGCAGGTCATCCTGTCCGATACGGTGGGTTTTGTTTCCGATTTGCCCACCATGCTGGTCGCGGCCTTTCGCGCCACGTTGGAGGAGGTGCTGGAGGCGGATATTATCCTTCATGTCCGCGATATTTCTCATCCCGACAGCAACGCCCAACGCGATGACGTGATGTCGGTATTGCAGGAACTTGGCGTTGAAGAAACCCGGCTGGCGGAAATGATCGAGGTCCGGAACAAGATCGACTTGCTTGAGGACGGGCAGGGGGGTGTTGCCAGCCCAGGCGGTGGTGATTCCATCGCGATTTCGGCCATGACGGGGGCGGGGTGCGACGCACTTCTGGCGCTTGTCGAAGAACGTCTGAACGCGACGCAGGAAATTCATGAAATCCTGTTGCCGCCCACCGAGGGTGCCGCGTCCGCGTGGCTTTATCGACATGGCGATGTCATTGAACGGGAGGATACCGAAACCGGCGCCCGGTTGAGGGTCGGTATTGAAGCGGACCAACTCGCCCGCTTTTTGCATCTTTATCCCGATTGTGAACTCTGCCGATGAAATTCCCCGACGCCGAAAAAATCATGGACGTCATCCGCGATTGCGCGGAACAGGTGGTCATGCCGCGCTGGCGCAATCTTTCCGATGATCAGATATGGCGGAAAGAGAACAATTCCGTCGTGACCGAGGCGGATATCGAAAGTGAGGATTTCCTCAAAAAACGACTGCTGGATTTGTTTCCGGGATCGACAACGGTGGGCGAGGAAGAAACCGAACATGATCCGTCCATTCTGGACCGGCTGGCGGGTGACGCGCCTGTCTGGGTGATCGACCCTGTCGATGGGACATCGAATTTTGCCAGAGGCAAGGACCGTTTCGCCATGCTTCTGGCGCTGTGTTATCGCGGTGAGATCATCGGCGGCTGGCTGGCCGCGCCGGCGCTCGAACAATTTATCTGGGGGATGAAGGGTGAGGGGGCCTTTCGGGGCAGCGAAAGGCTCTCGACAACGGGGAAGAGCGGTGTGCCTTCTGTATTGTCCGGGTCGCTCGGGGCCCGTATTCGCCGGATAGAGGGGATGCGTGAAAATTTCGGAGAAATCGTCAACCACGCCTGTTGCGGTGCCGAATATATCGATATCGCTCTTGGAAATCTGGATTTCGCGCATTATCGCCGGGTAAAACCCTGGGATCATTGCGCCGGCGATCTGGTCGTCCGGGAAGCGGGCGGTTACACGGGCGAGCTGATGAGCGGTGAGCCATATCGGCCTGTTACGCCGCCGGCGGACGGTATTCTTATTTCCTGCTCAGAGGCAGCTTTCGAAGGTGTTGCCGGGATCCTGAAACCGGCTGTGGCGGCGTTATAAGCACCATTATTCCACCGCTTTTACCGCCGACCAGATTTCTTCCAGCTCATCAATGGAACAATCGGTGGGCGATTTGCGCTTGGCCGAGCGGCGTTTTTCAACTTCTCGGAAACGCGCGGTGAATTTCGCGTTGCCGCGCCGGAGCGCCAACTCCGAATCCACCCCCGCATGGCGGGCCAAATTCACGCAGGCGAATATCAGATCGCCGATTTCGTCCTCAATGGCGTCCATATCGCCTTTAGTCAATGCGTCGCGGACTTCCTCGATTTCCTCCTGAATCTTATCGAATACCGGCGCGATTTCGGGCCAATCGAACCCGACCCGCGCCGCCCGTTTCTGCAATTTCTGCGCCCGCATCAGGGCGGGGAGGGCATTTGCCACCCCGTTCAGCGCGCT
>Ga0181585_10003509_pt1 | contig 13715 bp, 12 predicted proteins | sample 071ome_29_FD_132469 | JGI IMG/M metagenome (GOLD analysis project Ga0181585, IMG submission 132469) | Coastal salt marsh microbial communities from the Groves Creek Marsh, Skidaway Island, Georgia - 071407BT metaG (megahit assembly) | ecosystem: Environmental > Aquatic > Marine > Intertidal... | reverse complement strand
GTAACCCTTGGAGACCCGGGTATTTTACCCTCCAATGGATCCGGCAGATATGTGGAACCGGAAGACTGGAATGAATTAATTAGTAATCCAGAGGTCGAGCTTGTTGATGTGAGGAACGACTACGAAGTTGAAATTGGCACCTTTGAGGGTGCGGAAAATCCAAATACTCAAACTTTCGGACAGTGGGCAGATTATGTAAAAAAGCGCTGGGGCGGGAAACAAAAGAAAAAAGTAGCAATGTTTTGCACTGGAGGTATACGCTGTGAAAAGGCATCCGCCCACCTAGTACAGAATGGGTTTGAAGAAGTTTACCATCTGAAAGGTGGCATTCTTCATTACCTGGAAAAAATCTCCCCAAACGAAAGTAAGTGGACGGGTGAATGCTTCGTCTTCGATCATCGGGTGGCGGTGACTCATGGATTAAAAGATGGAAATACCAAGCTGTGTTTTTCCTGCCGTTGGCCGCTGAGTGAAGAAGATTTTCAATCTCCCGAATTTGAGGAAGGGGTATCCTGCCCAAGATGTTCCCGCTCGCTGACTGATGAAAGAAAGCAAAGTTTACAGGAACGCCAAAAACAAATTAAGCTCGCCCGCAAACATAACCTCAAACATCTGGGAAACCAAATGCCAGATCGTCAAAAATGAACTACGCTGTTCTTGCACTTCCCGGCTTACTGGCTTACTTTTCTTTTAAAGGTTGTGATTAATAAGGAAGAGGAAGCACTCCGCCTGAGTCAGGAGAAAACGGATGAATTACTTCCCCGTGCATGGAAAAGCGGATCCCTTAAATATGATGAACTCAAACCTTTAAGTGAGGGAGGAACCGCCCAGCTTTTTCTTACTGAAGACCTCAATCTGCACAGGAAAGTAGCCTACAAAACCCTCCACAATGACCTGAAGGATTCTGACATTGAAATGCAGAGGTTTGTGCGTGAAGCCCGGGTAACGGCAAATATCCAACATCCCGGGACGGTTCCAGTTTACGAACTGGGCAGAGACAGGGAGGGTCAACTATTCTTTACCATGAAAAGGGTACTTGGGCAGGATTTACGCCAAATCCTGCTCGATCTAAAGCATGAAGTACCCAGTGCGGTGGACAGGTTTCCCCTGCCCCGCCTGCTCGATATTCTCATTCAGGTAAGCCAGACGATTGCCTATGCCCATGACATTGGGGTGGTTCACCGGGATTTAAAACCCGCCAATATCATTGTGGGTAAATTTGGTGAAGTCTATGTCTTGGACTGGGGATTGGCTAAAGTCATGGGGGGCAAGACGCTCGCAAAGGAATTGGGTAACGAACCGGAACAACCAGACCTTAGCTTGACCAGAAGTGGGATGCATTATGGCACCCCCATGTACATGACGCCCGAAATTGCCCGTGGCCTAAGTGACCTGGATGAAAAATCAGACGTTTTTGCCCTGGGCATTCTTCTCTTCGAAATGCTTACCCTTGAGCCATTTCTGCAGGGGCAGGATGTTACGGAGATTAAGCGGAAATTACTGGAGGAACCCTATCCTTTGCCCAGAGAAATTAAACCGGACCGAAAAATCCCCAAAGACTTGCAGGCAATTTGTATGAAAGCTTTACACCGTTCACGCGGCCACCGCTATTCGAATACAACTGCATTCCTGGAGGATCTTCAACGGTTCAGGCATGGGGAAGAAGTCTCCGTCTACTGGTATTCCGGATGGGAAAGATTCACCCGATGGAATAATCAAAACGCATACCTTATAATATCGGTGCTTTCTGCTCTGATCGGAGCAGGAATTCATGCTCTTTTTACCAGCTAGAAAGTAGCTACTGTGTATCGTCTTGATACTTACCCCTGGAAACAGTGTTTCCAGGGAATTTACAAATCAGTCTGAATCAGGAAAGAGGCTTCCACCCTTTTTTTTCGCCCTGCAATCCTTACACACGCAGCTGTTTCCATGATCATTTGAATTCTGCATTACGGAGCCGGGAGAGGTCGCCTTGAGGAAATCCTCACTCTTTTGGGATTGCATGGGGTTACTCTGGATCACGCCAGAGGAGGCAGGGGTTGAAGAAGAAACTGGATTGGATGCTTTAGATTTTAAAGGACTGGAGGAAACGGGAATAGCATTACTCAGCGGTTCGAAGGTTTTGGTAGGTGAGTTCCTGGAAGAAGAATAAGAACTACCCGATTTTCCTTCATAGGGATTTTTGATGTTTTCACCACGGGTCTTCATAAAACTTACATACTTTGGTGAAATTGATTCGATGAAGTTTGAGTTCTCAATTCGTATCGTTGCCAGCAATTTATCACTGTGTTTTTGAGCAACTACCAAGTAATCTGGAGCGGTTGGATGGAAGCGGACGGCTCGCAATTCTCCACCCGATTTAACTGGCACTTTAACTTTTTGTGACCGGTCCGTAAGAGTGATAGAAGGGCCAACGATTATAATATCGGAAGGAAAGGCAAGAGTAAGATGAGTCTTGGCCCACTCGGTTGCGGACTTGATGTAAGATGCACTTGCCTCCGGCTTGGCTACTTCCTGAACTGCTGGGCGTACTGGTGCCGCCCGTTGTGCACGAACAATATCATCTTTAGCATTGCTTAATTCACGCTCCAATGTACGGATTTCGTCGCGCAAATCTTTTAAATCATCATCCGAACGGGAAACCTGTTTTTCCAAATCCTCTTTTTCAATAATCAATGACTTGGTCTGTTCCACCATTTCATTGTTTTCTCCCTCCAGACGCTTTTTAAGGTCGAGATAAAAGGATTCATTTTTCTCCAGCTTCTCAACTTTTTCCGCAAGCTGTACAGCCTGTTCCTTGGCTGAATCGTCAATGGAAAGAAAAAGAGCAATCATTCCCGCTGTGCTTAACCCCGCCAGAGTAAAAGCGACCATAGCCAAAGGACTTATGCCTGATTTTTTTACCGCGCTTCCCTTGAACGCGTTTTGCATACTCGCCACTTTTCCCTGCATTTGCTTGAGTGCGGCGGACTTTTGCTGATCGGCAGCGGAAGCGGACTGAAGGTGCAGAAGGGACTCCTGTAATTCTTGCCCCATTTGCAAAACCTTGTGATTTCCTTCGACCAACCGACCGGAAAGAATACCTGCTACATTCAAACAAAGCTGACCGCCGGCAAAGCCATTCTGACCAATAAATTCAATTAATCTTTCGTGGTCCATTCTCCAGAGAATGCACTCACCAATTGCCTGAACACTTGCGGATGCAACTCCACCACTAAGAAAAGCCATTTCCCCAAAGGCTGCACCTTCACCGAGAGTGGCAATTTGCTGGCTTTTACCACTGGCATCACCCTTGTAAATGCCAACATGACCATTGACCACCATATACAAATATCTTTGCTCATGCCCATCCGACACAAGTACTTCATCACGGGCGAGTACCCACTCGCCTCCGAATTTGAGGGCTTGCATTTCTTCATCACCAATATTGGCGCACAAACCATCAGCGGGAAGGTCGTACCCGGCTTCTTCAACATCTTCGCGGTAGAGCAATTTCATGCTGGTTAGGAATCTAGATTCGATCGGCGGTACAGGGCAAGGAAAGAAAGGTGGTCATAAAAACAACTGCATATTATCCATGGCAACATTTGCCATGTTTCTTTAACCGCCAGTAGTTGTATGGCCAAGCCGCAAGAAACCCGGCTCCAAGAGTAATGGGAAGTACAGAAATTGTAATTGCTGGCGCTCCCATCATGCCAAAATCCGCTAGGTTCATTGCTGCCTCCATCAACAGCATGGATACCATGCTCATTCCGACCGCAGTACGAAAGGCTTCCTTAGGCCCCAACTGTTTCCAGAGGATAAATGTTTCCAAAATTACACTCGTACAGATACCCGCACTCATGGCGAGTCCCCACACCATCATCCACTGCTCTTTGGGAATGGGCTGAGGCTGATGGATCGATTGAAAAATAGCTATCGTCCCCAAGTCACCGAGTGCACATCCAAAGAGGCACCACATTGTATTGCGAGCGGATCTTACAACCATAACATCCTCAGGCCACCATTGTTTCCCTCACACTTAGAGCCCGTTCTATTTCTTCTGTAATGGCAGCCACCACTGGCACCACTACCGAGTTTCCAAATTGCTTGTAACAAACATTCAACTTTTGATGAAGAGTGAAGCCATCAGGAAATCCCATCAGGCGCAAACATTCAAGTGGATGTAATCGACGCACCCGTTCCCCCACAAGATACATTCCCGTTTTCGCACCGATTCCTCCCCCGAAAGCAGAAAGGGTGATGGCATGTCCCTTCACACTGTATACCCGCTCTCCCTGCCCTCCTTTGCCAACCGTACCAATACGCAGGGGCCGGTTCTCACGCTCAACGGGCAAATCCTTCCTCATCCTCAAGTCATCTCGCTCAATGACTAGGTCATCTAGCCTGGGATCTTCCTCATGCATTAAGATATCCTCAAGGGCAACATCATCCCAGGTTGGTTCAGGAAATGAAAATTCTTTAACCTCAAGTTCTTTGCGAAAGCATACAAAAAATAAACGTTCTCGCTTTTGAGGCACACCAAAACCAGAAGAATTTATTATCTTACAAAACACACCATAACCGGCACGATCCAGAAGATCCAGAGTTGCGGCATGGGTACGCCCTTTATCGTGCCTGAGGTAATTTCTTACATTTTCCAAGAGAAGGACATCCGGTCTTCGGGTGCCGGCAATGCGTAACAACTCATGTAAAAGTGTGCCCCGATCATCCTCGAACCCCAGTTGATTTCCGGAAATGCTAAATGGCTGGCAGGGAAAACCAGCACAGAGTAAATCATGAATCGGTGCATCCTCATCCCTTAATTTACTTAAATCTCCAAACGGAATCTCACCGTAATTCTTCTGATAAACCCATTGAGCATGGGGATCCCAGTCCGAAGAAAACACACATTGATGACCTCGTTTTTCCAGGGCCTGCCTAAACCCGCCAATTCCGCAGAACAGATCAATAAACTTAAGCTTCACACACCACCTTTGGAAACGAGATCCATAACAAGGATTACGGGATTATATATCACATATTTCCACTGCATTTGATAGACCTTCAAGTGGATCACCTGTGGGAATAAATTCCTGACCAATAAAGCCCTGATAATTGATGTCCACCAGTGCCTGCATGATTGGCCGGTAATTGAGTTCCTGATTAAGATGTAACTCCCCACGCCCTGGATTTCCAGCCGTGTGTATATGCCCAATCATTTCTCCGCACTCCTTGATTCTGCGGATGACATCACCATCCATAATTTGCACATGGTAAATATCGAAAAGTAATTTAAGCCGGGATGAGCCAACAGACCGTAAAATATCCATGCAATAATCAACATGATCACCCTGGTATCCCGGATGTCCCTTATCAGGATGATCCCCCACCCTGCTGTTTAGCATTTCAAGGCAAACATTCACTCCCTTTTTTTCCGCATAACCGGCGATTTTCTTAAACCCCGAAATACAATTCCTCGCCCCTTCTTCGGGCGAGAAATTTTCTGAAAATCCTGTAAAAGCAATCACATTGGGGCAGCCAAAATCTGCAGAATCGTCAATCGATTGCCTCGTTACTTGCAGTAGCATTTCATGATAGGCTGGATTGTTAAAGCCTCTGATAAAGGGAGGTCCCTCAACTTCAATTGGAGCGATCGCACAGGTAAGCCCATATTTCTTTAGCGTATTCCAGTTTTTTGGGCTTACCAGTTCAACGCTTCCACAACCGAGGTTTCTTGCATGTTTACAAGTTTCATCTAGGCTCCAATGATTGGAAAAGCACCATGAAACAACCGATTGTTTCAGCCGTCCATTATTTACCCCTCTCCTATTTTTCCCTAACACAGAAGGCGCTACCCCACCCAGCATACCCGCACCAGTAATCCCCGCAGCAAGGGAACCTTTAAGCAGGTTGCGACGGGACACATAATTGGACTCAATACTTTTGCTATTTCTCATAAAAATAAAATGAACTAGTGGTTCTATCTTTTCCAAAATACCATCGAGCCAAGCAATCCAACAAATGATCCGGCAGCATCCATCGCTGCATCCCAAACTTCGGGAGAGCGTCCCCTTGACCACCAGTCCTGCCAGCACTCATCCGCAATTCCAAAACAGACACAATAAGCAAAAAGACCCCATGGAAATCCCCCTCCCCCTCCAAAAGCAGCCCAGGCAAGTATCCCAAGCAGGCAATATTCAACCAGGTGCAATACATAATCCGGCAAAGCAAATGCCTGCTCCGGTAGATCGTTGGGGGCCAAACTTGACAGCCATAGAATAAGAACACAGTAAGCAAAAAATCCAATCTTCCATTTCATAAATTCCATACTTTTCATACCTCTCGAGATATCAAGCACGGATTGCAAAATTCGAAGAGGATAAAAATTTGAACACCAATGGAGGGCGACTTGACAAGAGAATATGCGGCGGGCAACCTGTTAGTGTGGACTCTTTTATTTACACTTTGGCAGGCTTGGGACTGGGACTTGCCATTCTTATCGGCTGGATACAAATCTCCGGACGCTCCCAGAAAATCAAAGATCAGGAAAGAGAAGAGGCCATCAATCGAAACCGGGAAAGCCTGCTCGAAGTCCGCAAGGAAAATGAGATGCTATTGCAGAGAATTGAAAAGTCGGAAAAGCTGGAAAATGAACTTCGCCTGCTTTTAAAAGATTCGGAAAATGAAGGTGCCCGCCTGATTGCAAAAATCGAGGAGCTTAACCGCAGACTCTCTGAAAAACAAAAGGAAAACGAGGAATCAGCAAAATGGTTGCAGGAAAAATTTGAAAACCTCGCCACGAAAATTCTCGAGCAAAAATCGGCAAAGTTCACTGAATTAAACAAAGAAAACATCAAATTAGTGCTTCAGCCTCTCGATAAGGACATTAGAGAGTTTCGTAAGAAAGTAGAAGACCTTCATGAGAAAGAAACTACCCAGCATGCAGCCCTGCGGGAATTTCTTGGAAATCTTCAAGAGGCTCAGGTCACCCTCAGTCAGGATGCCCGCAATCTTACCTCTGCACTCAAAGGGGATTCAAAAAAACAAGGAGACTGGGGAGAATTTATTTTGCAACGGGCACTGGAAGCTTCTGGACTTACCAAGGATCAGGAATTTTCCATGCAATCAAGCTTTGATGGGAAAAGACCGGATGCCATTATTCATCTACCTGGGGACCGCCAACTAATCATCGATGCAAAAGTTTCCCTTACTGCCTATGAACGCTCTATTGGTAGCGACTCAGAAGAGGAAAGAAAAAAGGCCTTAAAGGAGCACACACAATCGGTCCGCAAACACATTGATGAATTATCAGACAAGGATTATTCATCGATCGAGGAACTCACCTGCCCGGACTTCACCTTAATGTTTATTCCGGTGGAGCCTGCTTTCGGGGCAGCATTATCCCAAGATCCTGAACTTTACCAATATGCATTTGACCGAAAGATTGCCCTCATTACTGCGTCCACCTTAATGGCAACCATCAAAACGGTGGCCAATCTCTGGAAACTCGAAAAACAAAACAAGCATGCTCAGGATGTGGCAAAGCGTGCGGGTTTACTGTTCGATAAATTCGTGGGTTTCCTCGGAAACATTGAAGAGATTGGCAAGTCCCTCCACAAAGCGGTCGGTGCACATGAAAAGGCATTGGGACAATTATCAATCGGCCCAGGTAACCTCATCGGACAGGCGGAAAAACTCAAGGCGATGGGAATCCGTACCAAAAAAGAAGTTCCACCCTCTTTCAATAAAGGGCAGCAACTGGAAACCGAATTCTCCTTCCAAAACGATGCCAGCGATGAGAACGACAGGCAATCCGCCTAAGATTAAATTTTTCAACACTTAGAGAACCTGTGTACTCACAAAATTCGCTTCTGCATATCTGTCTGAGAACATCATTTAAAAGCTGGCCTTTCCTGGCCCTGATCTCATTCTTGATTACGCCATTTCTAACTGGGCAATCAAGCACTCAGGATACTGAGCAATCGCGTGATGTGTTTGCAGAATTGGCGGCCAAAATCAAACCGTCAGTAGTGACAATTTCCAGCACCGACCGAGGCGGGGGAACCTGGGGGGTTGGTACAGGCTTCGTGGTTGATTCAGCTGGGATAATTGCTACCAATTTTCATGTCATTGGAGAGCATCGTGAATTCGTGGTCGAACGGATGAATGGGCAGGTTCATAAACCTCTTGAAATTCTTGCGATTGACCGAAGCCTCGACCTTGCCCTTATCCGTATTGATCAGGATGGGTTACCCGCACTTTCCGTAGGAGACTCAGACAAAATTTCTCCTGGGCAAAGCGTCCTATCCATTGGCAACCCCCTCGGCTATGGATTGAGTGTGAGTCAGGGAGTAATCTCTGCAGTCCGGGAATTAGAGTTTGGGGATGGTCGCCCCATGATTCAGGTTGCCATACCCATTGAGGCAGGAAGCAGTGGAAGCCCGGTAGTTAATCTCGATGGTGAGGTACTTTCAATTTTAACGATTAAATCGGGAGGTGCGATAGGCTTTGGCATTCCATCCAACGCCTTGAGGTCATTGATGGATGAGAAAAATCCTATTCCCATTGAAAGGTGGTATACCATTGGAATGCTTGACGAAGAAGAGTGGAGCAGACCAATGGGGGGAAACTGGAGGCAACGGGCCGGAATTATAAAAGCCTCGGGGATGGGCACTGGCTTTGGCGGACGCATGATTTGCCTAAGCAGACAATCTTTGATTAAGCCACCCTATGACTTAGAAGTTGATGTACTTTTGGAGGATGAGAGCGGAGCAGCAGGACTTGTCTTTGCTGCGGATGGGGAAGATAGGCATTATGGATTTTACCCCACTAATGGCTCACTTCGCCTGACCTGTTTTAACGGCCCAGTTGTATTTGACTGGGAAATTCTTGAGACGGTTAGTGCCCCGGAATATTTACCCGGGCAATGGAACCGTTTAAATGTGCGTTTCGATGAAGATGGTCACATGCGTTGCATGGTTAACGGCAAAGTGGTGATCGAAGAAACTGACTTCAACCTAATTAATGGATTTGTAGGTTTGTGCAAATTCCGCGAACCGGGTGCTGAATTCCGAAATTTCAGGATGGCTGCCCGAATCCCCAGGCACTCCATTTCTAATGATGCAAGAGTTCGTGCTCACGAACTTTCTGAGTCCCTCATTTTGGAGGAAGCAATTTCCCCGTCCGACCTAGAAAGCCTTACAGATCTAGGCGGCTCAATTCATCAGGCATTGATCGACCGAGCCGACGAAATGGAGGCTGCAGGCATCCGCTTAAGAGAATCCGCGGAGAAGCTCCGGATATCCCTGATTACAAGAGAGCTCTCCACTTTACTGAACAGCACTCAAGCCAACAGCCACCAATCATTACTTCGTTCTGCCCTGCTTGTATCAAAGTTGGACAACCCTCACTTTCACCTCGAACATTACCTCAAGCGTGTGGATCGCCTCGCAGAACGAATCTCTGGTCATTTCCCCCCCCATGCAACTAACAAGGAAAAAATCACCTTAGTAATCGAACATTTATTCAATCGAATGGGCTATCATGGAAGCACCCTTGATTTCCATCACCGTTCAAACAGTTACATAAATGAAGTAATTGAGGACAGGGAAGGACTGCCCATCACTCTTTGCCTGTTGCTCATGGAAATTGGCAAACGCGTGGATTTACCAATTTCCGGAATTGCCACACCCGGGCATTTTCTTGCCCTCTATCGAGAACCTGATCAGGGACTTGAAAATTCGGTTATTATCGATGCATTTGGAGGACGGGCAATTTCTGCAGAACAGGCAAATAAACTAACGAGCACTGAATTATCTGAGGCTGATTTTTCTCCTGCCTCTGCACCAGAGATTGTTTCACGCATTTTACGGAACCTCCTTCGTTCCGCAGAATGGGATCGTGATTCCGGGGCCACATTGCGCTACCTCAATGCACTAGTTGCTATAAATCCGGAAGACAGGTACAACCGGGCACTCCGGGCAATGACCAATTACGGCCTTGGCCACTTTGAAGAAACCTTGAATGACATCACCATATTGATTGGCTCAAACCGCGATGATCCAAGTAACGCTGCATTGATTGAGATTGAACAACGGCTGCTCAAGCCTCATCGCAATCGACAGCCCTAAGGCACACTCGTCCACACTTAGGCAAGAGCCTTGCCCCACCCAAGGTTTTGTAACGCTTCACGCACATCTTCAAGGTCCTCATCTTCCATTGCCATCAGTTTATATCGCTCATCCCGCTTCACTGCCTCCTTGAGAAAATCTAGGCACTCACCATGGCTTCCAAGCTTGCAGGCATAGCATGCCAAATTGAACCTTATCATTGCATTTTCGTAATGATGCACCAACCCATCAAGGAGAATCTCCCGCGCCTTTTCGATGCTTTCACACCTGCGGGTTGCATAGGCATCTGCGATCCACCACTCCACATCGGTGGGAAATTCCATTTTTAATGAATGGGCATTTTTTTTCATTTCTAGCCAGTCTTTGCGCACCATAAAAATCTCAACAAGCAAGGAACGCCGGTTCTTGGTCCATGGCATTTCATCTGGCAGAAAATTTAATTCATTTTCTGCCTGCTCCAACATCCGGAGTTTTAAATAACCAATTGCCCTCGACCAGTGCACTTTGGGCATCAGTACAGAATCATGATTTTCGGGATCTTCCTCGATCATCACTTCATCTCCAGATTTGATTTCTCTAACCTCTGATTATCCCTTCTCCATTTGGTGGCGAGAAAGCTGCCAATTAAACAATGCAGGATTGCACTTAACGCACAAGGTGCAGGAGTCATAGGCATATTGGCAAAGTGCTTGGTCGCCAGTGCCATACCCAATCCAGAATTTTGCATCCCCACCTCAATGGATAGTGTCTGCCTCTCTAACTTATCCCGTTGAAGTAAGCATGCTCCTAAGTAACCACCCAGAAAACCCCCAAGATGCAAAAGCCCCGTTGCACCAAGAAGTACCCAGCCATGAGAAAAGATTAATTCTTGCTTCGCAGATAGAACGAATCCAACAATCAATAAAATAAAAATTACTGAAATCACCGGAGAAATTACTGCAACTTTTCTTGCAGACTTTGGAAAGAAATGATTCCAACCCACGCCTACTGCAAGGGGCATAAGTACAATCATCAATATACTCTTTAGTATTGCCCAAGGATCAACTGGCAGGTAATGCCCGGCATACCAATAAGTAAGCCAAGGAGTCAGCAAAACCGCCGCCAGTGTGGAGCAAAGAGTAATACTTACCGATAATGCCACTCTAGCTTTTGCCAGAAAGACCACAACATTCGATGCCGTGCCACCAGGGCAACAGGCAACTAGAATTAATCCAACCGCCATTTCAGCAGGAAGTTTAAGTGCCCATGCAAGCAGGGCACTCCAGGCTGGCATGATTAAAAATTGCAACCCTACACCCAAAGCAATCACCCGGGGTGCACGCCATACCCGCAGAAAGTCATCAGGGCTTAAGGTCATTCCCATGCCCAGCATAATTAATCCAAGCCCCCAACCGATTGCATCTGAGCCAAACCAAAGAAAAAAAGGAGGGTAATAAAGTGCGATTACCGCACACAAGCATGACCAAATAGGAAAACCACGAGTGATTAAACCAGAGATTTTTTCAATCAGTAAAGGATTACCCATGATTGAGTTTAACAAAGCTCATTCAACGGATAAGTTCCCAAAATTCAATTTCTCCCCATTGATGCCCCCACCCCTGATATTTTGGAGTTAGGCGAAAGTACCTTGCAAGTACAGATTTCAAATCGATCTCAACCCATGCCCCGCGTTCACGAACCGATATAATTTCACCGTACTCGTTAAAAGGCAGATACTTTTCACCGTCCAGGCTTACTTCAACCAAAATACTTTTCAACTCATCGGCACGGGCAAAGACCTGAAAATAAATTCGGATCGCACCAATCTTCTTCTCTGTTCCGCAGTCAAAAGTAAGTGTTGGGTTTTTTTGATACCAAGCTGTCCAACTTGATCTCCATCCATCCTTTGGCAATTTACCGTCAAACAAACGATTAATTCCATATCGTGCCGCATCCATGGTTGGGGGAATGGAAGAATCAAATTTTTTTATTTCGCACAATTTTAAAGATCTGGAAACCGCAGGCGGGGGCGAGGATTGACTGTAAGCGTTAATCGGTGCAGTCAGTGAGAACAAAACCGCCAGAATAAAATATTGTAAAAGCACGAAAACCATCGTTTTTTTTTCTTACGCCAAAGGCAGGTAAGGCAAGCGTTATCAATATTTATCGAGAACAAAGAGTGTAGTTTTTATTAAACATAGGAATTAACTTCAACTACTGCGTCGGTGTTTGGGGAATCAAATACAAGACCTCCCCATTGACCCGTGCAAAACCTAGTTAATTGCTTGTCCGAAAATACAAATCAAGTACTCTTACTCTCAAATGCGTTCCCTTTCATGGATATTGTCACTCTTTTTCACAATGGGTTCACTTTCCGTTTCTCACGGTCAGATTCACCCCAAGGAGGCCTTTGGTAGAAAAATATTTGATAGTTTTCGCAACAATCAGTTCAGCGAATTTTATCACCGTTCAATATTTTCACTGGAGGAGTCAGAGTTTCGGGAATTCCTCTATGGTATCAACAATCTAAATTTACGAAACGCCCTCCACTCTTCTTTCACTCAGGATTTTCCACTCAATGCCAAAACTCCCGCTGAACGTTGGAAAGTTGTATTTGCTCATACCTGGCGCCAACAATGGAATCACATTGCAAGTTACACCCCAAAAATTGTTCAGAAAGATGCCTTTGATCCAATTCTACAAAAAGCAAAAGAATTCGGAATCCAGTGGGAAACTGTCCGCTTGATTGGCATTGAGGTTCTGCTTCCAGTTTCCTGGGAATACGGAAGATTCGAAGTAAAACGCGACCCCCTACCCAACGAAAACCCGTCCAATCCACGCACCCTGCACATCGACCGCAAGCTAACCTATCGGCTTGAATTGGACTCCAAAATTCATGGTAATGCGTTAATGATCGGATACTCCCCAGAGGATTCGGAGCAATTATACAATACTGGAATTTTGGGAAATGGGTCAGGTCAGGGCGACCTGCTTATAAGATTATCCACGCAGTATCCTGAGAAACTTTATTACTTTTGTCCGGATGAACCAGGTGCGGGGGGTTCCATTGAAGTTCATGATTTTGACTCCACTGAAAAACCAAATCAACGCACTGATATTTTGCTTACTTTTGCTTTTGGCCAACCCGAAAAAGCTTACCAGATTATAATCCGTGATGTTATGAGTACGTCTCGCGGTGAAGTATTTTGCGAGCGACCAGAATGGCGTGGGGAAGTTAATGTTCCCCGAGGTTTAAGCTTCAGCAAATAGCTTTTTTTGTGGTTTTACTTTCGGAGAATCTCAATGAGGTCTCCATTTTTATACCTTACCGCCTGAAGTAGCTTCCCCTCTTCGTCCCACGAGCGCATCAATCCATTTGCCCGGTCATTGAACCACTGCCCCTCCTCTTTTAATTTTCCATTGGGATGCCAATTTCTTTCCATCCCATCTTTTTGACCTTCCAAAAAGTGAGCCTCGGCACGGGGCGTGCCATTTTCAAAGTTCTCTGAAGCAATCCCAGTAAAGGGAATTCTTTCGACATCGAAATGCCAAAGGCCAGTTCTTTTATCTCTCACCAAGGATGCACCGTCCACCCTTCTCATCTTCAGGCTAAGGCGAATATTT
>Ga0181585_10003505_pt1 | contig 13729 bp, 10 predicted proteins | sample 071ome_29_FD_132469 | JGI IMG/M metagenome (GOLD analysis project Ga0181585, IMG submission 132469) | Coastal salt marsh microbial communities from the Groves Creek Marsh, Skidaway Island, Georgia - 071407BT metaG (megahit assembly) | ecosystem: Environmental > Aquatic > Marine > Intertidal... | reverse complement strand
GTCGTGTTCCGTCTCTTCCGCCAGTTCCGGCTCGGGCATCTTTAGCGCCGCCGCGGCGGAAGAACCGGTTACGGTCGCGGCCGGTAAAGTGACGTGCGCCGCCGGTTTCGGCGCCGAGTCGATGGCGATGGCCGGCGTGGCGTCCCTTGCGGGTTCAGGAATCCGGGCCTCTGCGGGGACCGGTTTCGGCGCCGCGTCGTCGCTCAGGACCCGCAGAACGGGGCGGGGCTGCGCGCCAGCCTCGATATCGATGCCGGTGGCGACGACAGATACCCTGATCTTGCCTTCGAGGGTCGGATCGAGCGCCGAACCGAAAATGATGTTGGCATCCGGGTCGACTTCCTCGCCGATCCGGTTGGCCGCCTCGTCGACCTCGAAGAGGGTCATGTCCGGGCCGCCGGTGATGTTGATTAGCACGCCCCGCGCGCCTTTCATCGAAACGTCGTCGAGAAGCGGGTTGGAAATCGCCGCCTCGGCCGCCAGCCGGGCGCGTTCTTCGCCATCCGCTTCGCCGGTGCCCATCATGGCTTTGCCCATTTCTGACATTACGCTGCGAATATCGGCGAAATCGAGGTTGATGAGGCCCGGAACCACCATCAGGTCCGTGACGCCCCGGACGCCGCAATGAAGGACATCGTCGGCCATCGCAAACGCATCGGCGAAGGTGGTCTTTTCGTTGGCGATCCGGAACAAATTCTGGTTGGGGATCACAATCAGCGTATCGACGAACTGCTGCATCTCCTCGATGCCGGCATCCGCGATCCGCATCCGGTTCGCGCCTTCGAACTGGAACGGCTTGGTGACGACGCCGACCGTCAGCATGCCCTGTTCGCGGGCCATCCGGGCAATGACCGGCGCGGCTCCGGTACCGGTGCCTCCGCCCATGCCGGCGGCAATGAACACCATATGCGAACCGGCCAGGTGCTGGTTGATGTCGTCGATAGCTTCCTCGGCGGCTGCGCGGCCCATATCCGGTCGGGAGCCGGCGCCGAGACCATGGGTTATGGCTCGTCCGAGCTGTACCCGACGGTCGGCCAGAGACTGGGCAAGCGCCTGCGCGTCGGTGTTTCCGACGACGAATTCCACGCCTTCGAGCTGCTTGCTGATCATATTGTTGACCGCGTTGCCGCCGGCGCCGCCCACGCCGACAACCGTGATCCTTGGTTTAAGCTGTTCTTCCTTATCGGGTGCAGAAAAATTAATCGTCATGGCTAGCCTCCTTACGCTACAGGGAAGTTAATTCCGCACCGCGGGCGCCCGCGGCACTTCGGTGGGGGGTGGTGTGAAAACTGGATTGCGCCGGAACATCAGAAATTCTCCCGGAACCACTGACCGATACGCCCAAGGCCGGCAGGCATATGCGCCGGCAGCGATGCGACAGGGTCGAGCGCCTCTGCCTGTTTCTCGACGGCGAACCGCAGGAGACCGACGCTGGTGGCGAAAGCCGGGCCCGTATTGGCTTCGGCGATGCCTGCGATCTTCATGGGTTTGCCCATGCGGACCTGTTTTTCGAGCACCTGCGATGCAAGTTCGCGCGCGCCGTGCAGCTGGCTGGCGCCGCCTGTCAGGACGAGCCGGCGACCCGCCAGTCGGTCGACGCCGGCAACCTCCATACGGCTCCGGACCAGCTCGAAGGTTTCCTCGATTCTCGGGCGAATGATTCCGTTGAGGAGAGAACGCGGTACATGGTTGGGCTGAGTCGCATTTTCTTCTCCGATCAGCGGAACGTCGATCAACTCGCGCTCGTCGGAAGGGGAGGGTATTGCGCTTCCGTACAGTGTCTTCATCCGCTCAGCCTGGGCCAGCGGAGTCGACAGTCCGCGCGCGATATCGCTCGTCACATGCGCGCCGCCTACCGGAATCGAGTCCGTGTGAACGATTTCGCCGTCATAGAAAACCGCGATGGTGGTTGTTCCGCCGCCCATATCGACGAGGGTTACGCCGAGATCGATCTCATCCTCCACCAGGCAGGACAGCCCTGACGCGTATGGCGCCGCGACTGCCGACTCGATCTCGAGATGGCATCGCTGGATACAGTTGGCGAGATTGCGAAGCGTGGCGCTGCGCGCCGTAATCATGTGCATGGTGACGGACATGCGGTCGGCGAACATGCCGCGCGGATCCTGGATTCGTTTGGTGTCGTCGATCGCATAGCCGACAGGGATGCAATGCAGCATGTCCCGGTCGGGCTCGATCTCCAGGGCGTTCGCCTGGCTCGACGCCCGCAGAAGGTCGCTTTCGATGACTTCGCGGCCCGCGATGGGAACCTCCACGGTATAGGTACGGGAGGCGAGGTCGCCGCCGGAAATGTTGATAACGACGCGTTCGATTCTCTCGCCGCAGCGCTCCTCCGCGGCGCTGACTGCCGTCAGAATCGCGGTCTGCGCCGCGTCCATATCGATAACCGCGCCGCCCCGAATGCCCCGGGCTGCGTGATGGCCGATGCCTGCGATGCGAACCGGCTCGTTCGGCTGTGCGTGGCCGATCAGGCAACAGATCTTCGTGGTTCCGATGTCGAGGGCTGCGATCAGCCCGCTTCTGGTCTTTGTCACAGCTCCTCCCTTTCTGCCGCGGCGTTTGGCGTTGCGGCCGTCATGTGTTTTTCCCCTTGTGAAGCAGAATCTGCGCGCCGAGCGCTCCCGGCTTGAGGATCATCCTGTCGGGCAACCGCATATCGATCAGCTTGATGTCGCGCGCGAGCAGCTTTTTCCGGCGGTCCGCCTTTGCGAGGCGGGCCCAGGCGAGATGCGGGTCCGCCTCCGGAAGGAAAACCTTCACGCCGTTGGAGAAGGACAGCGTCCAGCGGCGATTGCCAATCCGTGCCGCGGCGGAAACCTGTTTCGCCAGAGCAGGCTCCGCCGAGAGCATGGCGAAAAGCGTGGCGGCGTTTGCCGGTGCGTCCTTCCCGACCAGTATGATCAGGTCGCGGAATTTCCGAAGGTCGGCGTCTCTGATGACTTTTCCCGAGCGGTCGATGAGCATGAGCTTGCCGCGCCGTTGCCATAGCGCCATGGGATGTCGCTCCGTCAGGCGAATACGGACGGTGTCGGGGAGACGGCGTTCCACGCTGGCGTCGGCGATCCAGGGATTCGCGATCAGGCGTTCCCTCACCGAGGAGAGCGAAACGCCCAGAATCGGCATGCCGCGTTTGAGATCGACCGCGCGGACGACGTCGCGCCGGTTTGCGAAGTGGCGTCCTTCGAGAAGCACCTCGTCGATGGTCAGCCCTGCGTCCGCGCTCGCTTCGACCAGGGTCTGCCAGACAGCGGATCCAGACCTCTCGACCGCTCCCGACTTCCATAGCCATACGGGTCCGCCGACGACAATTGCGATCCCTGCAATCCCGGCTGCGGCGCACAAGGCGGGCTTCCGCCAACGCGGCGGGGCTGGCTTGCGGACTGCTTTCCTCTTCCTCGCGCCTTTTGCCCTGATGAGCGGGGAGACGGATTTCGCGAACTTGTCGATCAGCTGTCGCATGACGCGTTCTCCACCATCCAGGCCACCATGTCGCCGAAATCGATACCGGCATATGCGGCCTGCTCGGGGGCAAGCGACAGCGGCGTCAGACCCGGCTGCGTGTTGATTTCCAGCAGATAGAGCGAGCCTGGTTCACCCGCTGTATCGTCGTATCTGAAGTCGGCCCGGCTGACGCCACGGCAGCCCAGCGTCCTGTGCGCGGTCTCGGCATGTTCCAGCGCGGCGCTGTAGACCGATTCCGGTATCGGTGCCGGAATAAGGTGATCCGTCATCCCGTCGGTATATTTCGCGTCGTAATCGTAAAAGCCCTGCTTGGGGCGCAGTTCGGTGACAGCAAGCGGCCGGTCTCCCATGACCGCGACGGTGATTTCCCGTCCGGGCACATAGCGTTCGACCATGACGCGGTCTCCAAACGGCCAGTCTTCATCGCCAAAGGCCGGTTTGTCCCTGCTTTCCCGCACGATGCGAACGCCGACGCTCGAGCCTTCGTTCAGCGGCTTGATGACGTAGGGCAGCGACATGACGTCGCCGCCAAGAATTTCGTCCCGCGTTGCGATGACATGCTCGGTGCAGGGGATACCGGCTTCGACGAACAGGCGCTTGGCCATCGGCTTGTCCATCGCCAGCGCGGACGCGAGGACGCCGGAATGGGTGTATCGAAGACCGGCGAGTTCAAGAACGCCCTGAATGCAGCCGTCTTCGCCGTAGCGGCCGTGAAGCGCGTTGAATACGACATCGGGACGGTCGTTCAGCGCGCCGATCAGGGCGGCGACATCGCCCGAATAATCGATCGGCCTTGCATCGAAGCCGCGTTCGCGGAGCGCTTCTACCACGGCGTTGCCCGAAACGAGCGATACCTCGCGCTCGTTGGAGGTGCCGCCCATCAGAACGGCTACGGAGCGCGCATCGGTCATGAAGCCCTCCCTTCCGTGGGGCGTCCCGATACGCCGATACGCCGGATTTCCCATTCGAGTTCGACGCCGGTCGTTTCCTTCACCCGGCGACGCACATCCTCGCCCAGCCCTTCGAGATCGTCGGCGGTCGCTTCGCCGGTATTGATCAGGAAATTGCAGTGCTGGTTTGATACCTGCGCCCCGCCGCGCGTGAGGCCCCGGCATCCGGCGGCGTCTATCAGTTCCCAGGCCTTCGCATTGGGCGGGTTTTTGAAAGTGCTGCCGCCGGTGCGGGTGCGGATCGGCTGGCTGTCTTCGCGACTTGCCGCGATCTGCTCCATCCGTGCGGTGACGGCGTCTTTGTCATTGTGAGCGGCCTGCAGCCGGGCTGACAGGAAAATCCAGTCCTGCGGCGCTGCGCTGTGACGATAGCTGTATTCGAATGAGGCCAGAGGTACGTCGTGGAGTGCTCCCTGACGGTCGACCGCGGTCGCGTCGATCAGGACATCCTGAATTTCCCGGCCATAGGCGCCGGCGTTCATCCGTATGGCGCCGCCTATGGTGCCCGGAATGCCGCTCAGAAATTCGAGCCCGCCGAGCCCGGCGTCGCGCGCTGCGCGGGAAACGGTCACGTCTACCGCGCCGCCAGCGGCGGTGACGATGTCGTTTTCGATGGCAATTCCGGCGAACGCGCGACCCAGCCGGATGGTGATGCCGGGAATGCCGCCATCTCGAACAAGCAGGTTCGACCCGACGCCGATGATGGTGACGGGGATGTCGTCCGACAGGGCGGTAAGGAACGATGCCAGGTCTTCGCTGTCCGCCGGTTCGAAGAGTATTTCCGCAGGGCCGCCCACCCGAAACCAGGTAAAGCGTGCGATCTGCGCGTCAGGCGTAAGTGTGCCGCGCACCGGCGGAATCCGGCCGATCAGAGCGTCGCGGCCCATGGCGTCGTAGCGGGGCGCGGGCATCACGATGCCGCCTCCTTTTTCTCTTCTGACTCCGGATCCAGGAGCGATTCAAGAGCCTGAGGAAGTGAGGCAGCCCATTGCGTAATGTTGCCTGCGCCGAGGCAGATGACCATATCGCCCGGCCCGGCTGTTTCCGCGATCAGGGAAGGCAGACTGTCGGCGTCTTCGAGCGGAATCGCCCGGCGATGACCATGGGCGCGCAGCCCGTCGACGAGAGCATCCCGGTTGAAGCCCTCGATCGGCTCTTCTCCCGCCGGGTACACGTCTGCCACGACGACGATGTCGGCATCGTTGAAACAGGTGCAGAACTCTTCGAACAGGTCCCGCAGCCGCGTGAAGCGATGCGGCTGGACCACGGCGATGACGCGCTTTTCGGTGCTGGATCTCGCGGCGCCCAGCACGGCGGCGATCTCGACGGGATGATGGCCGTAATCGTCGATGACCGTGATGTCGTGCGCCGTTCCCGTGACCGTGAAGCGGCGCTTGACGCCCGAGAAGGAAGCAAGGCCGTTGCGGATGACATCGGGAGAGAAACCCATCTCCTGAGCGATGGAGACGGCGGCCAGCGCATTCTGGACGTTGTGCCGGCCGGCCATCGGCAGGGCGACATCCTCGATTCGCGTTCCCGCCAGCGGCGAGCGCCCGGCGAAGGCGACATCGAAACGGCTGACGCCGGTCTCGATCCGGATATTTTCAGCCCTTATGTCCGCCTGGGGCGACATGCCGTAGGTGAGAATGCGCCGGTCAGCCACCTGGGGAATCAGGGCCTGCACTTCGGGGTGATCGATGCAAAGGACCGCAAAACCGTAAAACGGAATATTGGCAACGAAGGAGACAAAGGCCTTTCGCAACTCGTCGAACGATCCATAAAAATCGAGATGTTCGGGGTCGATATTGGTGACCACCGCGATGGTTGCCGGCAGCTTGACGAAAGTGCCGTCCGATTCGTCGGCTTCGACGACGATCCATTCGCCGTCGCCCAGACGCGCATTGGTACCGTATGCGTTGATGATGCCGCCATTGATGACGGTCGGGTCGATCCCGGCGGCGTCCAGCATGGCCGAGATGAGGGTCGTGGTCGTGGTCTTTCCGTGCGTACCGCCCACCGCGATGGCCCATTTGAGCCGCATAAGCTCGGCCAGCATCTCCGCCCGCCGGACGATGGGGATCAGCCGTTCGCGCGCCGCGACAAGTTCCGGATTGTCGGGCCGGATGGCGGAGGAAACGACGACGACCGCCGCTTCGTCCAGATTCTCCGCTTTCTGGCCGACATGAACCGTGATGCCGAGACCGCGCAGCCGTTCGACATTAGCGTTCTCCGCCATGTCGCTGCCCTGCACCGCATAACCCAGATTGTGCAGCACCTCGGCGATGCCGCTCATGCCAATGCCGCCGATGCCGCAGAAATGCATGGTGCCGATCGAGAGGGGTAGGGTTCTCATGCCGCCTTCTCCCGTGCGGCGCTGTTGTCGTTGGCCGGGCGTGCAAGGAACTCAGCCGCATCCGCCAGCCGTTCTGCCGCGTCGGCATGGCCCGAAGCCAGCGCGCAGGAAGCGGCCCGGGACAGAATGCCCGGATCGGCGAAAAATTCCGTGAGCCGTTGTGAAAGAGCTTCAGCGGTGAAGTCCGTTTCCGGCATCATCCAGGCGCCGCCGCCCTGAGCCATGGCGCTGGCGTTCCCGGTCTGGTGGTCATCCATCGCAAACCGGTAGGGAATCAGAATGGCGGGACGGCCCGCGACCGCGAGTTCGGTTACGGTAGACGCGCCGGCGCGCCCGATAACCAGATGCGCTTCGGCGATCCGCGACGGCATGTCGTCGAAAAAGGTCTGCAGGACTGTCTCGATCCTCGCCGCCCGATAGGTTGCCCGAACGGTTTCGATGTCCTCGGGCCGGCATTGTTGTACGACCGACAGGCGCGATCTCAGGGTGTCCGGCAGCGATGCAAGCGCTTCGGGGACGATTTCGCTGAGCACCCTTGCGCCCTGGCTGCCGCCGAAAATCAAAAGCCGGACCGGGCCGGTTTCCGTGGGGGCGGCGTAGGGAGTGGCGGCTATGGCGGCGACCTCGGCGCGCACCGGATTGCCGGTCAGGACGATCTTTGCCAGATCCGCCTCCCGGACGCCTTTCACATCGGGGAAAGATGTAGCGATGGTTCGCGCGCGTGCCGCGAGAAGCCGGTTCGCCCGGCCCAGTACGGCGTTCTGCTCGTGGAGCATCGTCGGAATGCCCATCTGAGCGGCCGCCCACATGGTCGGGGCGGAGGCGTAGCCCCCGAAACCAACGACGGCTGCCGGACGGATCCGGCGGAGGAGGGCGCGCGCCTGCAGCAGCCCAACGCAAAGATGCGTGAGCCCCTTGAGCTTGCTGCAGGCGCCGCCGCCAAGGCTCGCCGCCTTGATCCGGTATGTCTCCGTGTTGGCGATGTCGTCTGAAAAGGATGCCCCGCGGGAATCTGTAATCAGCGCAATGTGCCAGCCGCGGGCAGAGAGCGCTTCCGCAAGCGCGCGCGCCGGGAAAACGTGACCGCCGGTGCCGCCCGCCGCCAGCGCGATAACGCCGTTATGGGTCACAGGGGGTGTCGCGGAGGCGTTCATAGCGCCTCCTGGCCGTTTCGGCTGCGGGTCAGCGCCAGCACCATGCCGATCAGTATCGCGATAGCCAGCAGCGATGAGCCGCCGTATGAGATGAAGGGAAGCGTCATGCCCTTGGTCGGCATGAGCCGCAGTGTCGAGCCCATGTTCACCAGCGCCTGAAGCCCGAACTGGATCAGCAGCCCGGTAACCGCCAGCAGGATGAACAGGTTCGCTTCCTTGATGACCCGCGAAAAGCCGCGCAGCACGACAAAGGCAAAAAGGCCGACCAGGATCAGGCAGGCGATCAGTCCGAACTCTTCTCCCGCGACCGCGAAGACAAAATCGGTATGGGCGTCGGGCAGAACCGTCTTGACGGATCCCTCGCCCGGGCCGCGTCCCAGCAGGCCGCCATTCATAAAAGCTTCCATCGATCGGGAGACCTGATAGGAGTCGCCCGAGGACGGGTCGATGAACCGATCGATGCGGCTTGCGACATGCGGCAGTGCGAAATAAGCCCCGACTGCGCCAACGAGACCGAGAACAAGGAACCCCGCGACCAGGGCCATCGGCAGGCCGGCGAGAAAGAACTGGCCGAACCAGACTGCCGAGACCACGACCGTCATGCCGAAATCCGGTTGCAGCAGAAGAAGGCCGACCACCAGCGCGTAGAGACCGATGGCAACGTAGCGCCAGACCGGTTCTCCCGTCGCATGCTGTCGTGCGAACGCCCAAGCGGTCAGTACGGCCAGGCTTGGCTTGACGAACTCCGACGGCTGCAGAGAGATGCCACCGAGGCTGAGCCAGCGCCGGGCGCCCTTGATTTCCGGGCCGATAAGGAGCGTCGCGATCATGAGCAGGATCGAGACGCAGAAAATTGCGAGCGCCAGACGACGGACATTGCGCGGGCTCGACAGCGATATGGTGAAAATAATCGCGACGGCCAGAGGCAGGAAGAAGAGCTGGCGCCGTACGAAGTGGTACTGGTCGATATGCAGCCGGTCCGCGACGGGCGGGCTGGCGGCCATGGTCAGCATGACTCCGTATACGATCAGCAGGGTGATCGCGGCCATTGACCAGCGGTCGACAGTCCACCACCAGTTTCCGAGGACGGATGTATCGGTCCGGGCGAAACGGGTCATGACGCCGTCCCCGCCTGCATGGCCCGGACGAGAGCCCGGAAGCCGTCGCCGCGCGCCTCGAAATTTTTCCACTGGTCGAACGATGCGGCTGCGGGGGAGAGTAGCACGACGGCGTCGTCGCCGGTCTCTCTGGCCCTGTCGGTCGCGCGCGCGACTGCCGTTGCGAGGTCGCCGCATTTTTCGGCCGGGACGCGGCCGTCAAGCTCGTCGAAGAAGGCGTCCTGGCATTCCCCGATCAGGAAGGCCGCCCGCACGCCGCCGAGGACCTCCATCGCCGGAGCAAGCCCGTCTTCCTTCGCCCTGCCGCCGGCGATCCAGAAGATGCCATCGAAACAGGCCAGCGCCCGTGCCGCCGCTTCGCCGTTGGTTGCCTTGCTGTCGTTGACATAGGCGATGCCGTCAATATCGCCGACATGCTCCATACGGTGGGGCAGGCCGGGGTATGTCTCGAAGGCGGCGGCAAGCGCGTCGCTGTCGACTCCCAGCGCGCAGGCGGCGGCGTAAGCGGCTGCCGCGTTCTGCCAGTTATGGATTCCCGCCAGTGTCGGTATGCCGTGCAGGTCCCGCACCGAGGCCGCTGCATTTTCCCGGTTGTCGATCAGGATGCCGTTTTCGACATATATCCCGTTTTTGGGACGGTGCTGCGCCGATACGGGAATCACGTCCCATCCGTCGCGAGCGGAAATTTCCTCGCAGATTGCACGGCTGTGCGGGTCGTCGACTCCGACGATGGCGGTCTGACGCGGCAGCGCGCCATCGCGTCGGAAGATCCTCTTCTTGGCGGCGATATAGTCGTTCATGTCACCGTGCCGGTCGAGATGATCCGGGCTGATATTCAAAAGGACTGCGACCTCGAAGCAGGCGCTTTCGGTCAGGTCGAGCTGGTAGGAGGAGAGTTCCAGGACGACCGGTTCGCCATCCTCCGGCGGCCTCATACCAAGCGCGGGCGGACCGAGATTGCCGCCGATCTGGGTGGAAACGCCGCAGCTTTCCAGCAGGTGACCCAATAGCGCCGTGGTCGTCGATTTTCCGTTTGTGCCGGTGATGCCGACGAACCGGGCCCGCGGGCAGGCTTCGACCAGAAGTTCGATATCGCCGATGACCGGCAAGGACGCTGCCTGCGCTTGCGCCACGACGGGGTGGGGGTTATGGGTCAGCGGAATGCCCGGCGCCAGCACGAGGGCATCCAGCCTGCCGAAATCGAGCGTCGAGGGGTCTTTCGTCGGAATGCCGGAATCCTCGGCCTTCCGGCGCTGGCCGGGATTGTCGTCCCACGCGCACACATCGGCGCCTCCCGCGGCGAGTGCGCGCGCCGCAGCCAGCCCCGAGCCGCCAAGTCCCATGACGGCGACGGTCTGATCCTTGCGGGTGGAGAGCTCGATCACCGCGTCGTTACCTCAGCTTCAGGGTTGAGAGGCCGGCGATGGCGAGGATCATCGCAATGATCCAGAACCGTATGACAATGGTGGGTTCTTTCCAGCCCTTCTGTTCGAAATGGTGATGCAGCGGCGCCATGCGGAAGACCCGCTTGCCGGTCAGTTTGAACGACGCCACCTGCACGATGACCGAAACGGTCTCCAGCACGAAAAGTCCGCCGATAATGGCGAGCACCAGCTCATGCTTGGTGATAACGCTGACCGTCCCCAGCGCGCCGCCGACCGAAAGCGAGCCGGTGTCGCCCATGAACACCATAGCCGGTGGTGCGTTGAACCAGAGAAACCCAAGGCTCGCGCCGACCAGCGCGCCGCAGAAAACAGCGAGTTCGCCCGAGCCGGGCACGCCGTGAAGCTGCAGATAGGCGGCGAAAACGGAGTTGCCGACCAGATAGGCGATCAGAGCGAAACAGGCGGCGACGATCATTGCCGGTACAATGGCGAGCCCGTCCAGCCCATCCGTCAGGTTTACCGCGTTGGACGATCCCACCATTACGATTGCCGCGAACGGTACGAAGAACCAGCCGAGATCGATCAGAACCTCTTTCAGGAAGGGCACCGCCAGCGCGCCCGACAGCGGAGCGTCGGAGATCTCCATGATCCACCAGCCCACGGCGCAGGCGATTGACAGTTCCAGGACAAGCTTGATTTTCCCCGGCATGCCGTCTGACGACCGTTTCGACAGTTTCAGGTAGTCGTCGGCGAAGCCGATCGCGCCGAAACCGAGCGTCACGATCAGGACCGCCCAGACATACCGGTTGCTTAGGTCCGCCCACAGCAGGGTTGCGATAGACAGCGCCGTGAGGATCAGGACCCCGCCCATTGTCGGCGTTCCCTTCTTGGTCAGGGGGTGCCCTTCCGGCCCGTCTTCGCGGATCGGCTGGCCTTCGCCCTGAACCGAACTCAGCCACCGGATCAGAGGCGCGCCGAGGATGAAACTGATCAGGAGCGCGGTCACGATCGCGCCGCCCGTTCGGAACGTCAGGTAGCGGAACAGGTTAAAAATCCCGAACTCGTCCGCGAGGGGGAACAGGAAATTATAGAGCATTCGCGTTCCCCATCAGCCGTTTGCCGCTTTCCTGGCCGTCTCGCCCATTGCGATCAGCCCATCGACGACGGTCCGCATGCCGCTCGCCAGTGATCCCTTGACCATCACCGCATCGCCGGATGCGACGACCGGCATCATCAGGGGCAACAGGCGGTCGGAAGATTCCGCGTGTCCGCCCTGCATTGACGTCGGCAGCGATGCAACGAGGGCCTCGTTCAGATCGCCGCAGGCGAAAACGAGGTCGATGTTCGAGTCGATCAGCGGTTTTGCGAGATCGAGATGGTATTGCGCCGAATTTGCGCCGAGTTCGCGCATTTCGCCGAGAACGGCGATTCTACGGCTTGCCGGAAACTGGCCGAGCGCTTCGATCGAGGCAGCCATGGATGCCGGGTTGGCATTGTAGCTCTCGTCGATGACCGAAAACCGCCCGTCGCCGATCCGGATATCGTGCCTTGCACCGCGGCCCGTCAGCGGCTTGAGATTGCTGATGCCGCGCGCGGCCTCCGCCAGGTCCTCGTCCAGCGCATCGATGGCGGCGAACACCGCAAGACTGTTCATGACATGATGGCGCCCCGGGAGGTTCAGGCGATACCCGATCCGCTTGCCGCCGACTCGCGCCTCGACATTGCTGCCCTGGCGGTCCGGCGCATAGGAGATCATTCTCGCGTCCGCATCATTCGAAGCACCAAACGAATAAATGCGGTCAATGCCTTGTATGGTCGCCGCCGCGGCGAGGCGATCGAACATTTCGTTGTCGCGATTGAGCACAGCCACGCCGCCCGTCATCCCCTTGAAGATTTCCGCCTTGGCGTCGGCGATGGCCTCGATGGATCCGAAAAATTCGATATGGGCCGGTGCGACCGTCGTAATGATGGAGACGTCCGGACGTACCATCTGCGACAGGGGCGTGATTTCGCCGGGATGGTTCATGCCGATCTCGAACACGCCAAAATCGCTTTCCTTCGGCATGCGCGCCAGCGACAGAGGAACACCCCAATGGTTGTTGAAGCTGCTGGCGCTGGCTGTCGTTTTGCCAAGCGGCGAGAGCGCTGCGCGCAGAGCTTCCTTTGTGCCGGTCTTGCCGACGCTGCCGGTTACGGCGACGATTTTCGCCTGCGTGCGGGCGCGCGCGGCGATTCCGAGACATTCCAGGCCCTGCAGCGTATCGCCAACTTCGACGACCGGCGCATCGTTCGCGAGGTCTGGCGGACGGCGGTCGATCAGTGCGCCCGCCGCTCCGGTCGAGAGCGCAGCAGATACGAAACTGTGCCCGTCGAAACTCGGGCCCTTGAGGGCGACGAACAGGTCCCCCGTTGCCACCGAACGGCTGTCGATCGAGACGCCTGATGCGACCCAGTCGCCAGTGGCGTTCCCCGCAGTTGCGCTGGCGATATCGGCAGCGGTCCAGAGAGCGTCCATCACGTCCCTCGCCCGTCGAGTGCCGCGATGGCAGCCCGCGCGACCGCTGCGTCGTCGAAGGGATCTACCCGGCTGCCGACGACCTGGCCGGTTTCGTGACCCTTGCCGGCGATGACCAGCGTGTCTGCCGGGCCCAGTGTAGAGATGGCGTGATGGATCGCTTCCGCTCGGTCGCCGATTACGGTCGCGTCGGGGCAGGCGGCAAGAATCTCCGCGCGAATCGTCGCGGGTGTCTCGCTGCGCGGGTTGTCGTCCGTGACCACCGTCAGATCCGCGAGGTCCCTGGCGATGGATCCCATCTCGGGGCGTTTGCCCGCGTCGCGATCGCCGCCGCAGCCGAAGACGACGACGAGGCGCCCGGCCGTATGGGGTCTGAGCGCGCCGAGAACCGTGGAGAGCGCGTCCGGCGTGTGGGCATAATCGATATAGACCGTTGCGCCGTTGGCGCGCTTTCCGGCCAGTTCCATTCTGCCCGGAGGACTGTCGAGCGTGGCGAGAAGCGCGAGGGCGTCGTCTGCGTCATCGCCGCACGCCACGGCAAGCCCGAGGGCGCACAGCGCGTTCCGCGCCTGGAAAACACCCGGCAGGGGCAGGACCACCTCGCGCGGTTTTCCGAAAAGCGAAAGCGATATTTTCTGGCCCTCGCGGACGCTTTCGACGCTCTCGATCCTTATGTCGTCCGTGGTACGGCCATAGCCAATGACACGCAGTCCACGGGCGTGAGCGACCGACGAGAACAGTGCGAATTCGTCCGAATCGGAATTCAGGACCGCG
>Ga0181585_10003498_pt1 | contig 13739 bp, 12 predicted proteins | sample 071ome_29_FD_132469 | JGI IMG/M metagenome (GOLD analysis project Ga0181585, IMG submission 132469) | Coastal salt marsh microbial communities from the Groves Creek Marsh, Skidaway Island, Georgia - 071407BT metaG (megahit assembly) | ecosystem: Environmental > Aquatic > Marine > Intertidal... | reverse complement strand
TGACCCACATTTGAAAAGGTTATTATTTATATATGGGAGTTTTAGAAATTTCTGTATTTTTTATTATTGCATTAATAGTTTTTTTAAGTTCTTCTATAACTAAAGCAAAGGAAGAGCAAGTAAATTATAAAAAAACTGTAATAAATGATTTAATTGAAAAAAACTTTTCTTACGATGATTTATTTACTTGGTTTCAACCAAATACCCAATATGGTGATATGTATTCAGTTTTAGCAATTAATAAAAAGAAGAAGTTGCTTTATATAAAATCTAGAACTAAAAATAAAAACCAAGACTTACCTGATGAAGTAGATGAAATATTTAAATTACAAGATGTTGAAAAAGTTGAAATCAGAATAGTGAAATCCCAAAATACTGAAATTGATAAAAAAAACTTAAGCAAGAGGGCTATTGCTGGTGGACTACTGCTCGGAACAAAAGGAGCGTTAGCCGGGGCTTTAACAGCACAATTGAAAGAAGCTGAATATTTAAATGGATATTATTTGACTGTATATTTCAATAAAAGATATGTAAATATTTTATTTGCAAATGGATTAAATATTAAGAGAAAAAATGTTGAAGCATTAAATAATTTAATTCAAAATTCAGAAATTAATGATTGGTATGATTTATTAAATAAATGACCCACATTTGACCCACATTTGATAGAAAAATATAATTATTGAAAGTGAGTAGAAAAAATTCGATTATTGAAATCATTATATTATCAACAGGTTTACTAGTTGATAAACTAACTAAACCGATACTTAAATTACCAGGTGGTTCAATTAAGAAAAAGAAGAAAAATAAAAAAATTAATAATCTTGATAGGGGCATTACTAAAACACAAGCGGATAAAATGAAAAATCTTTTAAAAGATGTTAGTGATAAAAAACTTAAAACTTATACCGAAAAATACTTGGATTCTTTTATGACCAGAAGACTATACAATAAATTGATAATTGAAGTACAAGACAATGTTGAAAAAACACTAAATCAAAAAGAAACAGGTTTCTTTGAAAGTGATAAAAAAAGACAATTAAGAGAAAAAGTATTAAATACAAATAATAAAAACAAGAAAATTGATACACAAAAACAGAGGCACTCAAATTTTTTGCTAACTGGTATCTACGAAACTAATAGTGAAAAACAAAAAAGAAGATCAGAAAACATACTTACAAAAATAGAAATATTAAAAACTTTCAAACCTAATATTTATGATAAATTAATAGCTCAAGGACCTGCTTACGCTAAGTTAGAAATTCAGATTATTAACAAAATGTCTATAGAAAGTTTTGAAAAAGATTTTAATATCAAAACCCAAGGTATAAACTTTAAATATTTTAACCCATAAATGACCCACATTTGACCCACATTTAATGAAGAAATGAGTGGTATTGTCTGATACTATCTAGTAGTACCTGATATAAGCCTTGTTTATATTGAAGTTGTAATTTGAGAACCTCTGATACTACCTAGTATTTAATCGTTCTTCCCTTACAAGGAAGAAGTCACAGGTTCAAATCCTGTAGCGCCCACAAGGGTTTTTCTGAGAACATACTTGAAAAAGTGATCAAAAAGTAATTAAGACAATAGGGACAAAAATACTATGAAAGGTAAAGATATCAACGCGAAAGAAATATAAATTAAAAATCCAATTATCAAAAGAATAATTGCACCTATTAATATTTTGTTAGCTTTCATAGAAATTTATTTTACAATTACTCTTTTTTTTTCATAAATTGTACAGTTCAATGAAAAAATAAAATTATTAACATTAAGAAAAAGGTGGATAAGTAATGTTGGGCTGTTGCCATGAAGATTTTTCAGAAGTACGAAGAATATTTAATCATAACTTTAGTAAATATGAAGAAATAGGGTCTTCCTTATGTGTAATTGTAGATGGTGAAACAGTTGTAGATATCTGGGCGGGACACAAAAATAAAAATAAAACTGAAGAATGGAGTAAAGACACTCTTTCCATTGCTTTTTCAAGCACCAAAGCTGCATTAGCTTTATGTGCACACATGTTAATTGAGAGAGGTCAGCTTAATCTAAAAGAAAAAGTCACAAAGTATTGGCCTGAATATGGAAAAAATGGAAAAGAAGAAACAACAGTTGAAATGATTTTAAATCACTCTGCTGGAATACCAGCGTTTAAAACAAAAGTAAAAGAAGGCGGTTTTCTAGATTGGGGTTATATGGTTCAACTTCTAGAAAATGAAACACCTTTCTGGGAGCCAGGAAAAGAAACTGGTTATCACATGATGACAACTGGATGGTTAATTGGTGAATTAATAAATAGAGTGTCGGGAAAAACTCTAGGTGAGTTTTTCAATAGTGAATTAAGGGAGCCTCACAAACTAGATTATTGGATTGGGTTACCTGAAAAAGAAGATTATAGAGTGGCTGAAATTATCCCCTTTACCCCAAGTCCAAATGATAAACCAAGTGATTTTGCTACAACTTTTAGAAACAATCCGGACTCAATGCAACGTCTTTCTTTGACAAATACTGGTGGATATGATTACAACGCTAAAGAAACTTATAGAGCTGAACTAGGAGCAATTGGCGGTATTACAGATGCTCGTTCATTAGCAAAATTACTGACTCCTTTAGCTCAAAACAATGAAAAGCTTCTCTCTAGAGATACTGTTAGCAAATTAAGTAAATCAAATATAAAAACATCTATTGACAGCATGCTTCTTTTTCCAACTAATTTCTCTAATGGGTTTATGTTAAATATGGATAATACTAAAAATTTTGAAGGTGAAGGAGGATCATTTATGATTGGTCCAAATGCTTTTGGGCATGTCGGGTATGGTGGCAGTAGTGCAACATTTGCTGATCCAGATTATAAAATTTCTTTTGGATATCTTACAAATAAATTGGGTGGGGAATATCTTATTAACGAAAGAGCACAAAGCCTAATCAGTGCAGTTTATCATTGTATTCGTTAATTATTTAACTGTATCCTAGCAAAACTTCGTTTAGAATTATAAAACAGGAGCTATTGACTTATGAACAAGAAAATTTCATTTTTTGTAATTTTTTTATTAATTATGATTTCTTGTGGTGGAGAAACTGAACAAATCGTTTCTGAGACAACAACTTCAACAATTTTGGACACCACCTCTACATCTTCGAGCACTACAACGACAATTGTAGAAATAAATGAAAAAAATGAACAGAAATGTCCAGAGGATGATAACAGTACTATTGACTTTTCAAAAACAAAAAATATTCAACTGTTTTTAAATAAGTATGGTTTTGATGCAGGAGAACCTGATGGAGTTGCTGGCAACCAAACAGTTGAAGCTATAAAAGAGTTTCAAGCCTATGCGGGTTTAAGTGTTGACGGAGATGCAGGACCCAATACAATTGCAAAAATGAATTCATGGACAGGCTGTGAAGAAAAAATTAATGATTATATTAAACAAACCACTACAACAACTATCGCAAGTTCTGAGTCAAGTAATGAAAGTACAGACACTACTACTAGTACCAGTACTACCACTACGACTATTCCTCAAAGCCTTTATGTACAAAATGATTTTGGTTTTTTGCCAAGCTTGTCTCTTAAAGATAACCAAATTGTTAGTATCTTTAAGGGATATAGTGATAGTAATTTGATTTGCGGCACACCTTACTTTGGTGATCTTCCTGTAAACACTTTAAATTATTTTTCTAACTCTATACCAACTACTCAAACCGTAAAAAATACTCCTTATACTTTATCTGAGTTGTCAACAAATGTAACTTTTAACTCAAATACTGAAATTGAAATACAAGTTATTGGAAATGGTGATACTAATTTTAAATTTTACTTTATACAACCTTTTGAGAATCAATTTATAATTTTAAATCCTAGCAACATAGTTTCTTCTGCTGGTCTTACGACTGCTACTTTCAAAAAAGATAACCTTGAGAACGGTGCGTGGTTTTATGGATTTGCTGAAAATAGCAGCGGGGAGATTGTAAAAGCATCTGGAAGTAGGGAGTTTATTGTAGGTGATGCAAATGGAATGACAAATGCAGATTCAAATGAAATAGAAACAGTCATCATAACAAAAAATGGTAAAAATATTACTAAAGGTGAAAACTTAAGCTCTTCTGACATATTATCAATTTTGTACATTACAAAAAGTATTTATAACAATAGAGATAATACACTAACAACAATCAACAGTGAAGCTGACACAATTACATTGAAAAACGATAGTCAAGCAAATGTTGGAAATATTCTTTTAATCAATAAAGAGCTGATGTATATTAACTCAAAAAATTCTAATAATTATACAGTTACTCGTGGATATTTAAACACAGAAATAAAAGAACACCTGGCTGGTTCTTCAGTAAAAGTTATAGAGAATTCATCAAGGGAAGGTTTAAAGAGTAATTTTGGTTATGCAGTAATTAGATCCGAAAAAGGTTTTAAATTTCAAATTCCTCTAGGTCCAGAACTTAGTAGCAATGAATTCTTATTATCTGGATGTCCAAATGATAGATATTTATTAGAAGAAATAACAACTTTTTCATGGAGACAAAAGGGATCTTCTACAGTTGTCAATAGTTCAACAAAAAATACAATAACTTCATTATTTGATAAAGAATTCGTCATAAACACTAATAAACAATATTTGTCACCAAATTTAATTGGAAAAGATTCAAATACTGGAAATTTTTTAATTGAGGGTCCAAGGAATAAAGTGCTAGAGCTAAATGACAGTATAAATTTTAATTTTAACAAGATAGAATTAGGTAACTCAGAAATTAAGTTTGTAGAAATTAATTTTAAGATGCTTCCTCTAGAAAATTCAAACAAACTTTCAAGTTCAAAATCTATTTATTTACCAGTTGTTGATGAAAGCTTTAATTTTATTATTGACTTACAACAAAAATCCGAAGTTAAAGTTTCTAATTCTAACAATTGGGAAGCTGGTTATAAATATATTTTTAATTACATAACTTTTTTTGATACAATTTCAAAAACAAAATTTAACAATGACAGAACAATTGATTATGGTCATAATTCCAATTCTGGATTACATGATGTCTACTATTTAGACCAATTTTCATTTATTGTTAATGAAGATTAGTAATGATTAATGTAAAAAAGGCTCCATTCTATATTCTGACGTTTATTCAAACTTTATTTTTTTTGCCTTTTTTTTTACAATCTAACATTGGGTCTGACTGGGATGCCTACTCACTAATAGGGACTTATTTAATATTTGAAGAAAGTGGTCAATATTTTCCTTCAAGACCTCCCGGTTTCCCAATCTATGAATTAATAGTCGGCTTAATTTCGAAGTTTTCATTTTTAGGAATAGAAAAATCTCTACTGCTACTCCAATACATAATTATGATTTTATTAAATTATTTAATTTTCCTTTTTTTTCAAAAAAGAAAAGACTCTAATAATTTAATTTTTATAATTATTCTTTTTTCTCCAATTTATTTAATCTCAAGTTTTACAGTAATTGACTACACGTTTGGAGCTCTTTTTGGATTTTTGTCCATTTTCGTAGCCCAATATGGTTCAAAAAGATACCGATTGATTATTCCTCTATTTTTAGCTATCTCAATTGGTGCAAGGCTATCTAACATTATATTTTTAATTGCAGTTTTAATTTCTTTGTATCAAAAAAATATCAAACTTACAAGATTGTTTATTACTTTGTTTTATACAGTTTTTTTATGTGTAATTTTTTACGCACCAACTCACCTAAATTTATTTCAGTATTTAAAAAATCTTGGATATAAAACTTCAGAACTACTGTGTATTTTTAATTTAACAAATATTGACCACAATCTATATGATCGATTAGGTAGATTTGTGCTTAAGCAAATAAACTATATGGGTTTTATAGCCTTTGTTATCTTTTTAATTGTTATTATCATCTCAAAAAAACAAATTCAAAAAAAACACTATCCCCTTTTGATTGTTTTTTTGCTTTTTGAATTAAGTTTTTTAAGATTACCTACCGAAGAAGGCCATTTATTGCCTGCATTTATTGCTTTTATGCTGATAATTAAAGATTTTAAATTTCATAATAAATTTTTAAATTTAACAATTTTATTTTTAGTAATTTCTAGTTTTCTTGACTTAAAATTCTATACGATTGATGTGATAGATAGTGCTTCAACTGCTGAACTGGGACTTTATCTAAGTAAAGGCTACTTAGTTGAGGAATATGAATTAAGAGAACAAATTGTAAATAAAAATTATCATTATGAAAATTCTAAATTGACGTTATTAGAAGCTTGGTCAAATGGTTGCCCAAATTAAGAAAACATTTAAATATAGAGATATTATCGATACTGTCTATAAGCTAACAATAAGCTTAGTAATTTTTGGTTTTGGATTATTTATTAATAGAGGGGTTTCTTTATCGCCTACATCGTTAGGGTTATATTTTGACGAACTAGCAAGGTCTCTCCCTGATATATCATCTAGTCCATTTCCTCATAGAATTCTTTTACCTTTCATTTCTTACATCACCAGCTTGGATGTTCAGATTATAAATATTATTCTTTTGTTTTTATTTGTATATAATCTTTTTTCTTATCTGTTAAACAACAGAGGGGTAAAAACAGCCATTTTAATTTGTTTAATTTTTTCAACTACAATGGTTTTTCAATTTCATATAATTTATGGTGGATATCCAGATATCCTCTCTTTACTTTTATATCTTTTATGTTTAAAAAACATTAAAAATAATTCTTTCTTCATTTATTTTTTCCTTAGTTTGTTAGTTAGAGAAGCTGCATTGATTGTTGCACCAATATTATTTTTGATTAGACAATATGAAAATAAGCATGATAGGACATTCATTAAAATGTCTTTTGTAATTTTAATTTATTTACCTATATACTTTTTATTACAAAAAGAGGCGAACTTTAGTAATTCAAATGGTTGGGAATTTTATATAATGCCTCTCTTAAATGATCCACTATTTTGGTTTAAAAAATCTGTTGGATACTATTGGTTAGGATTTTTCACATCAATGAAGTTTGCTTTTTTATTGTTGCCCTTAATATTGAAATCAAAGAGAGACTACTTATTAGTTTTTATTTCTTTTATCTGTGTCAATATTCAATTTATAGTTTCTGGCGGTGATAATACTAGATACTGGTTAATATTCTTTATTCCATTTATTTACATTTTGAAAAATAATTTAGTAAAATTTAAAAATTACAAAATAGTTCTTTTATTAATTTTAACTTTAAACATTATAACTCCTAAACATTACGTTTTTACTGACGCTAACAAGGGCAATATGTATGTAACTCCCTATGGATCAAAATTACATATTTTTGATTATTATTCATTTTTTGATAATTAAATGTATTTATATGCATTTGTCTATTTATTATTTAGGTAATGGATAAAAATATAAATTTTCTTATTTTTGGAAGATTTCCAACTGAAAGAGCTTATGGAGTTCATGTTGTGTCAAATGCAAAATCTTTTCAAAAATATGGAAAAGTAAAAGTAATATATCCATCAACAAATAATCCAAAAACCATTGATATTAGGCCAGAGAAATATTTCTCAAATAGTGATGGAATAATATTTGAAAAAATAAATTTTTATGATATTACTAATAATATTTTCTTTAAATTTTCTCCTAATTTTATAAAACAGTTCTTATGGTTATTCTTTACTTACCTTTTTGGTAAAAAAGTTAGGAAAAAAATACCTAACAAAAACAATGAAATCAACTGGTCTACAAGTTCCGTACTGTTGTATTCTGCGTCTAGGTACAACCAACAATTAATATTTGAGCTTCACGGAAGAGCAAGGAAAATACAGTCATTTTTTTTAAGAAAAATTTACGATACAAAATATTTTAAAAAAATATTTATTTCAACTTCAAAATATGGAACTAATGATTTAAATAATCGAGGTATTAAAAAAAATTTATTTTTCATGCCTAATGGTGTAGATTTAGATTTATTTCAACCAAACAATGATATTGAAATAGATGAACATAAATTAAAGATTGGCTATGTGGGTCAGTTGCATACTTATGGTGTAGAAAAAGGAATTGTTTTTTCATTAAAAGCTTTGGACAAGGCTTTAGAGGAACTAAGACATTCAAATAAATCTGAAAATATTTTTAAAAATATTAGTTTTACAATCGTTGGTGGCTCTTATGAAGAACATCAAAAAATAACTGAATTAAATAATTTTAAAAATTTTAAAATAAATTTCTTTACCAACACTAACCAAAAAGAAGTTGCAAGAATTCTTAGAACAATTCACATTGGATTAGTGCCTTATCCAAAAGAAGAGCATATTGCAAAATACTCTTCATCACTGAAACTATTTGAATACATTTCTTCAGGAGTAGGGGTTATCGCTTCAGATGTTGAAGCTAATAAAGTTTTTGATGAAAATATAGGAATTAAATATTTTGAAGCAGAAAATTTTGAAAGTTTAAAAAATATATTTAAATATTTTTCAAATTTAGAGAATTTAGATTATCTTAAAGATCTAATCGAGCTAAATAAACGATACAGAGATAAACTATCATGGGATTTAAGAACCAAAAAAATTTTCAAACAACTTAAATAATTGCGCCTGTAGCTTAACTGGATAGAGCATCTGACTTCGGATCAGAGGGTTGGGGGTTCGAATCCCTCCAGGCGTGCAAATTAGATAGAGTTTATTTTATCAATAGTTTTTTGAACTCTATTTTGATAGCTATATTCTCTAATATTCTCCAAACTGAAATCTTTATTTATATCCAAAATATTGACTGATTCTAAAATTGCTTTTTTTATCGAATCTAAATTATTTTCAAAAAATAACATTTTGTTATAGTTGAATCTCTTATTAGGTTCAACATTAGAACCTAAAATAACTAAACCAGCTCTAATGTATTCAAAAAACTTCATAGATGAAGAAAATTTATTAACATGTTCTGAATCTGGTAAAGGTATTAACCCAACGTGAGAGCTAAATAATTGATGATAGAATTCTTTTGAAGTAATTCTATTATGAATATGAACAAAATCTTTTATTTGTTGGTCCTTTAAAAAACTATCTAATTTATTTTTGTCTTCCAGGTTTGAACAATAAATTGAAAAAACAATTTTTGTTAACTTTTCATCTTTAACAAGTTCGTTGAATGCAAGAATAATTTTTTCTAACCCTTTACTTAAACCCGATATTTCTAAAGAACCTCCAAATATAAATCTTATTATTTCGTTATTTCTCACAATTTTATATTTTTCAATTTCAGAAAATAAATTTTCATCATATCCAGTTTCCAAATGAAGAATATTATCTTCATTAACTCCAAGATTGCATAAGTCATTCTTTATAAATGGAGTAAGTGCAACAAAAACAATCTTTTTATTTTTTTTATTAGAAAGCCAAATAAAAAACTTAGCAATTTTTGTTATTTGGTGTATTTCGTAAATAATCTTTTTTTGAATATTTCTTGATGTAAAAAGAACATAGGGAGATCTCGTATAGAGTATAAAGTTTCTGTTTTCAGAAGCTTTTAAATACTTTTTTATCCTACTTGCAAACAGTAAATGATTACAAAGATAAACAACTTTATTTAAAAAATTTTGAGCTTTATATTCAAATTTTTTTGAATGTTTAATTTTTGTAATTTTAAATTCACTTTTAATTTCATAAAATTCTTTAATATCATTCTGCGTTTCTTTTCTATCTGGATAGACAAGCTCTACTTCATATTTTTTTTCAATAAAATTTTTAATCGTAGAAATAGACTGAAATGTGTTTGTCCTACTATCAGGAAAAAATTGATAAGTTGCATATATTATCTGCATGCAATTTAATGGTAATTCATTATTTGAACAACTTTAGAAATTTTTAATTTATACTTAATCAAAAATTGTTTTAAAGTAATAATCATGCAAGGTGATCCTGGATATTTCGGTCCACAATCAATGATGTGGAAAGTAAATAAAGAAATCACTGTTTTATTTGGTGGTGCAAGAGCTCTATTAATGCATGCTGCCCATCCATTAATAGCAGCGGGTGCTAGACAGACATCTTTTTATCAAAGAGATCCTTGGAAAAGATTAATAAGAACATTATCTCTTCAAAATTCTGTAACATTTGGCACCAGGTCCGAAGCTAATGAAAGTGCAAACAGAATCAACAAACTCCATGAAGTCATAAAAGGCGAAGACCCTGTTTCAGGTGGTTATTACGATGCATTAGATCATGAACAGCTACTTTGGGTCCATGCTTGTTTGCAAATCTCTTCAATATATTTTTATGAAAAAACAGTAAAAAAATTAAGTACAGATGAAAAAAATCAATACCACATTGAAAATATGACATCTGCTGAGCTTGTACTTGTAGATGTAAAAAAAATGCCTCAAACTCATGAGGAATTAAAAAATTGGGTTATTAAGAAATCCAAAGAAAAAAATTATTTACTTTATACAGATGTTGCTAAAGATGTTGAAGAAATAATTGCTGGAGGCCCTGTTCCGACTCATATAAAACCTATATGGCCATTTATTGCATTTACTGCATTTAATACTTTACCCAAAGAATTTAAAATATTATACGGGGTGAAAGAAACCAAATTAAGAAAGCTTATTTTAGAATTTAATTTAAAACTCTTAAAATATACAAGACCTTTCCTTCCTCCCTTTTTTAGACTTATAGCACCAGCGAGATGGGCGAAACAAAGGATTGTTAAAAACCCAAACCTTAAATTTAAAGATAAGGCAAATTTCTAAAATTAATATAGTATTAAGCCATGACGGATCAAAATAAATGGAAAGAAATGTCAGAAGATATTTCAGATATATCAAAAAAAATTAAAAATAATCTCTCCAGTGAACAAAATATTGATGATTTAAAAGATTCTATAAAAGCTATTAAAGAAAATGTTTCGGGAACAATTAATAACCTAATAGATATTATAGAAAATACAGTTAATGACGAAGAAATAAAAAAAGATACTCTTGATGTTGTAAATAATTTACGAAAAGAAATTTCAAATATGGTTGATTCTACAAAAGATAAAGTTTCAGATGTAATTAATTTTGATACTTCTATTAAAAAATCTGAAGAAGAATAATCTAGTCTTAATATATCAATTAGTGTATTATTCAATGAGAAACAGGGTCGGTAGCTCAATCGGCAGAGCAGGAGCCTTTTAAGCTCAAGGTCGTGGGTTCGATTCCCACCCGACCCACAATTTTTTATCCAATAACTGTATTATTAATTTATGAAAACTTTTCAGGGATTATTTGTTGTAGCTTTCTTTTTAGTTTTAAAAATTATATTTAATTTAAATAAAGAATTTCTTGGTAGAAATTTTTTTAGATTGGATGATATTGTCAATTTATTAATTGTTCTTTTTATATTAATTTTTATTTATAAAAATAAAGAACGATTTGTACAAAATGAGTCAACAGATAGGTCAAGATTCTTTTTTATTGTAATCATTTCATCAGTCATTTTTCATTTTTATAGAACTTTTATCAATCTACCTTATTCTTTTCTGCATTCAGATAATGTTATTTCAATCCTTCATATTAATAGAATGATTCACTTCAACTCTAATGTATATGAATCTACGTGGAATGAGCACACAACTTTACTGATTTACTTACAAAAATATGTAATGCAGTTATTCAAAGTGCTTGGTTTAAATGATAATTTACTTAATTATTTAATTGTTTTTAGCTTATTCACATTATTTAGTTCAATTATGCTTTCAAAATTACTTACTTTTTTTACAGACTATAAAGCAGTAAGTTACGTGATTGGGGCTTTATATTTTATAGACTCTATAGGAGCTGGAAATAGGGTTTTAAGATTCGACACAAGATCTTTTGGTTCTTTAATTATGATTTCGTTTTTATACTTTTTTTATAAATTTACCAAAAGTAAATATGAAGTTAATTTACATATAACAGTAGTTATTGGAACGTTAGCAATATTTAATTTAGAATCATACTCAATAACAGTTCTAGTACTATTTTTAACATTTTTAATAGTTGAAAAACCCGATTTTAAAATTTTAGGAAGGTTATTTGGAACTTTTTTTTCAACTATTTCAGTCATAGCATTATTTCATTTTTTGACTGATCAATTAAATGATTTACTAAATCTTAATGTTTTATTTCACCTGCAGTCCTCTAGAGAAAATGGTGTAAATTTATTAAACGCAATTTCTGGTGTTGAATTTTTTCCTGGATTAAATCTCTACTTAGCTATATTTTTAATTTGGCCACTATTTTTATTTAAACACAGAGACTATCTAAAAAATAAAAATATAATTTATCTCAATTCATACTTAATTGGTGAAGTGATTCATTTAATTTTAACCGGCCCTAGGTGGATTGCTTATGGTCAAATAATACGCATACCTTTAATGATAGTTTTATGTGTCTTATTAGACAGGTATCTAATAAAACTTAGTATTCACAGGTCCTTTAAAAATTTTAAATATCAAATCTCAACATCACTTTTGCTTCCAGTAGTTTTTACATCTTTTATTGGCGGACCTTTAATATTTGATCAAAAAATAGAAAGACAAAAAGAGATTCTTCTAGAAGAGTCTTTAAGGAAAGAAATTACTTATCTTGTTGGCGAAAACACAGATAATGAGGTCTATTTTTTGTGGACTGAAAATAAAAATTGGTCTTGGATGTTTTTAAATTCTAATTACTTGCCTGCAACACGAATGTGGTTATGGGTGCAAGCATATGCTGAAAATAAATCGTATTTTTCTTGGGACGATAAATGGGGATTAGAGAAGATTCAAAAATACTGGCTTGAAGATATTGAAACTGAAAAGATCAATATTTTTGTAATAGATAAAAGTTTTATTAATTTGCCAAATTTTATTAGCCAATATATATCAGAAAATTCTGTACAGGTTAAATGTGTGCAAAGTTTCTGTTTATATAAAAATAAAAATTAAATTTTGATAATTAGAAATATGTATTATTGATATATGAATATTCATAAAACTGCAATTTTAGAAAAATCTGTTTCAGTAGGAAAAAATGTTGAAATCGGTCCATTTTCTCAAATACTTGGAAATGTGCAAATTGGAGATAACGTAAAAATTAAAAGTAACTGTGTTATAGGTGCTGAAGCCGACCAGCCTAGAGCTGAAAGGTTGGGAGACCAAAGTGGAAATATTATTATTGAAAATGACTGTGTAATAAAAGATTCGGTTATCATTTCTAAGCCAACATTAACTGAAATTACAAAAATAGGCTCACACTCATATTTGATGAGTGGAGCATACATTGCACACGATTCTGTTCTAGGCAAAAATGTAATAATTTCTCATGGAGCGAGATTGTCTGGGTATACAACCGTAAATGACTTTTCAAATATAGGAGCTAATGCAACTACCCATCAAAAAACAACTATTGGAATGTGTGTTATGGTTGGTGCTAATTCGTTCGTAAAGGGTGAGCTTAAATCTGGTTTAATTTATGTAGAAAAAAACAAGATTATTGGTGTCAATATAATTGGAATTGAAAATGCTGATTTAACACTAAATGATAAGCAAAAAATTTTAGATGAAGCAAATAAATATATTAATTAATCCTTTTTATTACTCTACATATATTAAAATTTAAAAATATTGGGGGCGTGGTGAAGTCTGGAGTTCACGCCTGCCTGTCACGCAGGAGGTCGCGGGTTCGAATCCCGTCGTCCCCGCCATACGGCCAGATAGCTCAGTCGGTAGAGCACTTGTCTGAAAAAC
>Ga0181585_10003483_pt1 | contig 13785 bp, 10 predicted proteins | sample 071ome_29_FD_132469 | JGI IMG/M metagenome (GOLD analysis project Ga0181585, IMG submission 132469) | Coastal salt marsh microbial communities from the Groves Creek Marsh, Skidaway Island, Georgia - 071407BT metaG (megahit assembly) | ecosystem: Environmental > Aquatic > Marine > Intertidal... | reverse complement strand
TCCAGGTCAGGGTGCAGACCGTGACCAGAGCGAAGGCCACACCGATATTGATTTCCGCGAAGCCGGGCCGGACGATGACCAGCGCCCCGACCAGCCCGGCGATGATGGCGGACCAACGCCGCATCCGGACGACCTCATGCAGGAAGATGATCGCCGCGATCGCCGCGATGATTGGCCGCAGAAATACGATGGAGGTCACGTCAGCCAGCGGCATCTGGGTCGCGGCATAGAAAAACGCGGCGCTGCCGAAAAAGGCGAGCCCGCTGCGCAGCGTGACCAGCCCGTAGCGCCGTTCGATCCGCATGGCGGCGAGACCCCGCCGCATCATCCAGGGCGCCATGAACAACAGACCGAAGACGGAGCGGAAAAAGACGATTTCGAAGACGTGAATCTCACCCGAAAGCTTGCGGGCGAAGACCAGCGTAAACGTCACCAGCGTACCGATCAGCAGCATCCAGAAGGCCGCCTGCGCCGCCGGAGGCCAGCGCCCGATGGCCGCACCGAATTTTTCCGAAATACCCTGTCCCGTCGCCATTTCCGCCGTCTCTTCGAATGGCCCCTGTATGCGCCACTCCAAAGCCCCTTGCAAATACGGCACACCCGTCTGGAAATTCCATGCGGGGCGGGTTAGTCTTTCGCCATGAGCATAGAAATCATCCCATCGGGCGCCGGCTGCGGCGCGGAAATCAGGGGCGTCGATTTGAGCAAGCCGCTCTCGTCATCGGACGCCGGGGCGCTTTACGACGCGTGGCTGGATCATCTGGTGATCTATTTCCGGGGGCAGGATCTTTCGGAAGATGATCATCTGCGCTTCACCGAGTATTTCGGCGCGCCGGGGGATTATATGCGGCCCGGTACCCTGCGGACCGACAGCATGAAAGACCGTCACCGCGCGGTGATGTTCATCAGCAATATCCGCGAAAACGGAGAACCGATCGGTGCCCTGCCCGACGGCGAAATGATGTTCCATACCGACACCGCCTATGACAGCCATGTCCATAAGGCGACGACGCTCTATTCCATTGAAGTGCCGTCGGAAGGCGGCGAAACGATCTTCAGCGATCAATACGCCGTTTATGACGCGCTGTCCGACGACCTTAAATCCCTGCTGGCGGGGCGTGAGGCCTACACCGCCTATGAATTCGGCACCACGATAAAGACCAAGGAAAAATACGATTCCGAGGAAATGCGCACCGCCATGCATCCGGTTTTCCGGCCGCATGAGGAAACCGGCCGCATGACCGTCTTCGTGAATGAATTGATGACCGAAGAAATCCAGGGGCTGGACGAGAAGCAGAACCGCGCGGTGCTGGATGAGATTTTCGCCCTGCAGCGCGAACCGCGCTTTTGCTACGAGCATAGCTGGCAGGCGGGCGACCTGGTGATGTGGGATAATCGCTGTTCATTGCATGCCCGGCGCGATTTTCCCGATAACCAGCGCCGGCTGATGCGGCGGATCACGGTTCAGGGAGACCGCCCGGCGAAGGCGGCATAACAGACCGAAGTCGCGGATTATTGCCGGAAACGGCGAATTCTGGTTTAGTTGCACATCGCATTTCGAGGAGATTTTGCCATGGCTGTAGATGTCATTCCTTCCGGCAAGGCGTGCGGCGCGGAACTTGCCAATATCGATATTTCAAAACCGGTATCTGACTCGGATGCGGAAATTATTTATCAGGCGTTTCTGGATCATCAGGTGATCTTTTTCCGCGGGCAGGAAATCACCCCGGCGGATCAGCGCCGTGTCTGCGGCATTTTCGGCGAGCTGGGCGCCTATAACCGGCCCAAGGACCGCCAGCACCCCAAACATGCCAGCGACGAGATCATGCTGATTTCAAATGTGGTCGAGGACGGACGCGTGATCGGCGCGCATCCCGACGGTGAAATGATGTGGCATACCGACACGCCCTATCTGGCAACGCCGCACAAGGCGACCACACTTTATTCGGTGGAAGTCCCGGCTAACGGCGGTAATACGAAATTCTCCAACCAGTATGCTGTTTACGACGCTCTATCGGATGAGTTGAAAACCCTGCTCAAGGGCAAAATGGCAATGAATTGCTATGAGTTCGGGACCACGGTGAAAAATTTCGAGAAATACGACCGCGAGAATGTCCCGCACCATCCGCACCCGGTGCTGCGCAAACATCCGGAGACCGGCAAGACGGCGGTCTTCGTCTGTCCGCTGATGACCGAGGAAATCATCGGCCTGGGCGAGGAAGAGAGCAAGGAGATTCTTGCGGGCATCTACGCCCTGCAGGAAGAGGACCGCTTTATTTACGAGCATGTCTGGAATGTCGGCGACATGGTGATCTGGGATAACCGTTGCCTGCTTCATGCCCGCACCGACTTTCCGCGTGAGCAGCGGCGGTTGTTGCGCCGCGTTACGGTGAGCGACGACGCGGCGGTGATGGCGGCCTGACCGCGCAAATGCGTTTACTTCACAAGACGCCCCGCGGGTTTGTTCTCGCGGGGCTTCTTTTTGGCGTCCTGTTTCTTGGGACCGGCTGCGCGGAAACCGCCTGTCTGATCCGCGAAAACCTGTGCAAGAACCAGTGCGTTATCGATAGCTCGGACCGGGATGCAACCGCGCGCTGTCAGGAACGGTGCGAGGCGCAAAGCCCCCTCCGCCGGAACCGCTAATCCTTGCGGAATTTGCAGGAGATTTTTTGCCGCCACTCCTTCGCCTTCACCCGGGAACCTTCTAACGCGCGGCGGAATTTGGGATAGCGGCGGCCCGTTTTCATAATCAGAAGCCTGATCCGCGGCGACCGGCCGGACAGCAGAATCAGCCCGATACAAAGAAACAGGATGCCCTGCAAAACCGGCAGGAATATCCCGAGTATGCCGAGAAATATGAAAAACCAGCCCGCGCCGAGCAGGACATAATGCCGAATATTTTTTTTCAATAATCCGATCCGCGATGCGGATTAGATATGGATCGGCTTGTCCCAGGCGGCAAGGGCGGCTTCCTTAACCGCTTCGTTCAGTGTCGGGTGCGCGTGGCAGGTACGCGCGACGTCTTCGGCGCTGGCCGAAAATTCCATGGCCAGCGCAAGCTCCGCGATCATGGTACCGGCGTCATGCCCGATAATATGCGCGCCGAGAATGGTATCGGTCGCCTCCTCGGTGAGGATTTTCACAAAACCGGACGTATCCACGCCGGACGACCGCGCCCGCGAATTCGCCATGAAAGGAAACTTGCCGGCACGATAGGCGACGCCTTCTTCCTTGAGTTGTTCCTCCGTCTTGCCGACAGAGGCAACCTCCGGCGCGGTATAGATCACCGCCGGGATGCAGTTATAGTCAATATGGCCTGTCTGGCCCGCCATCATTTCGGCCGCGACGACGCCTTCATCCTCCGCCTTGTGCGCCAGCATCGGACCGGGGATGGCATCGCCAATCGCGAAAATCCCCGAAACACCTGTTTCGAATTTCTCGTGCACCTGGATAAAGCCGCGCTCATCGACCGCCACGCCGACTTCTTCGAGCCCGAGCCCTTCCGTGAAGGGCCGCCGGCCGATCGCCAGCAGAACGACATCGCAGGCGATCTCATCCGCGTCGCCGCCGGACGCCGCCTCGACCGTCAGGGTCACAACGGATTTGCCGGTTTTCGCCCCGGTCACCTTGGTGCCGAGACGAAATTCCATCCCCTGTTTCTCAAGCGATTTATGCAGCGCCGCCGCGGTTTCGCCATCCATCGTCGGCGTGATCCGGTCGAGGAATTCCACCACCGTCACCCTGGCACCGAGCCGCGCCCAGACCGACGCCATTTCAAGCCCGATGTAGCCCGCCCCGATCACCACCAGATGATCCGGCACCCTGGTTAATTCCAGCGCCCCGGTGGAGGTGACGATCTGTTTTTCATCGACCTCAATCCCCGGCAACGGAGTCGATTCCGACCCGGTCGCGATGAGAATCCTGTCGGTGTTCAGCGTGCGTTCGCCGTCCTTTGTGTCCACAACCACCTTGCCCGCCGCCGCGATGCGCGCCGTGCCGGTGATTTCCTCAACCTTGTTTTTCTTGAACAGGAAGGCAATACCCTTGGTCAGCCCGTCGACGACCTCGTCCTTGCGGCCAAGCATGGTCTTGAGATCAAGCGAAATCTCGCCGGTCTTTACCCCATGCGCGGCGAGTTCGTGTTGGGCTTCCGCAAACTTCTCCGATGATTGCAACAGCGCCTTCGAGGGTATGCAGCCGACATTGAGACAGGTGCCGCCCGCCGTGCCGCGCTTGTCGATACACGCCACCGTCATGCCAAGCTGGGCGGCGCGGATCGCGGCCACGTATCCGCCGGGTCCGGCGCCGATGACCACCAGATCGAATTTATCTTCTGCCATGGGAATTCCTCTTGCCGGGCCCTCGCGCCCCTAATCAGATATCAAACAGGATCCGTTCCGGTTCCTCGATGCATTCTTTCACACGCACCAGGAAGGTGACCGCTTCCGCCCCGTCAATGATCCGGTGATCATAAGACAGCGCCAGATACATCATCGGGCGGATGACGACCTCGCCGCCGATCGCGACGGCGCGTTCCTCGATCTTGTGCATACCGAGAATGGCCGATTGCGGCGGGTTGAGGATCGGCGTCGACAAGAGCGAGCCATAGACGCCGCCATTGGTGATGGTAAAGGAGCCGCCGGTCAGATCGGCAATACCGAGATCGCCCGCGCGGGCGCGTTTGCCGAGCTCGCCGACCGATTTTTCGATCTCGGCGAAGGATCTGCTGTCGGCGTCGCGCAGCACCGGAACGACCAGCCCCTGATCGGTCCCGACCGCGATGCCGAGATCGACATAGTTGCGATAGACGATGTCTTCGCCGTCGATCATCGCGTTGACCGCCGGAATTTCCTGCAATGCGACAATGCAGGCCTTGGCAAAGAACGACATGAAGCCAAGCCGCACGCCGTGTTTCTTCTCGAACTTGTCGCGGTATTTGGCCCGCGCGGCCAGAACCGCGCTCATATCGACTTCATTGAAGGTCGTCAGCATGGCGGCGGTGTTCTGCGCCTCCTTGAGCCGTTCAGCGATGCGTTTGCGCAGACGCGTCATACGGACCCGCTCCTCGCCCCGGGCATCGGGCGCAGCGGGCTGTTGCGCGGGCCCGGGGTCGGGCGATGCCGGCGCGGGCGTGTCCTCGCGCGCCTTGAGATAATCCATGACATTCGCCTTGGTCAGCCGGCCTTCCTTACCCGTGGCGGGAATCACCGCGGGATCCAGATTATTGTCGGCAACCATCTTGCGCACCGCGGGCGACATCGGCGTACTTTCGGCGGGGGTATCCACCGGTGCCGCGGCCGGTTCAGCCGCAACGGGCGCCCCGGCTTTCTCCTCCACAGGAGCGGGCACAGACGCGCCGCCGCCTTCGCCGATCGCGCCGAGGATGGCGCCGACCTGTACCTCCGTCCCCTCGTCAAAGGCGATATTGGAAAGTGTGCCGCTTTCAGGCGCGTTGACCTCCAGCGTCACCTTGTCGGTCTCAAGCTCAACCAGCGGCTCGTCCGCGACAACCGGCTCGCCGACTTTCTTGAACCAGCGCGCGACTGTCGCTTCCGTAACGGATTCGCCTAGCTGGGGAACGATGATGTCCATGATCAGAAATTCCTGTACTGCAATTTCGCGTTGGGATCAGCCGAGGGTCAGGGCCTCGCCCACAAGTTTATGCTGTTGCGCGGCATGCGCCCTGGAAGAACCGGTCGCGGGCGACGCGGCTTCTTCGCGCCCGACATATACCGGGCGTTTCGCCGCCCCGCCGAGCTCACCCAAAAGCGTCTCAATGCGCCGGTCGACGAAGGTCCAGGCGCCCATATTCTGTGGCTCTTCCTGGCACCAGACGACATCGGCATCGGGATATTTTTTCAGTTCCGCGCCAAGCGACAGGCTGGGGAAGGGGTAAAGCTGTTCCATCCGCACCAGCGCGATATTGTCGATTTCGCGCTCACGCCGTTCCGCCAGCAGGTCGTAATAGACCTTGCCCGAACACAGGACCACGCGTTTCACATCCTTACCGTCGGCAAGCGTGTCAATTTCCGGCAACACGCGCCGGAAGCTGGAGCCCGGCCCCATGTCATCGAAGGACGAGACGCAAAGCTTGTGACGCAACAGCGATTTCGGCGTCATCACGATCACGGGCTTGCGGAAATTCCGGTGCAGCTGGCGGCGCAGCAGATGGAAATAGCTGGCTGGGGTCGACGGCACGCAGACCTGCATATTGTCTTCGCCGCAGAGCTGAAGATAACGCTCCAGCCGTGCCGAGGAATGTTCCGGTCCCTGCCCTTCATAACCGTGCGGCAGCAGCATCACGATACCGGACATGCGCAGCCATTTGCGCTCCGCCGAGGAGATGAACTGATCGATAATGACCTGCGCGCCGTTGGCGAAATCACCGAACTGGGCCTCCCAGCAGACGAGGGCATCGGGTTCAACCAGGCTGTAGCCATATTCGAATCCGAGGATGGCGGCCTCCGAAAGCGGGCTGTTATGCGCCGCAAACCGTTCCTGTTTTTCGCTGATATTCATCAGCGGCACGTAATGTTCCTCGGTTTTCTGATCGATCAGATGGGCGTGGCGCTGCGAAAACGTGCCGCGCTGCACATCCTGTCCGGAAAGACGCACCAGATATCCGTCATCGACCAGCGACCCGAAGGCCAGCGCTTCGCCCATGGCCCAGTCGATCCCTTCGCCGGTTTCGACCATCTTCGCGCGGGCGTTCATCACCCGTTTGAGGCGTGGATGCAGGTTGAAATCATCCGGCAGGGTGACAAGCGCGGTGCCGATGCGATTCAGTGTATCGAGCGGCAAATCGGTTTTGCCGCGCCTTTCTTCCAGCGTCGGCGCGGTCGCGAGATGCGACCATTTACCGTCCAGCCAGTCCGCCTTGTTCGGCTTGTAGGTCGCGGCGGCATCAAAATCGTTTTCCAGCCTGTCACGCACTTCATGGACAATCTCGCGCGCGCGATCACGCGGCATCGCGCCTTCGCGCACCAGCTGATCGACATAAAGCCGCCGGGTGCTGGGTTGTTCGGCGATTTTCGAATACATCAGCGGCTGGGTGAAGGCCGGCTCGTCCCCTTCGTTATGGCCGAAGCGGCGATAGCACCACATATCGATCACCACATCCTTGCGGAATTCGTGACGGAATTCGGTGGCGATCCGGGCGACATGGACCGTCGCCTCCACATCGTCGCCATTGACGTGGAAAATCGGCGCCTGCGCCCCCTTGGCCACATCCGACGGGTACGGGGTCGAGCGCGACTGAACAGGGTTGGTGGTGAACCCGATCTGGTTATTGACGATGAAATGCAGCGTGCCGCCGGTGCGATATCCCTTTACATCGGCAATATCGAGACATTCGGCGACCAGCCCCTGACCGGCAAAGGCCGCATCGCCATGCATGACTATGCCAAGCACTTCGCGCCGTTCCTTGTCCCTGAGCTGGCGCTGCTTGGCGCGGACACGGCCGGCAATAACCGGATCGACGGCTTCCAGATGCGACGGGTTGGGCGAGAGCGAGAGATGCACCGTCTTGTCGTCATAGACGATATCGGCGGAGGTCCCGAGATGATATTTGACATCGCCCGAGCCCTGCACCCCTTCCGGCACGCTCGAATTACCCTGGAATTCGGAAATGATCGCCGCATAGGGTTTCTGCATCACATGCGCCAGCACCGACAGCCGCCCGCGATGCGGCATGCCGAGCACCACCTCGCGAACGCCGAGCTGGCTGCCGCGTTTGAGAACCTGTTCGACCGCGGGAATGAGACTTTCCCCGCCATCGAGGCCGAACCGTTTGGTGCCCGGATATTTTGTGTTGAGAAAATTCTCGAAGGTCTCCGCTTCCGTCAGACGCATCAGCAGGGTTTCCTTGCCGAGCGGCGTGAATTCCGTGCGGTTATGGATGCCCTCGATCCGCTCCTGAATCCACTGCTTCTGATCGGGCTCCTGAATATGCATGAACTCGACCCCGACCGTGCCGCAATAGGTTTCCTGCAGACGGGTCAGGATTTCCTGCAGCGTGGGGGTCTGAAGACCGAGTACATTATCGATATAGATCGTCCGGCCCAGATCGGCTTCGGTAAAGCCATAGGCCCGATAATCCAGCTCAGGGTGATCTTCCTGTTTATGTATCCCCAGCGGATCGAGATTCGCCGCCAGATGACCGCGCACGCGATAGGACCGGACCAGCATCAGCGCCCGGATGGAATCGGTGATGGCGCCGCGCACATCGCCGGGCGCGGTTCTGGCCGTGGTCTCTATGGCGGACAGATCGACAATCGCCTCGGCGACGCCGTTGCCCTTGCCGACAATCCGGTCTTTCCGCGGCGACCAGCTGGCGCCGGCCAGGGCGCGCGCGACAGACGGCGCCTCGTCCTCAAGCCCGGCAAAAAAATCCTGCCACTCCCCGTCGACCGACTGGGGATTATTCAGATAGCGCGCGTAAAGTTCTTCCACGAAGGCGCTGTTTGCGCCCGCCAGAAAGGAGCTGCTGACCAGTTGTTCGAGCGACATCGCCGATCCGCCTGATTGAAATAAGGTTCTTTATATTAACCCTAAATCCCAATATGCGGGGCAAAAGTTAACCATAGATGACGAAAAGTCGCCCCGGTCAGCCCGCCAGACACTCCAGCATGGTCTGACCCAGCGCCGCCGGCGATTCGGAGACCGTGATTCCAGCGCTTTTCATCGCCTCGATCTTGTCTTCCGCGCCGCCCTTGCCGCCCGCGATAATCGCGCCGGCATGCCCCATGCGCCGCCCCGGAGGCGCGGTCGCGCCCGCGATAAACCCGACCATCGGCTTCTGCGTCTTCGAGTTCTTGTAGAACTCCGCCGCCTCTTCTTCCGCCGAGCCGCCGATTTCGCCGATCATCACGATGGCCTCGGTCTCGTCGTCATCGAGAAAAAGTTCCAGCACATCAATGAAGTTGGTGCCGTTTACCGGATCGCCGCCGATCCCGATACAGGTGGTCTGCCCGAGACCCGCCGCCGTGGTCTGCGCCACCGCCTCATAGGTCAGCGTGCCGGAACGGGACACGATGCCGATCTTGCCGCGTTGATGAATATTACCCGGCATGATGCCGATCTTGCATTCATCCGGGGTAATGATGCCCGGGCAGTTGGGCCCGATCAGCCGCGAACTAGAGCCCGTCAGCGCCCGTTTGACCCGCACCATATCCAGTACCGGAATGCCTTCGGTGATGCAGACGATCAGCGGCACTTCGGCGTCGACCGCCTCAAGAATCGCGTCGGCCGCAAAGGGCGGCGGGACATAAATCACGCTGGCGTCTACGCCGGTCTTTTCCACCGCGTCGGCGACCGTGTCGAATACCGGCAGGTCGAGATGGGTCTCCCCGCCCTTGCCCGGTGTGACCCCGCCGACCATGTTCGTGCCGTAGGCGATGGCCTGTTCGGAATGGAAGGTACCCTGAGAGCCGGTGAAACCCTGACAGATGACCTTGGTGTTCTTGTCGACCAGCACAGCCATCAGGCGGCCTCCTTCGCGGCGTTGACGGCCTTTTCCGCGGCGTCCGCCAGATCGTCGGCGGCGATGATCGGAAGGCCCGATTCCTCAAGAATTTTCTTGCCAAGATCGACATTGGTCCCGGCCAGCCGGACGCAAAGCGGTACCGACAGGCTGACCTCGCGCGCGGCGGCGACCACGCCCTCAGCGATCACATCGCAACGCATGATGCCGCCGAAGATATTGACCAGCAGCGCCTCTACATTGGGGTCGGACAGGATCAGCTTGAACGCCGCCGTCACCCGGTCGCGCGTCGCGCCGCCGCCGACATCCAGGAAGTTGGCGGGTTCGCCGCCGTAATATTTGATGATGTCCATGGTCGCCATGGCGAGCCCGGCGCCATTGACCATGCAGCCGATATTGCCGTCGAGCTTGACGTAGTTAAGGTCGTACTTGGCGGCCTCCAGCTCCGTCGGGTCCTCTTCGGTCTCGTCCCGCAGCTCCGCCACATTGTCATGGCGGAACAGCGCGTTGTCGTCGAAATTCATCTTGGCATCCAGCGCGATGACCTCGCCCGCCCCGGTCACGACCAGCGGGTTGATCTCGACGATGGAGGCGTCGAGCTCGACAAACGCCGTGTACATGCCGTTGAGGAACCGGACGCAGGATTTGACCTGATCGCCCTCAAGCCCGAGCCCATAGGCGATGCGCCGCGCGTGGTGGCCCTGAAGTCCGGTCGCGGGATCGATGGCGAGTTTGAGGATTTTCTCCGGCGTCTTCGCCGCCACTTCCTCAATATCCATGCCGCCTTCGGTGGAGGCCATGATGGTGATGCGGCTGGTCGCCCGGTCGATCAGGATGCCGAGATAAAGCTCGCGCGCGATATCGCAACCATCCTCGATATAGACCCGCGTGACTTCCTTGCCTTCCGGCCCGGTCTGATGGGTCACCAGAGTCATGCCGATCATCTCACCGGCAAACTGGCGCACCTCATCAATCGATTTGGCGAGCTTCACCCCGCCGGCCTTGCCGCGCCCGCCGGCGTGGATCTGCGCCTTGACGACCCAGACGGGTCCGCCGAGCTCTTCCGCGGCCTTTACCGCCTCATCCGGGGTGTAGGCGACGCCGCCCTTGGGCACCGCCACACCGAACTTCCGAAGCAGGTCCTTGGCCTGATATTCATGGATATTCATCGAACCGTCTTATCCTGATGGTGGATATGAGAAACGCGCCGAGGGGCGTTACTACTTTTTAGCCGCCTCGCGCTTCATTTTCTTGACGACGTCGACCAGCTCCTTCACCGCGCCGACGGATTTGTTGAATTCGCGCTTTTCCTTGGCGTCGAGCTTGATCTCGACAATCTTCTCGACACCCTTGGCGCCGATTACGACGGGAACGCCGATATAGAGGCCTTTGACGCCGTACTGACCGTTTAGCATAGCGGCGCAGGGCAGCACCCGCTTCTGATCCTTGAGATAGGCTTCCGCCATCTGAATGGCCGAAGAGGCCGGCGCGTAATAGGCCGAGCCATTGCCGAGAAGCTGGACGATCTCCGCCCCGCCATCGCGGGTGCGCTGGACGATCTCGTCGAGCTTCTTCTGCGTCATCCAGCCCATCTTGATCAAATCGGGCAGCGGAACACCGGCAACGGTAGAATAGCGCGGCAGCGGCACCATCGTGTCGCCATGACCGCCAAGCACGAAGGCGGTGACGTCCTGCACCGAAACGCCCATTTCCTCGGCGAGGAAATAGCGGAACCGGCCGGAGTCGAGTATACCCGCCATGCCGACGACGCGGTTCTTGGGCAGGCCGCTCGCCTCGCGCAGCGCCCAGACCATGGCGTCCAGCGGGTTGGTGATGCAGATCACGAAGGCGTCCGGGCAATTCTTTTTGATGCCTTCGCCGACCGCCTGCATTACCTTGGCGTTGGTGCCGATCAGATCGTCGCGGCTCATCCCCGGCTTGCGCGGGATGCCGGCGGTGACGATCACCACATCGGCGCCCTTGATCGCGGAATAGCTGGATGCGCCCTGCATATTGGAATCGAACCCTTCAATAGGCGAAGATTCGACGAGGTCCAGCGCCTTGCCGGACGGAACGCCCTTGACGATGTCGAACAGGACGACGTCGCCGAGTTCCTTGAGACCGGCGAGATGGGCCAGGGTGCCGCCGATATTGCCGGCGCCGATGAGGGCGATCTTGTTGCGTGCCATGGGTGCTCCTTCCGAATTTGGATGGCGGAGGGGAATCCGCCGGGATGTCTGTCAGATACGCGCCGTCAGCCTCCCCCCGGAGACACGGCGAGTCGGCGGGTAACTAGCGTGAATCGAGGATCAGGGCAAGGAAAAGGAAACTATTGAGCCGAGATGACGCAATTCGGGCCTGAAACCACCCCGTTTTGATCGATTTGGCTGCGAAAAAACCGATCTAGCGCCGCAACACCATCGCCTGCTTGATCTCGCCGATCGCCTTGGCCGGGTTGAGATGTTTGGGGCAGGTCTTGGTGCAGTTCATGATGGTGTGGCAGCGATAGAGCCGGAACGGGTCTTCCAGATTATCGAGCCGTTCGCCGGTTTCCTCATCGCGCGAATCCGCGATCCAGCGATAGGCCTGCAGCAAAGCGGCGGGGCCGAGATAGCGGTCGCCATTCCACCAGTAACTCGGACAGGAAGTCGAGCAGCAAAAGCACAGAACACATTCCCACAGCCCATCCAGCTTTTCCCGTTCTTCCGGGCTTTGCAGCCGTTCGCGGTCGGGCGGGGCCGGGGTCTTTGTCTTCAGCCAGGGTTCGATCGAGGTGTATTGCGCATAGGCCTGTTTCAGATCCGGCACCAGATCCTTGATCACCGGCATGTGCGGCAGGGGATACACCTTCGCGTCACCGTCGATATCGCCGATATCCTTGATGCAGGAGAGCGTATTGGTGCCGTCCACATTCATGGCGCAGGACCCGCACACCCCTTCGCGGCAGGACCGGCGGAAGGTAAGCGAGGGATCGATCTCGTTCTTGATCTTGATCAGCGCATCGAGAACCATCGGCCCGCACGTATCGAGATCGATTTCATAGGTATCGACGCGCGGGTTTTCGCCCGTATCCGGGTCCCAGCGATAGACCTTGAACTTCTTGATATTGGTCGCGCCTTCCGGGGCCTTGTGGGTCTTGCCTTCCTTGACCTTGGAATTGGCGGGCAACGCGAATTCAACCATGAGAGTGTCGTCCTGCTTAAATTACCGTCGGATCAATAAACGCGCGCCTTGGGCGGCACGGCCTCGACATCGTCGGAAAGGGTGTAGTTATGTACCGGGCGGAATTCGAACCGGCTGGTGCCGTCATCATTCAGCCAGGCGACGGTGTGCTTCATCCAGTTTTCGTCGTCGCGGTCGGGGTAATCCTCCCGCGCGTGGCCGCCCCGGCTTTCCTTGCGTTCCAGCGCGCCATGGATACTGACCAGCGCCTGCGCCATCAGATTGTCGAACTCCAGCGTTTCCACCAGATCCGAATTCCAGATCATACCGTTATCGGAGACCTTGACGTCATCCATGCGCGACCAGATATCGGCCATCTTCTGCACGCCCTCGGCCATAAGCTCCTCTGTGCGGAACACGGCGCAATGGGCCTGCATGGTACGCTGCATTTCACCGCGCAGATCGGCCGTCGGGGTTGAGCCCTTGGCATGGCGGCGGGCATCGAGCCAGTCGAGCGCGGAGGCGCCGGCATCATCCGGCAGACTCTGCTGTTTCGCCCCCGGGGTGACGATTTCGGCGCAACGGTCGGCGGCCGCGCGGCCGAAGACCACGAGGTCGAGCAGCGAGTTCGAGCCCAGCCGGTTCGCGCCATGGACGGAAACGCAGGCCGCTTCGCCCACCGCCATCAGACCGGGGATGATCACATCGGGGTCGTCGCCGACCGGCTGGACCGCCTCGCCCAGATAATTCGTCGGCACGCCGCCCATATTGTAATGCACCGTCGGCAGCACCGGGATCGGTTCGCGAGACACATCGACACCGGCAAAAATCTTCGCGGTTTCCGAAATGCCCGGCAGCCGCTGGGCGATTACCTCGGGCTCCAGATGCTCGATATGCAGATGGATGAAATCCTTGTCCTCGCCGCAGCCGCGCCCTTCGTTCATTTCAATGGTCATGGAGCGCGAAACAACATCGCGTGAGGCGAGGTCCTTGGCGTGCGGCGCATAGCGTTCCATAAAGCGCTCACCCTCGGAATTGGTCAGATAGCCGCCTTCGCCGCGCACCCCTTCGGTGATCAGCGCGCCGGCGCCGTAAATCCCGGTCGGGTGGAACTGGATGAACTCCATATCCTGCAGCGGCAT
>Ga0181585_10003482_pt1 | contig 13787 bp, 8 predicted proteins | sample 071ome_29_FD_132469 | JGI IMG/M metagenome (GOLD analysis project Ga0181585, IMG submission 132469) | Coastal salt marsh microbial communities from the Groves Creek Marsh, Skidaway Island, Georgia - 071407BT metaG (megahit assembly) | ecosystem: Environmental > Aquatic > Marine > Intertidal zone... | reverse complement strand
TTCCCGCACTCGCTCTCCCAATCCCCTTCGTCCCCGTCCACCAGCGCCCCTTCCCGCGCGTCATCCACGCACCCTTTCCTCGTCAGGATGAACGCCTCCGTCGCCCGTCGCACTTGTTCCACCGTCGCCGTCGATCCCGCGCGCGCGCGCGTTTCGATTCGCACCCTCGCCAGCGTCGTCGTCGTCGTCGTCGACATTATTCGCGCCGCGCTCTCTCGCGCGGCGCCAACGAACCAACGAACGAACCAAACCAAACCAAACGAAACGAACGACAGACGCGCTCGAATGATGTCGAAAACTCGTTACTCACACTTTCTTTCCACAACGGACCGACTCACGGGCGCCCGGTCGAATCCAATTCCAATCCCGAATCCGATTCCGAATCCGATTCCACCCGAGATGTCGCACCCGCCGCACGTTTCGACGGATCGCGCTTTTTTCCATCGGTTCGGACGACGCATCGGATTCGGTCACACGATGCGGGGCAGTGGACGGGGGGGGAGGAGGGTGAAATCGATGGGTCGTGACCCGTGAAAAAAAACAGTACCGTAGTGAAATTCCGCTCGTTCGTTCGAGTCGTCGTCGAATCCATCAATCGACGCGAGTCTGACGTGGACGCGGTTTCGGGGTCGATTTCGAACCGGCGCCTGGCTGGATCGGGTTCGGGTTCGGGTGGATGGATATGGTTGGACGGCGCGACAGTGGGAGACGCCGGTCGGACGAGTCGACGCGAAACGCACGGTTCGGTTCGGTTCGGTTCGGTTCGTTCGGTATACGTGTCTGAATCGCCTGACTTCGGGACGGCCGAACGCCGCGCGTGAAACGCACTCGAGCGTCTCTTCGGGGGATCATCGCTGACGTGGATAGGACGACGACGACCCTCGGGGGCGAACGAAGAACGGAGCGAAGGGTTCGGGGCGACGCGATGGCGCGAGAGGCGATGGGCAAGGTGCGAGAGGGCGATGCGCGGGAGAGAAGGAATGGATCGACGCGCGGACGGTGTTTGGCGCTCGTTCGTTCGTGTGCGTCGACGGATGAACCAGGAGTGTCGATTTGACAACGCGCCTTTTCCCTCGTTGGGTTCAAGGTTGAGAGTACTGGACGACTGACGACGACGGCGCGATGGAACGCTCTCCGTTTCCCCGCGCGCGCAGAGACGGAGAGAACGAGGGAGTAAAACGATAACCATGGGTGAAGTGAGCGCGGTGTTTCATTTGCCGATTAACGAAGCGGCAAAGGAGGTAAGCGTAAAACTCGAGACGCGGGCGAGGTTTGAAAAAGTGTGGAGGAGCGCGCAGAGCGCGAGTAGTTGATTTTGATATTTTCTTTCTCTCTCCGACTCTCTCTCAATCTGTGGAGGCATTATGCATCGCGTCGCTAGTCAGACTAACTTTGATTGCTTTGAATCGATCGCGCGACGTAGTTGGGTATGTGCGTCACCGTGCTCAAGCAGAGATGTCGGGATTTCGGCGTCACGCGTTGGCCCTACAGAAAAGTGAAAAAGTTGGACACCATCATTAGCGCTCTGCAGGCGCCACCGTCGAATGGTTCTCGTAGTAGTAGCCAGACTGGCGGGAATAGATCGGCTCCCGCAGAAGGGTCTCGGCTTGAAAAGATGAAGAAGACGCGTGAGCTTCTCATCACTCAGCCGAATTGCAAGGCGCATTTGCGCGTGGGTAAGCTCGATAAAGAGCTTCGTAAACGCGTCGCTGAGGCGAGTCGGGATGAAAGCTCCTCGGATTACTCATCAGACGATACCAAAATTCAAACGGGAGACTTGAACCAGCCCTCATCGTCCGGGGTAGGCGTCATCGGAGGCTCGAGCAAGAGCAGAAAGGACACGGCGGCGCAGAGTAGCGGCGCGAGCAATCGAATTCTAGACAAGCTTCTAGAGGCTGTCTCTGTCGTCGACGGGGAAAACGAAGCAAAACATAGCGTATCCAAGAAATCATTCTCGGTGCGGGCCGTAAACTCGTTTTCATCGGGTTCAGAGGAGAGCGAGCAAGGCGCGTTTTCGTTTGCGCCGTACGTCGCAACGCAATCCATGTTTCGTCCTCCCTTCCCGATGTCAAACTTTGAGCTCCCAGCTCACGTCCAGCGACCATTACCGAGAAGATTAGCTTTCTCATCGCGCGACGTGTCCATGTCGGCGAATCGAACGTGGTTTGCGAGCGCGCAACGCTAAACAAAGTCACTCGGCTCGGGCATTTCCAGTCCGAGTCGCCGACGACGCGGTTCCATTCGTAAAGCGCGGCGCCCCGTCCTCGCGGATCGCGGCGCGCCAAACATTCATCCTTTATTATTCATCGAACGTCACCTGATTTTAAATTTTAGAACGAAATGTAAACAAATTGTAGACAAACAAATCATTTAAACCGAGCGCCGCGGGCTGTCTGACTGACTCCAGAAGAAACCTCCACAAGAAGGAGTACGGCACGTACGACGATTCATGACTCGTCACGACTCGAAAGCCGCCATTCGGAAAAAAGACCTGTGGGGAAGAACCTGCGTCGGCGCCGTCGTCGTCGTCGTCGCCGTCATTCCTCCTCGCGCGCGCGCCGCCCCGCCCCGACGACGACGACGACGACGACGACGGACGACGGATAATAATCTATCACCATGGGTAAGACGCCGGCGCAGGAGAACCGGCTTCGGGCCAAGAAGCAGGGCATGTCGCACGACGACGTCAAGAAGGAACAGGCGGCGGAGGCGCACAAGCTCAAGCAGCTCAAAAATAAGGACTTGGACTTTGGCAAGACGAAGGGCGCGGCGATGAATCGTAAACACGAGGTGCACATGCAACGACTTCGTGATATGAACGACCCGACGACTGAGCTGGGGAAGGCGACGCTACGAGCGGCGCGTAAAAAAGCCAAGGAACAACAAGAGTTTTTGCTGAGAACAAAGGGGATCAGCGTCAAGCAACCCGAGTTGCCTCCTGGGGTCGATCCCAAGACGGTTTTGTGTGAGTTTTTTAAACACGGATGCTGCGCAAAGACGGCTGATAAATGTAAGTACTCTCACCAGCTCGATATCGCGACTCGACAGCAAAAGAGAAGCGTGTTTGAAGTGCCAGACGAGGATAACATAGAGATGTGGGATCAGAAGAAGCTCGAGGCGGTGATTGCTCGTAAGCACGGGAGCGAAGCGAATGCGAACAACGAAACGACAATTGTATGCAAACACTTTTTGCAAGCGGTTGAAAAGAAGTTATACGGTTGGTTCTGGCATTGCCCTGGAGGAGCGGATTGCAAGTACAGACACAAGTTGCCTCCCGGGTACGTGTTCAAGTCTGAGCTTCGCGAGAGACTGCTCGAAGAAGCCAGACTGAGAAAAACGGATCAAGACATTCTTCGCGAGAAGCTCATCGCTTTGAAAAAGACTGGCAAGGCGACACCACTTACTCTCGACGTCTACCTTGAGTGGAAGAAGGAGCGCGTGGAGAAGATGAAGGCAGCGTTTGAGGAGGCGAAGAAGGAACGCGCCGCGAAAAATATCCTCACCGGCAGAGAAATCATCGAGCAGTCGCAAGGTGCCGACGCCGGTGGTGAAGACGCTGGTGCTAGTGCTGGAGAAGATGAAATCGTGCGATTGATGCGCGAGCGTAGAGAGGCTGACGAAGAGGCTGAAAGAAAGGCTGCAGAAGAGGCTGCTGAGAACCTCGCACGCGCAAAGCAACTCGGCGATCTTTACAACATTGAAATGCTTCCCGATGAAGTCGATGATTTTGCAGACCTTGAAGAGGAGGATAATTTCGAGCCCCCCGAAGGCTGGACGCCGGATGCGGTCGCTCCGGGCACGCGGGAAGACGAGACTGAGGACGAAACTGTCGAAAAAGAGGATGTCAATGAAAAGAAAGCCCGCCGCGAGGCCGAACTGAAGGCGCTCGAAGAAGAAGGCATCGTACTCGCCGAGAAAACGACGAGAAAGGATAAGGAAGAAGAATTGTTCAAACCCGCGGTCGAAATCCCTGACGAGGCTCTTGGTGGAGAAATGGACCCCAAGAAGCTTGGCGAAATGATCGCCGCGAAACGCGCCGCGGAAGAAGCAGAACGGAACGCCGAACTCGCTGCGCTCGCTGAAGAGAAAGAACGAAAAGAAGCAGCCAAGGCAGCCAAGAAAGCTGAACGTGAAGCTGCGCGCGCCGCAAAGAAGAAAAAGAAGAAGGGAGGCGAGGAAGAGGAGGATATTACAACAATTGAAGCCGCGCTTGGAAAGATTGAACTTGAAGAGACAGGCGCTTCACTGAAGCGTATATCGACGGGTGTTTTGGCTTCGCGCCCGACCGCGCGTGACATTAAGATTATCAACTTTTCCATGGGCATGGGTGGTAGCGAGTTGATCAAGGATTGTGACATTGAAATCACGATCGGCCGTAGATACGGTTTGCTCGGTCAAAACGGTTGCGGCAAGACGAACTTCTTGGAATGTCTTGCTCGTCGCGAGGTCCCGATTCCGGATCACATCGACCTGTACCACTTGCGCGAAGAAGCTGAACCGACGGACAGATCGGCGATCAACACGGTTATTGATGAGGTGAAGGCCGAAATGGAGCGCTTGAACAAATTTGAACAGCACATCCTCGAGACGACGGGTCCCGATGATGAACGCCTCGAAATGATCTATGATCGTCTGGAAGAAATCGATCCTACGACCTTTGAAGCAAGGGCTTCAGAATTGCTTCACTCGCTTGGTTTCTCTCAAGCTATGATTCATCGTGCGACCAAGGATATGTCTGGTGGCTGGCGGATGAGAGTCGCCCTTGCGAAGGCGTTGTTCGCTCAACCGACCCTCCTCTTGTTGGATGAACCGACGAATCACTTGGATCTTGAAGCGTGTGTCTGGCTGGAACACTACTTGTCGCAGTACAAAAAGTGTTTGATTATCGTTTCGCACTCTCAAGATTTCCTTAATGGAGTCTGTACCCACATCATCTGGCTCACGCAGCAAAAGCTGACTTACTACACGGGCAACTACGACACTTTCCAGAAGACCGTTGAAGAAAACAATGTCGTTCAGCAAAAAAAGCACGACAAGGAACAAGCGGATATCAAGCACTTGAAGGAGTTCATCGCGTCGTGTGGTACATATTCCAACATGCGTAAGCAAGCCGAATCCAAGCAAAAGATTATCGACAAGATGGTCGCCGCCGGCCTCACTCCGCCAGTGGTGAAGGAACACAACTTTACGTTTGACTTCCCTGACTGCCAGAAGGTACCACCGCCAGTCTTACCGTTCGCGAACGTTTCTTTTGCGTACAGCGGCAAGAAGGAGGATTACCTGTACGAGAATTTGGAATTGGGCGTCGACTGCGATAGTAGAATCGCGCTCGTCGGACCAAATGGTGCAGGTAAATCGACGTTGCTCAAGCTCATGACGGGAGAACTTACCCCGAGCGTCGGCACAGTGGATAGACATCCCGCGCTTTCCATAGGCAAGTACCATCAGCACTCTGTCGACGTCTTAGACAAGTCGATGACTACTCTGGAGTTCTTCATGAGCACGTATCCAAACACACTGAAGTTCAAGCGTGAAATGGAAGAGTGGCGCGCCTACTTGGGGCGCTACGGCGTTAGTGGGCGCATGCAAATGCAAAAGATTGGCGAGTTATCCGAAGGCCAGCAGTCTAGACTTGTGTTCGCCATGATTTGCATGCAGCGACCCAACTTGTTACTTCTCGATGAGCCTACGAATCACTTGGATCTCGAAGCCATTGACGCTCTCGCTGAAGCCATCAAGCGCTACAACGGTGGTCTCGTGCTCGTTTCGCACGATTTTCGTCTTATCGACCAAGTCGCTGACAAGATTTGGGTCTGCGAAGACAAGACGGTGCGGAACTGGGATAAGGATATCCGCGCGTACAAGAAGCACCTCAGTAAGAAGGCGGAACGCGAAGCTTTGGAGCGCAAGGCAAAACTTTAAGCATTTAGGTTGTTCTAACCTAGTGATGCCACCCTTCGTTGAATTAATCATTTCTAAATACAAAGAATATCTTTTAGTCTCAAACTACTACCGGTACGTACAAGTGCCGCATGCGTCTCGACGCCCGCTCGTCCACGCGAATTTGACAGCGTAACCGTCTCATCACCCCAGCAGAGGACGCGCAAACTTGGCTTGAAACGCTAGTAGCAGCGCATCTGCGCCGCCAAGAAAGACAATCATCAATACCATCCCCAGCAAAACAGCCAACGTGTTCTTTAAAGTACCTTTTAACGTCGACAACGCGAAGAGTTTTTCGTTTGGCCAGTGCAACAACGGCGTGACGTTTCTCAAGTTTTGCGGCTGCTGCGCAATCCACGCGCGGGTCGATCGCGCGATGAACGCCGCGATCGATTCATTGTACACGACAGGCTCGGGTACCGCGGTCACATCACCGTCGCCGTCGCCTCTGTCGTTATCACCAAAAGCGCGAAGACTCTGTGAAACACTGATAAGTCGACGAGAATCGCTTGCTTCTCGAAACGCGCGGCGCTCTCTCGCGCTCGGACCGAGCACGCGACGGCGTCGGATCGTGCGAGTGGGCACTCCGATCGCGCTTCGCGAGCACGACGCGCTCGCGCCGGTCACGACGCGTATCATCCGACCGTGACGCGAGTTTTTGTGGCGACCTCACTGTTGGCCTCTGCGCGAGGCTTCCGTCGCCGTGCATGACCGTCGTCGGGACTTCGTGTCGCCTCGAAGTGAGAGCGAGCCCGTCGCGGGGCTGGCTGCGGCGCGTCGAGGGCGAACGGGCGTTGAGCGTCGCGCGCGCGGTGCGAGCGACGGCGGCGAGCGCGCGAACTTCGGGAGTTGAGCTCACAGAATGGGCGCGCGAACTGCGCCGCAAAGGTGACGACGAGCGCGTGGCGCTCGTGCGAGACGCTTCACACGTCAAGTATGATCCCGCCGCTCTTTTCAAGACGAAGTTGTTCGCGTTCGTGTACTGGCGAGGGTATCGTCAGCTTTTCGCGGCAGTCGGGTATCCCGGAGAGACGAAAGAGGTTGAGCTCGCGTTGAGAGTTCTCGGTTCCGGTGAGACGCTTCTCGATGTGAGCTGCGGACCGGGGCTCATAACGGATGGGTTGGCGCGGTCGAATAAGTATGGGAGGGTAGTTGCGATCGACATATCACCCGAGATGTGCGATTTGGCCCGTGAGACCTGTCGCGACGTCGATGTGTACTGTTGTGATGTGTGCGATTTGCCCTTTGTCGACGAAAGTTTCGATCGCGTTCACTCTTCGGCAGGGGCGCACTGTTGGAGCGATGCTGAAACGGGATTCACGCAGCTCTTTCGGGTGTGTAAGCGCGGCGGTTGCGTGTTCCTATCCACCGTTGTGTTGGCGCAGACGATGACCAGCGAAGGGGAGTACATGGCCAGTCGTATGCCAAACACCCCGTTTTGGAAGCCCGAGACTATAGTTTCTATGATGCGAAGAGCTGGGTTTGAAAATGTACAAATAGTTTCTAGAGCGGGGTGCTTTGTATCCCTCAAAGCGATTAGAGCGCCATAGAGCGCGAACAAAGTCAGCCAATCATGGAGGTATAAATAGACAAATAAGTCGTCAATCTTCATGTCATTCATCGGCGAAGTATCTGTCTCAGGGCTTGATCAATGCGTTCGTACTTGAATTTGTACCCGGCATCGAGCGCGTTTTTCGGCCTAACCATTTGCCCGTTCAAGACGACAGTCGCGCCCTCGCCGAGTAGACTTTTAATGGCGAAGTCAGGCACTGGGAGCCAATTAGGCTTTCCTAGCGTCTCGCCTAAAGTCTCACACATCTCGCGCATGCGCACCGGGGTAGGCGCAACGCAGTTGACGGCACCTTCTAAGTCTTCGTTCGTCAAACTCTCCATGATGAGTCCTACTGCGTCCTCCCGATGAATCCAACTAAACCACTGCGACCCGTCGCCAAGCGGCCCACCCATGAAAGCTTGAAACGTCGGCACCATCTTACCCAACGCCCCGCCATCGCGATCGAGCACGATACCTAGCCGAAGGAGCACTACACGACACTCGCCTGGCACTCCTAGCGCGGTCTGTTCCCACGCTTGACACACTTGGCTGAGGTAGTCTTGGCCGGGGCCACTCGACTCGTCGTACGTGTTCGTCTCGCTCGTCCCATAGTACCCGATCGCAGAGGCATTGACCAACACCTTTGGTCGTTTATCCACGTCTTTGATAGAATGCATGTGCTCCACGATCGTTTTCGTCGTCTTTACCCGTGACGCCATGATTTCACCCTTTATCCGGGGATCCCAACGCGTGCTGATAGGTTCACCAGCGAGATTCACGACGTGGGTGGCACCGATGAGCCCTCGCCGCCATTTTTCAGGCCCAACAAACGCAACGTCACCGCGCGGTAGCCTCGAAGGCGAAAGCCGAGCGCGAGCTCGCGCCACATCTCTTGTGAGTACCCGAACTTCAGCGCCTCCCTCGAGAAGCAACTCAACGAGCTTCGACCCGACGAAACCTGTCGCACCAGTGATGGCCACTACGAGGCGTCCTTGCTCGATAAAGTCGACATTTTCAACCTGCGAATCGGTAGAGTGCGACGTGGCGACGCTGATCGTCGTCCGTCTGCTGGGTTTGACCCTGCCTCTCGCCCCTAAGCTCTTGACGCTGTATATCCGCGCGTCACGGCTTCGGCACGCCGAAGCGGAGAGTTGCGCACGGGAACTACTTGTCAACATGTCGTTCCGCAGAGTATTCCGAATCGAATTTCACGCACTCGATCGCGTCACCGTCTGTGGTCGTGTTCCTGCGTACTCGAGTCTTTGAGGAAGCTGTGTTTCGCCGCGGCCTCAGGAGTCAATCTCTTTGCCGGATCCCACTCGAAGGCAGAGCGTATAAAACAATCGAACGCAACATTTGTGATGCCTGGTAAAAGTGATTTCGTCGCGCTGACGCTTTTGTCCTTCTTTTGTTTCTCTTCATCGCGTTTCGATGCGCATGTTCGATTTGTGGCAACGCAAGCCACTCGCTCACATTTGACGCGCGAAACGGACGAGTATTCTGATTTTTGAAGCAAGTCACTCGGAGGATCACCGATAATGGATGCGATGGCTTTGAGCTGCAGTGCTTCATCCTCACCGACGAAAAGTGGGGCGCCACATGCAACTTCAACAAGGACACATGCAAAACTCCACATATCAACAGGGTGGCTATAATGGAGCCCGAGCATGACCTCTGGAGCCCGATAAAAGCGGCTTTGAATGTATGTGTATTTTGATTTCCCTTTGAAACATGCGCTTCCGAAGTCAATCAGTTTTACGCGAAAATTTCTTTCCGGCTCTACCAATATATTTTCTGGTTTTATGTCACAGTGGACCATACGAACCCGCTTGAGAAAACACAGCGCGTTGATCATCTGATTAGTTATTGACCGCACGAGTCGCATCTTCATGCCTTTGAAGTGTCGAGAGGCGAGAATCTCGTAAAGATTCATGCCAAGGAGTTCAAAGACAATACATACATGTTCACGAAATGTGAAATGCTCGAGCATATGAACAATCCTACTCGCTCGATTCTTTCGAGCCAGCTCAAGAGCAGCAATCTCCATTTCTACCTGAGATGCGTAACGTCTATCACGTTTAATAAGCTTAACCGCTACTTCTCGTCCCAGCTTGTGATCGTAGCACTGCACAACGCGACCAAAACTTCCTTCTCCCAACATGATAGACATCTCGAATCTGAACGCAACGTGCGCGCCACGCCGAATCACGATTGCATCGTCATTCTCGCGTGATGACGTGGTCGACTCAGTCATCGACTCGCTCTGCGGCGAGTCATCTCGTAATGGTAGGTACCAAACATACTTGTGACAAAAAATGCTGCTTTGGTCAATAGCACTCAGGCGCGGCCAATACGATCGTACGGCATCTTTCACAAAGCCGCGTAAGTACATCGATTTGCCATTCTGAAGGGCGGTGATAGTCCCAACTGCAGGATTCACCGCTAGTGCCGCATCACCGTTCGATATGTGGGCAGGCTTACTGGATTTGAGATTTCGATGCAACGTCACACTCAGCGGTGGTAGTGATGGCTCAAATTTCCTCTCGAAACCAACAGTAAGCGGGCCCATGCCCGTGTTAGACCTACCCCTCTGGCGCAAGACTGGTGTTGTACCGTGTATGACAGGTCTGACATTGTACTGATGCCCCTTTGACCTGCCTGCTGTGCACTCCGAGGTGGTTGCCAAGTTCGCATTGTGCAAGACATCTCTCTTCGCGTCGTTGCGTGTGAACGGACTCAACGTAATGTGCACTGATTTTGAAGCGAGATGCAGCTCCCTTGGTTCCGTGCGCCGTTTACAAGTTCGTGGCTCGGGCATGTAAGCGCGACGCTCTATGTCGATATCGAAAATAGCAGCATGGCATAACAACTGTCATCGCGGCTGTAATGTTGACTCTCTTTGAAGGTCTTGAATTAGTGAGTTCAGGGTTGAGTTGTTGGCTATGGCTAGGCTACATACAGTATCCAATCGATGGTATCTAGGAATTACGAGAGTCTTTCGCCGCCGATAAAGCGGGAAGAAGTTGCTGCTTCGTCGCCATTTCCTTTAGTAACTGAAACATAAACGGGATGTAGTTGTGCTTGCGTCTGATATTTTCGTCTCGCCACCTCTGTCGTCTACTTTCTTCGATTTCTAGTAAAGACTCAGCATCGAGTACTTCTGCAGACGACGACGCATCTAAACCTGCTTCGTGTAGCTTTACAAGGCGTTCACGCAAAACTGCCGCTCGGTCCTTTGTAACGGCCATCAAGTTGAACTTGATTTCATTCGAGGAGTACTTCGCAATTTTGCTTTGAATCGCAGAAATCGCAACTTGCAGCCACGCTCCATTCTCAAAGGCTCCATGATTGATAGGTCCCGCTCTAAGTCCATCGAGTTCGAAGACGTGACCGCCTCTCGGGACGAAACCTACGAAGTGGAAAACGTCGTCGTCCTCCCTCGCTGGTCTAGACTGCAGCATGATTGGTTCAGGTCTAGCGAAAGAGTTATGTGCGTCACGAATGATGTCTGAGTTCGACAACGCAACTCCTTTCATATCCGCGTCAAACTCTGCTGTGAAGTCGAGGAAGTTGTTCAATGTCTCCCCAAGCTGAACATCCTCTCGCGCATTCAGTAGGACAGATAGCACGGCTTGCGTCGCGCACGCATTCTGAATGATCTGCCTAGCAAAGAAGACATCGCTCACATCTTGCTGCGCAATCGCCGGGTGTTCATCGGGCGATTCCGATGTGTACTTGAAGAGAAAGATTAAACCGTAAATCGGTTCGATTCTCGTTAACTCAGCCACGTCTAGGGCGTACACCTCTTCGAAAGACACGTCGCTGACACCGATCGCGCTCACCAACTCGGTGAAAACACCCGGGTCGCTCTCTATCGTCGTCCACTCCATGGCGAAGATGTCCTCTCGCGCTGGCGTCGTAGTTTATAGTGTTCGAGACAAACGTTGTGCGCGTGAAGAAAAAAAACTCGCAACATTTATTACACACTGGTTGTTCTCTATTCGTCATTGAGGATATCGTCGATGGCAGAGCCGAAGCGGCTCCGTCTAGACGTTGGCGCCGGTGGAGGCGCGCGAGGTGTTGCTAAAATATCATCGTTGACCTCTTCGCCGGGTTCCAGGACTCTGCTCTCAACGATGATTTCATTCCCATCCGAGTCGTACTCGACGATTTCCAAAATTTCTTCTGTTTCTTCAATCGTTCCGTATTCGTAGTCGGGATCGTATTCTGGTTCGGGCTCTTCCTCTTCTTCGTCAATGTATGTCTCCACAGCGGTGCGTCGCTCAGTGCGATATTGCACAATGTCTTCATATTGTTCCTGAACGATCGGTGCTGGGGCGACAGGTTTTGACACAAGTGGAACTGGTTTTGGTGACGGGGCTTTCGGCGCGGGCATCTCCGGCATTTCAAACTTCGGATCTTCTCCAAAATCAAAGTTGACTGTCGTCACACCAACAGTGTGAGTGGGCTCCGGAGCCTTTGGAACTGCCAGGAGCCTGTCTCTCTCATTTTTCAGCGTTATTATCTCCTCTTGCTGCATCTTGCAAGTCTCTTGACACTCGTTCAAAAGTTTATCGAGTTCTTCCGACGAACCACCAGAGTCTGATGATTTCTTGGCGATTGCAAGCGCCTTTTTGAGCTCTGATATTTCCACCTTCAGGGTAATAAGGAATTCTTCGGCACCTTGAGCGCGCTTGTCGCTCATCTTGGCCCAGTTCTCGGCATATTCAACCGCTTCTTGGTTCGCCTTGATTTCTTCTTCGAGAGCTTTAATGTCCTCATGGGCCGTGGTGAGCTCCATTTCGAGAGCGGTTATACGTTGCCCAGACGCCGTGCCTTGGTCCGCCGAGTCACTCTTGACTTGCGCGAGGGCACTTGCACTCTTTGCGCGCTCATGATTGAGTTCCTCAGTGAGGTCATCCATCTGTTCTTGCAGCGTCTCCATACGCGCACGAAGGTCTTCCTCGTATTCCGCACGAACAGATGTGAGCTGGGAACGCAACTTTGTTATCTTTGCATCACTCGCTCTCTGAATGCGTTGACCTTCAAGCATGAGCTCTTCTTGTTCGGCTGAATATTCTTGAACTTGTGCGCGCAGTTTCGCGACCTCCACCTCGGCGTCGTTAAGCTGTTCCTGAGTTCTTTCAAGTTTTCGCTGAATCAGTTCTGCGTTTTGCGTTGATTCAATCTGGAAGAAGTTGAATTCTTTCGTAATGAAATCCTTCGCAACGCGCTGGCGTTCCAACTCACTCAGGGCTTCTTGCAACTCGGTGTTCAGCTTGGCGTTCTCATCACTGAATTGTCTACTCGAACGCACCAACTCAGCACTTCGAGAGCTCGCTTCATCAGTCTCATGACCAAGTTGAATCTTCATCGAGTCGCACTCAACGCGGAGTTCAGTGATCTGAACCTCAAGACGTTGAACAATAGTCGTCTGAGATCGAATCTTGTCATTCAATTCCTTGATGGTGCGTTCCGCATCTTCGCTAGCGGACGCCAATGCGTTATTCGCAGCGGATAAATCTCTATCTCTCGCAGCAAGTTTTTCAGAAAAGCTCTGCACTTCTCGTTGTCGCTTTGCGCGCTCCGTCTCAAGCTCCGTCTCCAAGTGTTCAACTTTGGTTCTAAGGATGTGCAACTCCTTCATAGACTTTTCTACGTCATCGTTGGTACCAGTTGGGGATATCGCTGAGCGTTCAAGATCATCGAGTCGCAGTCTCAACTTCATCATGTCAGCGATGGCGACGTCGCGAGATGCCGTCATCTCTACGAGGTCACCTTCAAGATCCTCAATGATGCGAGAATAATCACGTGCTGCGCTATCGCGCTCCTTTTGAAGTTTGGCGATTTCCTGTTTGTGGTCTTCAATCATATGGCTCGCTGCAGTAGCGTTTTTACGCTCCATCGTCGCAACTTCCTGCTCAAGCTGAGTGACGCGCAGCTTGAGTGACTTGACAAGCTCGGAATTCGCTTCCATGGTCGGCCGCGATCTAACGCGTTCGGAATCTTCCAGCTTAGACTGTAACGCCCGCAGTTCATCAGAAAGGCTTTCTTTGTCGGAGCGAAGCTCCTTGCAGTCACGTTCAAGATCGGCCATTGTGGTCTTCAAACCTGGAACTGCAGAGAGTTGTGCCTTCAGGTCAGCGAGTTTTCCTTGAAGCACAGAAATCTTCTCCTCGTACTTGGCTCGCTCTTCTGAGTACACCAACGCTGATGCGCGCAAAGAGGCTAGTTCTTCGCTCGTATTCTGATCGTCGGTAGGACTTTGTGCCGCAGGCTGGAGCTTCAGTGCGGC
>Ga0181585_10003472_pt1 | contig 13802 bp, 11 predicted proteins | sample 071ome_29_FD_132469 | JGI IMG/M metagenome (GOLD analysis project Ga0181585, IMG submission 132469) | Coastal salt marsh microbial communities from the Groves Creek Marsh, Skidaway Island, Georgia - 071407BT metaG (megahit assembly) | ecosystem: Environmental > Aquatic > Marine > Intertidal... | reverse complement strand
TGCGCATTGTCGTTGAAGACGAAGGGATCGGTATAGATGCTCAATACGTAGACCGGATTTTTGAGCCCTTTTTTCAGATAGATCGCGGTATGGATCGGCAATACGATGGCATGGGTTTGGGGCTATCGGTCTGTAAGTCTTTAGTCGAGGCGATGGGAGGGACGCTGTCCGTTGAGAGCACGCCCGGAGAGCGCACGGCGTTTATCGTTCAACTGTCGTTGCCCCATGCTTCAGACCTCGCTTCTGATGAGGATACACCTACTGTTGAACAAGCTAGCTTACCTACGAAAGCACTCAACGTGCTTGTGGTCGAAGACAACAGGCTCAATGCGGTGATCGCCGAGCGCCATATTACACAGTTGGGTCATGTAGTCCGATGTGCTTACGACGGCGCTGAAGCCGTTCATATTGTAGAAGAGGAATGGCCTGATATAGTTTTTATGGATATTCATATGCCTATTATGAACGGCATGGAAGCAACGCAAAAAATTCGCCAGCTACCCGCAATGCAGTCCCTACCCATTATAGCGTTGACGGCTGATGCATTTGAAGAGCAGCATCGTCGTTTTGTCGAAGCTGGGGTAGACGCCGTGTTGATCAAACCCTATAAAAAGTCGCAGATCGAAGCTGCCATTATCGAGCACATGCGCTGAAATGCATCGGTTGTCCGGGCCGAGATTCTCACACAGTGGATACGAATATGAAAGCGTTTGAAAAGAGCAAAAAAGACGGAAAGCTGAGTCAGTCGGAGCTCTATAGAGAGATTCAAGACGATACCATTGCGCGCATTATGAAGTCCATTCTGCTGCTGGGCTTTTTTGGGCTTATTGTGAGTCTGAGCAGGTACGCTGAGTATGGCTGGATGCCCATAATGGGCGTGCATCTGTTTACGTATCTGACGATGTGCGTGCTGTATATCATGCGTCGTCAGGTGCCCTATGTGCTCATATCGTCTGTGATCGTCGTTCTTCTTTTACTGGTGACATTAGCCGGCTATTTGTCGCTGGGAAAAGCGAGCGGTGGAAACTTTTACGGCCTATTTGCCGTCATTATGGCCGTGGTCTTGCTGGGTCGTAACGCTGGTCTGATTGCGCTCGGCTCCATCGTGCTCATACAGCTTATCAGCGGTATCGGCTTTACGCAGGGGCTGTGGTCAACCAACACCGAACTCGACGCATATAACGCATCTTTAACGGCTTGGATTACAAATATCGCTTCGCTGGTATTTTCAGGGCTGATTGTCGTGATACTTCTCAAGCAGCGGTCTGTCATCGTCGATGTGATCGAACAGCTGCGGGAAAAGACGCTGGAAGCCGAGTCGGCCAACCAGTACAAGTCCGCTTTTCTTTCTACGATGAGCCACGAATTGCGCACGCCGCTCAACGGAATTATTGGGCTTTCCAATATGCTTCGAGATACGGAGCTCAACCCGGAGCAGGCAAAGCAGGTGGACTTGCTCTGCGAATCGGGTCAGCATCTGGTAGAACTGCTGGGTAACACGCTGGATATGAGCAAGATTGAGTCGGGGCGCATGGAGTTGAACAAAGCATCGTTCAATCCAGCGCTTCTCGTCGATACCGTCGTGAGTGCATTGGGCTATATGGCACAGGGAACCGGCACGCGCTTGACGGTGCGCAGTGATCTGCCGGTTGGTGCACAGTACGTTGGAGACAGTCCCAAGGTACGGCAAGTCATATACAACCTGCTCGGCAACGCAATCAAGTTTACCAAGGATGGAGAGGTAGAGGTTGTCCTACGAGAGGTTGAGCCTGCGACCGGTCAAGACTCGTCGGATAGCACGGTCTTGGTCTTTGCTGTGAAAGATACGGGCGAGGGCATTGCCGCAGACCGATTGGATTCGATTTTTGAGCCTTTTTCGCAGATAAACGGCCAAAGAACGCGCGTGGTGGCGGGGACGGGCTTAGGCCTCACCATTACCAAGCAACTGGTCGAACTCATGGACGGTCGCATTGAGGTTGAGAGTGTCCCGAATGAAGGAACGGTCTTTACCGTTTGTCTGCCAGCATTGAGAAGTGCGCATAAATCCGCGGTCGAAGAAGTCTCTGATCGCTCCAATGAAGAGCGACTGCGCGTGCTTATCGCAGAAGATAATTCGGTTAACGCGCTCATTTTAAAGAATATGCTGGGGAATATGAACTGCACCGTCGATCACGTTGAAAATGGCCAGTTGGCCGTCGAACACGCGCTGCGCGACGATGTGGATGTCATATTTATGGACGTGCACATGCCCGTTCTAGATGGGCTACAGGCTACGGAGAAAATACGGCGAAAGTACAGTGCCGACGAGCTTCCGATCATTGGAGCAACCGCCGGTGCGCTTGGCGAAGAGCGCGAGGTATGTGTTCAGGCGGGCATGAACGATGTCTTGATTAAACCCTTTACGCGAGAGCGCTTACTCAGCATCCTGTCGGCGTGTACGCGCCGAATCTGAGCCTGCAGCAGCACGCTCTACAATTTCCCAACCCCATAGAAGGTCAAATTGAGCGCGGGGGTTCCGTGCTCAATGGCCACGGAACCCCCACCACGTATAGCCTCTACCTATCTCAGCAAGAGCATTTTACGCGTTAACCGACTGCGCTCTTTCCCGTCGATATAGCTCAACTCATAGAAATATACGCCCGTAGCAACCGGGTGTCCTTGGGCGTCTACGCCGCGCCACAGCGCTTCGTAGCGACCGGCCTGATGTCGACCGTCGACCAGGGTAACGACGTGCTGTCCAGCTAGGTCGAAGATCTGTAGTTGGACCTGGCCCGCCGCCGATAGTTCGTAGGGTATGAGCGTTTCCGGGTTGAAGGGATTGGGATGGTTCTGACCCAGCGTATAGCGGGTTGGTTGGGCCTCGCTCTCCTCTTCGACGGACGTTGGTAATATGCCTGATTCGTCTTCTACCGTGAACGCCTGAGGAGACTGCGTGCCGCTCATAAAAAACAGGGGATCGCTCGTCGCACTGAGGCGATCTTCGCCCAGCGCTATGCGCCACAAATTGGCGGCGTAGGTGTCTCCTTCTTCGTCCCAGTATTCAAAAATCACTTCGCGATCGTTGTTGATAAAGCGAGGGAAGGTAAAGATCGCATCTGGAAAAGCGACTAGGCCACCCGCAGCGCCGGCACATCGATCCACGACGTTAATAGACGTTTGTAGCGCGTTTTCGTCTACGACTTCGTATAGCAAGCGACAGTCGTTTATTTGGCCATCGACAATTTCACCGGAGAACGACGGATTGGCCAAGTGCAGTCCCGGCGGCAGGGGAGGCGACCAAGAAGTGATGACCTCATTGCTGGGGTTGACGACTTTGATATCCCAAAAGTCAAAGGTTCCACCGTTGATACCGGCCAGGCTATTATACGAGTCGAAGACGACGTATTGGCCGGTTGCATCCCACTGTATCGCATCGGCAAAGCGCGTTGCGTCCGTGACTACGTTGGAGGCTGTAGTAGTATGGTAGAGTTTGATCGCCTTGTTGTTGTCGGCGTTTTCCAGGTCAAAGTAAAACAGGGTCGAGTCTTCGTATACCGTTGTTGCAATCAGCCTATTGCCGTCGGGCGATAGGGCGATCGAGCTCCAGTCTCCGTCGTCGTTGAGGACCTCTTCCCCTTCGCCGTCGCTCCCGATAAAGCGCAGGTTGTTATCGCTGTCGATAAAGAGCAAGAACCGACCGTGCTGAGGCGCCGTAATCGCATTGCCCGTCCCGGCAAATACCTGCGTATCTGTGAGCAGCGTGCGGTAGGGCGGTTCGTTGGGGTCGACGCCCGGCTTGGCGATAAACAGGCTATTGTCTCCGTCCCCGGTCGCGCCGACAGAGGCCACCCAAAAGTTGCGCCCGTCGATCGGCGCCGGCGTTTCCTCAACGGGCGTCTCGGTTTCTTCGGTCTCTTCTCCGCCTGGCACGACGATGCCGACCGCGTCAAAGGCGCTGCGCACGGCGGCCAGCACCTGCGGGTCGTCGGCGTAGAGGTCGGTGGCGGATCGCTCGGCCGCTAGGCGACAGTCGACAAAGTTGCTTGTCTGCGTCAGGTAGTTGGTGAGCAGATGGTAGTAAATCTGCGCCGTGCGCTCCCGGCCAATGGCATCGGCGATGAGGAACGCAGCTCGGTTGGGAATGCCGCTGTTTATATGCACGCCGCCGTAGTCTTCGTCCTCAGACAGCTCGGCAAATTCATCCATGTGCGCCGGCTGCCAGCCGTTGGCGTGGTCGCCGTTGTGGGGATCCTCCAAGTTGCGCAGCGCGCCAGAGGGAAAGTAGGCTTCTTTGACGATATCTTCGCCGATCAGCCAGTCGTCATCGTCAATCATGGCGCCAAAAACATCGGCGATCGACTCGTTGAGCGCGCCCGGCTGAAAGCGGTATTCGAGATTGGCTGTGTGTTCAATAATACCGTGTGCCATCTCGTGCGCGGCTACGTCTAGGCTGCCCGACAGCGGTTCAAACACGTCGCCGCCGTCGCCGTAGGCCATATAAACCCCGTTCCAGTAGGCGTTGGCCATCGGCTCGCCGTCTTCTTCCGTTACGTGCACGACCGAAATCATATTGCCGCCGACGCCGTTGATGCCGTTGCGGCCGTGGACGGTGTAAAAGTAGTCGTAAATTTTGGCCATATTGGCGTGGGCCGACACGGCTGCAGGATCGTCAAATTGGTTTGTGCTGCTGGTCAAGGCCGACAGGTATTCACCGTCGGGCTGCAGCGTCCAGCGCAGGTTGGCATTGTCGACGATATTGAGCGCGTCCCCGGAGAAGATGGTGGCGTCGAGCAGGTAGAAATCGCCGTCGCTCTCAAACGTGTTGAGCGAGACTTCCTGTCCGCTCAGGTCGACGCCCGATCCGACGGCGGGGCCGTCCGTGGGCGAGTACTGGTAGTGGTCGAGCACCTCTCCGCTGAGCGCGTCGACAAAGTAGCGCCAGCGCTCGTAGGTATTTGGACGCATCTCTACTTTCCAGACCAGATGCGGCTCGCTGTTTGGCGTTTCACTCCAGATGTATAGCTCGGAGCTAGGTCCGTCGTAAGAGAGCAGTTCCCGCGCCTCTTCGCCTAGCGGTTGCACCTCTTTTCCATAGGTAGTTAGAGCCTGCGCGACGGCCTGCGAAGGCAAGACAGTGGGGTCTGTGCTGGCCAGGCGCGTTGGCGTGGGGCGGTAGCGACCGTTAATGGCAAAGAGGCCTTCGTTGCCGCTTACGTGACCCACCAAGGTTGCGCCCCAGACGGGCACGTTTCTGTAGTGCTGCGCAAACGCAATGTGCTGGCGGCCGGCTGCGTCCGTGCTCGTGCGCTGCTCAACGAGCTCCAGGCGCGGCTGGCGCAGGTTAAACAGGCCGGCATGGGCTTCTACAAAGGTGAGGACCTGCTCTGTGCCGGACAGGCCGGTTGCTCTCTTGGCCGCACTCGATCTGCCCTTGATTTGCATAAAGATGGGAGTTTGGGTGCTCTCGTCGACCCATAAGTCCCACTCGTCCTGCGCAGATACGGCGACTTTACCCGACCCCGACCCCGACCCCGACCGCGTGGGTAGGACCAGCGATTGTCCACCCGACAGAGTCTGGTGACGGATGGCAGACGAGGGTTGGCCAACTGCAGTGCCCGCGCTGCCAAATGCCCCCAGGTTGAGCGACCGGGCTGCGCCCACCGCGGGCGCGGTGCGCCCCATCTTAGACGTTTTGTTTGTGAATCCCCAAGCCTGTTCTGCCGGGAGGGTGCCCAACAACAGGACAGACGACAGCCCCACCGCACGTAGAATGGATCGATTTACCATGGTTTTACTCCTCATCGGGTTGGGTCTCGTCCAAGGCCAGATCGACCGCGTCGGCAAACTCGACAACGGCCTCGTCTAGCAGCGCCAATTCGTGTTCGATAAACAGACCAGCCCAGGCAATGACTGAGTAGTTGAGCTCATCCTGGTCTACCGATAGTCCTGCAGGAGTGGACTTGGTCTGCGCATGTTTCTTTTTGGACGATTTCTTTCGCTTGTCCGAGTCGTCCTGGGCTTTGGTCAGATTCCATCCGCCCGTCTCTAGCTCACTGCGGGTAAAGCTGGCACTGGGTGCATCTCCGCTTTCCTCTAGCAGGGCCTTCAGGTTTGAACGATGTTGCTGTCCTTGCGTAGGCAGCGGGTTGCCTCCTTGGTCCTTGCTAGGCTCCTTGCCTTCAATAGCCTTATCGAGCTGGCGCAGGGCGCCCCGCCACTGATTGCCCGCCCGGTCCATCTGTTCGCTCAGCCCTTCGATGTGTTCCAAGATCTGCGCGTTGGCCTCTTCGCTCTCTTCGGGAAAAGAATTGGTCTCTATGAACGCGCGCAAGAAATCGAGTTCGCTATCGACCGTTTCAAAGCGCCAATCCACGTGCACGGCCGCTATGTAAATGGCGTTTAGCGTCTCGCCGTTTATGGAGAACGCGTCATCGATTTCCGGGGTTTCGTCTCCGTCGATCTCTAAATTTTCCTCAAACGCGTGGTCTTCGGCAAAGTCTCCGTATTGATCATCTATGATGCGAGCCCCCTCTTCCCACAGTGCGTAGCTTTCTCCTACCCGCTCGGACAGTCGCTCCGTCGCTTTTACCACGCGAGTGAAGGGGCTCTCTTCTGCTTTCTGATATCTTGAGCGCTGGGCTTCTGCATAGTCCATCTGAGCCTGAGCAGGTGCGAACATGCTCAGCGCCGCTATAATGCATACTCCCGTAGTGCATGCCTTCATTCCATCTCTCCTGTCATCTCCAACTCGAATATTTGCAAAAAATATGGCGAAACGATCGGTGTGTAACAAGGCGTCTACGCCTCGGTTTTATCACTGCTTCACAATTTAAAATACGCCTTGTTGGGGGCTGAGTATGTGACGTGTGTCACGTGTGAGACCAACGCTAGATGAACGTAGTTTTTCACGGACTCATGTCGGGGTGTGATCAATGGATAAACGACCCCGTAAATATAGGGTAAAGCGCTCGCTGCCTTAGGGCGTCTGTCCCGATTGACGCCCCCGTTGCGTTCTGCCTATACTTGCCGTCCAAAGGAGATCCTATCGTGCAGAGACCAACCGAGGGCAAGGCGCGCTCAGATGTAGGTGCCTTCTCCCAACTGGGATGGACAGGCCGTCCATCGCTGCGACCTTTCCGTGGTTGAGTTTATCGCCCTATCAGCGGCCGAGCGCGCCGCCGAGCGCCTGAGCGACGAACACGCCCAGCGGGCGATTGCCGCTGTCCGAGAGGCGGGCGTCGTCGTGCTCGAAGACGCCGTTGACGAGGCGGCCCTCGACGCGCTGCACGAGCGCCTGCTGACCGACACGCACGCGCTGGTAGCCGCTCGCGACCGCGGCGATTCTATTCCGGGCTGGAAGCGCGGTCACCTGCAGCAAAAACCCCCGCACCATCCGCCCTATATCTTTCGCGACGTCGTCGCCAATCCCTTTGCCATACAGGTAACGCACGGTGTGCTGGGCGACGGCCTGTTCAATTCATTTTACAGCGGCAACACCAATCTGCCCGGCAGCGAAGCGCAGCCCCTGCACCGCGACGCCCAGCCGCTGTGGCCCGGCGGAGACGGCGACCATCCGGCCACGACGCTGGTCGTCAATATTTCGCCCATCGACGTGCATCCAGACAACGGCAGCACTGAAATCTGGCCGGGCTCGCACCGAGTCGGCGGCGAGCTGACCGAAGCGCTGATTAGCGCGCGCCGCGCCGTCGCGCCGCCGGTGCGCGTGCAGGCGCCCAAGGGCAGCGTCGTCGTGCGCGATATCCGCCTCTGGCATCGCGGCGTGCCCAACGTCTCCGACCAGATTCGCCATATGATCGCCCTAGTGCATCAGGTGCGGTGGTTTCACCGCACGCACACGCTGCGCTTTCAAACGGGCTGCGAAGCGGAATTTCACAGTGAATACCTCGATCCCAACGCCGAATTTGTCGACGCACCGCCCGACTATCTCTTCGGCCCTCACCCCAACCACTCCTGAGGCGTATGCGCACACAGCACGATCCCACTACCAATACGATTTCCATAGAAGGCTTGGCCCAGCCGCTTTCCATTTTGCACGTAACGGACAGCCACATGGCCCTAGCCGACGAGCGCGATCCCGAAGCCCTGCCGCACGCAGATCACTACGGGGCGCTGTTTCGCGAACGCACGCCCGACGGCGTGGAACCCGAAGCGCGCTTTTCTCAAGGCCTAGCGCACGGCGAGGCACACGGCGTAGTCGCCACGGTGCTGACGGGCGATATCATTCACTTTCCCGCTCACGCCGGCCTCGAGCGCATCGCCGAGGAGGTTGGGGCCCTGTCGGCGCCCTATCTGTATACGCTGGGCAACCACGATTGGCACTTTCCGCACCTGGACTGGAACGACGCCACGCGCGAGGCGCACTACGCACGCTTTGCTTCGCTGACGGGCGGGACGCCCGCGGCCCAGGCGCTCGACGTGGGCGACGTGCGCCTGATCGCGCTGGACAACAGCACGTATCAGATAACCGACGCGCAGCTGGATTTTCTGCGGCAGCAGCTCGACGCGCCGGGGCCGTGCCTGCTCTTTGTGCACATTCCCATCGCCCTGCCGACGCTGATTCCGGACGTGGTCGAAGTGTGGCGCGAGCCCATCGTTATGGGCGCCGACGGCTGGTCCGAGGAAGGCCGTGCCAAGTGGAAGGTGGAAGAAAACGAAGCCAGCACCCGGGCCTGCTTGGACTTGGTAGGGTGCGCTGAGAATCTGGTGGGCATCTTTTGCGGCCACGTTCACTTTGACCACGTCGACCGGGTGCACGACGGCTGCTATCAGTACGTGACGCAGCCGTGCTTTGAGGGGGCACACCGGACTATTCGCCTGACGCCGTTGGACTAGGCGCTGTACACCGCACGAAAGGATAGGCTATGCAGCGCGTCGCATTTGTGATGCACGTCAAAGAGGGCCAAGAGGCCGAATACGTTCGCCGCCACCGGGAAGTATGGCCGCAGGTGTTGGCCGATTTGGAGCGGGCCGGCGTCGAGCAGATGAACATCTTTATGGCCGGCCGCCAGCTCTTTCTCTACATGGAGGTGGACGACTATGCCGAAGCGGCGCGGATTCTCGGCCAGTGCCCCGAGTCCGTGCGCTGGGAAGCGTATATGGAACCCATTATGGAAGACGCCGGCGGGCAGGACTACGATCCTGAAAATCCCTATCCCGACAGCCTGCCCGAAGTCTTCTTTTGGCGCAAAGGAGCGTAAACTATGGCCGTACTCGAAGGACAAGTGGCCCTGATTACCGGGGCCGGCTCAGGCATGGGCCGGTCGACGGCCGAACTCTTTGCCCAAGAGGGCGCGCGCGTCGTGGTCGTCGATATCGACGAAGCGGGCGGCGAGCAGACCGTGGCGACGATCCGCGCGGCCGGCGGCGAGGCGATTTTTACGCGCGCCGACGTGGCCAAGGCCTCCGACGCCGAGGCGATGATCCATTTGGCGATCGAAACCTACGGCCGGCTCGACGTTCTGCACAACAACGCCGGCGTGGTGTCGGTGAAATTTTTAGAAGACATGTCAGAGGAAGAGTGGGACTGGCTGATGGGCGTCAACCTCAAGGCCATCTTTCTGGCGGTCAAATACGCGGTGCCGCATATGAAGGCGCAGGGCGGCGGCTGCATTATCAACACCGGCTCGACCGGCAGCTTTATCGGCCAGTACCGGACGCCGGCCTATATCGCCTCGAAGGGCGGCGTGATCCAGCTGACCAAGACGCTGGCGCTGGACTACGCCGAGCACAAGATCCGCGTCAACGCCATCTGTCCGGGCACGGTCGACACGCCGCTGGTGCGCCAGCACATCGAGGGCAGCCCCGATCCGGCGCGCGCCGAGGCGATCGAAAAGCAGCTCATTCCCCTCAAGCGCTTTATGCAGCCCGAAGAGATCGCCCACGCCGCGCTCTATCTGGCCTCCGCGCCGGCCGGCGGCATCACCGGCTCGGCGATGGTCATCGACGGCGGCACGCTGGCCGGCTACGTCGACTGAGGGGCGGCTGCGCAGGCTTAAGAGGCCAGCGAGCGGAAGAAGTCGCGGAAGAGAATCGTCTCGGACAGGTTGTCGCACTCGTTGCAGTGCTCCCAATCGATCCACACGTACTCGATGCCGAGCCAGCCGCGGTAGCCGGTTTGGCCCATGACGTCGACGATGCGCCCATAGTCGATGGTGTTGCGCGTGAAGCGCTCCTGCAAGCGGCCCCGGCGTCCGCCGCGGGCGTGAAAGTGGCTGGCGTGCTCTACCAGCGGCTCGACCTCCGCATCGGGCAGGCCGATGCGCGTGAAGTGCGTGTAGTCGAGCGTCAGCGTCAGGCCGGGCACGTCCTCGATGAGTTTGGCGGCCGCCTTCGGCCGCGGGGCCAACGAACCGATATGCGCTTCGACGCCGTAGACCAGCTTGTGGGCGTGGGCCTCTTCGACGCGCCAGGCCAGCTCGTCGACGGCTCGGCTCCAAGAAGAGGCGCGCGCCTCTTCGGCAAAGAGCACGCCGGGCAGGCTGGTCACGTGTTTCGCGCCGCATTCGGCGGCGTACTCCAGCGTCTTGCTAAACCCGTCGCGCGCGCTGCGCCGCCGTCGCGCCTGCGGATGATTGAGGGCGCACTCCGCGAAATCTTCTCCCAGCTGCAGGAAGATGTCGGCGGCAACCAGCCCGCGATCGCCGAGCTTTTTCTCCAGCTGGCGCGCCGAGGGGCGCAGCCGTTTAAACTCGCGCGATGGCCACAGGTGAGAGCGATCCTCAAAGAGGCCGATGTCGACGCCTTTGATGCCGAGCATGGCAATGAGGTCGAGCGCCTTGGCGTGCGGCAGCAGGGGAAAGGTAAAATCGGCACAGGCTAGTTTGGGTTTCACTATACGTTCTCCTCACTCTGGTCGAGAAAGCTCGCGCCTTCATAGGGCAGCGGACCGCTGGGTCGGTCATAGCGAATCTGAGCGGGCGTTTTCTCGATGGCGGCGGCCCACGCCGCGCGCCAGTCTTCGTAGGCGGTTTCCGAAGCGGGGTCGCGGCGGCTGCGCGCAACGAGGTTGGGCCACTCAGGACGCGGCGACGGAGCGTCTGTCTGCTGGTAGCGTAGGTCCAGGCTCCAGCGAACCTCGTCCGTGTGATTGGGTCCCGACCCGTGCGGCGTCAATTTGTGCATAATGAGCACGTCGCCCTTTTTCATCGCTAGGACCGCCTTTTCGGTTTGCGGCAGGCCCTGGCCAAACGACCAGTATACGGTGCGCTCCCGATGCACGCCTGGCTGCACTTCCAAGCAGCCGTTCTCCTCGTTTACATCTACCAGGGGAATCCACACGGTGACCTGCAAAATGTCCTTGGCTTCTTGCGTGGTAAAAATGGCGTCCTGGTGAAAGGGAACGTCGGTCGAGGGCATCTTGGGGCGGATGTGCGATACGGGATTGCAGGCGATCTCCGGACCGATAAACGGCTCGATCAGATCCACCAGACGCGCGTTGCGCAAAAAGTCGAAGGTGTTGCGGCGGCGAGTAAAGCCGATGTCGGGACAGAGCTCGACTTCACCGCACTCGGCCGATAGGCGCGCCAGTCGCTTCGTAAACGGCTCTCGCTCGTAGAGATCGGCGACCTGGCCCCGATCGTATAGGTCTCGGGCAATTTCATCGACGATGTGCACGTGGTCTTCGATAATGGGCGCTAGGTCGGCGTCGCTCAGGCCGCCTTCGATGATCACGTAGCCCTGCTCTTTGTAAAAGTCGAGATGCGCTTCCGTAACGTGCATGGTTCACCTCTTGGCGTTTCGTGTGAGATCACCTACGACCGAAAAGAAATCGCGGGTTGGATATAAAAAGGGGGTGCTCAATATTCGACCATGGTGTCGCAGGTTAGGTGGTCTCCCGGGCTAACGCCCAGCATATCGGCGTAGCGCAGATAGAAGCCGATGCGGTCTTCCACCCGGTAGTCTCCCGCTCGCGCTGCCCCGCATTCTTGCCGGCCGTTGATAATGTTAACGGTCAAACCAAATCCCGGATAGCGTCCGGCGCTGGCCTCTTCGGCTGGAGGTTCCCACGCTCCGGTCATCACATCGTGGCAGGACGGTTTTGGCAGCTGGGTGGTCATCCAAAACCACAGCGCCGCCTGCCAGCCGACCAGCCCGTCTTCCGCCACGAGAGAGGGATTGGCCAAGAGCGGCTGTCGGAGGGCCTCGCCCGCTGCTCCGTAGTTGTAGTTCCAGCTCAGCTGCAACGGTCCGCGACCGTGGTAACTTTTCCCGCGCTTGCAGGGAAAGTCGGTCGAGGTGGACTGGCAGTAGGTCTCGGCGCACGGGCTGGGGGTTCCTTCGCAGGCCAGTTCCTCTCTGAAGCACAGCCCCCAGGCGAACGGGCCGTCCGGCGCCTCGGCCCAGCCCCCCGTAGTTTCGTGCGAGACGTTGGCCAGAAAAGCCGCCACTTCGCGTCGGCGCGCCTCGGCGCTGCCCGTAGTGCCAAAGGCCGGAAACCGCCCGGCCGCTCTGATGAGCGACTCGTAGGTAAAAGCCGACGCGTTACAGGCGGTCTCTGCCTGATGGAGAAACATGGCGGAAAACATTTCGGGGGACAGCACGTCGGCCAGCGAACGGTCCGAGGCCGGTTCGTCCGCATTTTCTGCCGTTTGGTCTGAACGGACCGCGTCGTCGCTTCCGCATGCGGTCAGTACGCAGACCAACAGCAGTTTGTAGCCTATCTGTAGCACTTTCATCGCGGAGACGTTCCGTTCCCCTTGTCCTTAAGCACGGCGCCGGGCCACTGGTCGCTGCTGGACGTGACGTCGACCGTGATGCCGTCGGGATCTTCCACCTTAAAAGCCCCTTCGCTGATGTGATCTGGGCTGACGGGTATCTTGCCCGACAGGCCGTCGGAAAAGATCTCGTATCCCATGTCGGAGAGGCGCCGCGCCGTCCCTTCGAGATCGTCCACCTGCACGCCGATGTGCAGGTAGTCGAGCATGCCGCTGACGTGGGCCGGACGCGCTGGACCGCTGTGCTGGAAGACGCGAAAGTTGTGGTGGCCGTCACTCAGGTCATAGCAGTTTTCCATCTGCGAGAACACGGGCAGCCCCAAGCCGTCGCGCCAGAAGCGAATGGTCGTTTCCAGGTCGCTGGCGCGCACGCCGATGTGTACGAGTGTGGTAGGCATGTATTCGCTCTCCGCGATACGGTGTTTTGAGGATGTGCCGGGCAAGGTACACAATAGATATAGCATCGGCAATTTGAATAGCTGTAGGTTGTCCCGGCGCGGTGCTATTTGACGACTCCGGCCATTTGCGTTTTATATCTCATCGCGTCCACGCTTTCCCCCGAGGTATTATGACTACTCAAGCGCTTCGCTTTGCTATCGCGACCGATATCCATCAGGATATCATGCACGACGGGCCCCAGCGCCTGCAGACCTTTCTCGATGCGGCCGTGCAAGCCCAAGTCGATATGGTCGTCCAACTGGGCGATTTCTGTCAGCCGACCGAGGCCAACCGCTCTTTCCTAGCGCAGTGGGAAGCGCTCGACCTGCCGCGCTACAGCGTGCTGGGCAACCACGATATGGACGGCGGCTTCACGCGCGAAGACGCCGTGGCCTATATGTCGATGCCGGGTCGCTACTATTCCTTTGATCAGGAGGGATGGCACTGTATTGTCCTCGACGGCAACGATCCCTCCGATCCGCCCGTAGAGGGCTATGCGCGCGCCGTGGCCGCCGACCAGCGGGCCTGGCTGGCGGCCGACCTGCAGGGCACCGACCTGCCGGTGCTCCTCTTTATCCACCAATCGCTCGACCGCGGTGACGTCGACGGCGACCAAGCGGTGTTGGATCTATTGGCCAATCACAACCGAGC
>Ga0181585_10003469_pt1 | contig 13808 bp, 8 predicted proteins | sample 071ome_29_FD_132469 | JGI IMG/M metagenome (GOLD analysis project Ga0181585, IMG submission 132469) | Coastal salt marsh microbial communities from the Groves Creek Marsh, Skidaway Island, Georgia - 071407BT metaG (megahit assembly) | ecosystem: Environmental > Aquatic > Marine > Intertidal zone... | reverse complement strand
TTTTCATATACAAGTTTTAAATGTTTTTCAAAAATTAAATATGCAAATGAAATAGACGGAGTTTTATATTATTATTTGCAACCTATACCTAAAATTACAATTTTATTTTTAATTTTATTTATTTTTTACATTATTTCTTATTTGAACAAAAATACTTTTGAAAATGCCGAGCAAAAAGAATATGTTTTTAATTTATCAAAACTTAAAAAGCTATTAGTAGGTTTATCTTTAATAATCTTCTGTATTACATCATTCATGTATTTTTATAATAAATTACCACAAATAAATAGTAGCTTTACTGCTTTAAACTCAAAGTACTTAACAATATCCAAACCAACTCAAATTTATACAGATGAATTGACTATTCCCATATTTGATCAGTCGTGTAGATACTCTCCTAGAACTGCAATTGAAGCACTTATAAGTAACGGCTTTAATCAAAATCAAATTGAATTCAAACCTTATTTTGAAAAAGGCTTTACTAACCCTGTTGCAATAAACTTATCTAATTTTAAATGTTGGGATAGGGTTGTAGGATCCTCTTACTCTCAGGGAACAGTACTTGATGAAGATGCTCCCATAATCTTATACTACAATCCATATCCAAGGCTTCAGCTATGGCTTTTAAGTTTTACAATTTTATTTCTTACTTTCAAACTTAATACGACTCTTTATGTGAAAAACTCTAAATATGATGTTCCAATATATGTACCTGGTATCTTAATAAATAACTTTCACTTATTCTTGTTGTCTATCACTGTTTTACAATTTTTAAATTTTTTACAGTATATGGATGGTTACGTCACGCCATTTAAAAATTTAACCTATATAATTTTTATATTTCTTGGTTTTTATATTATTCAAAAATTAGTTTTAGATCATGACAACAACTTATTTGTAATAGCTGTAATGCTGATCTTTATCAGTTACTCTATAATTTTATTTCAAAATCAATCAATTAATAACTTATTCACTGATGTTGATGTATTTCAATCTCAATTACCAATTTCAAATTTACAATATGAACAAGCAAATAATTATGGAAAATTTTTTACTTGGAATTCGCATTTAGGAGCAGGAACTCAGTTAACAGGTCAATATGCAACAGATTCAATACTAAGACAACTAATTTTTAGCGTTTCTCCTAATTTTAATTTTGCAACTAACTTTTATTTCTTTTCACACATTTCTATTGGCATGTACGTACTTATTTTATTTTTTAAAGAATTGGAATTTAGTAATTTTTCTTCGATTGTTGGAGCTTTTATTTTTTTTACAAGTAATCAAATTATTACATGGTCAACATTTTTACATTACCCAGCATTCATTTTGAGTTTTTCACTATTAGTTTATGGGCTGTTGATATCAAAGAAAAAGCCATTAATTTCAATTTCTTTGATAATATTAAGTTTTTATATATCTTCAACGGGTTCGCATTTGCAAAATTTGTTTTTTTTGTATTTTTACACTTTTTTATTTTTGGCTATAAGTTATTTCATTAAAGATTTGAAAAACAAAATTTCATATGGGCAAGTATGGCTTGCATTATTTTTTAGTGTTCTTATAAGCGCTTTTTATGTATTACCATTCTTTGACCTTTTAAATAATATTGGAGATAGAACTAGTGAAGATATAACAAATTATCTAAGCGTTAACAATCTTGTAAGCTTTTTTGATAACAAATTGTTAAGTGTCTCTAATCAAGTAATTTATAAATCTAATATAAATACACAATTGTTCATTTCAACAGTAGCTATATTTTTATTACTATTTTTAAAAACTAATCGTAAGGCAATAGAACGATTTGGAATTTACAGCTTCATAATAATTTTTATACTCAGTACTGATAGTCCTTTTCAAAACTATATTGTAGAAAATACTCCAGGGTTGAATCTAATTTCAAACTGGCAAAGAGTTTCACCATTTTTAATATTCACAATAACAATTTTAATTATTTCTAAATTAGATGCTTATTTGAAAAAAAATACAAATAATTATGTTTACTTAATAATTTTAATATCTGTATTTTTAAGTGCGTTTACAAGAATAAACGCATTTTATAATCCTCAAATTAAAGAGTTGCAATCCACTGAACTGTATATTCAGATGCAAGATATAAAAAAAATAAACTTAAATCCTTCAATAAGCACTTTTAACTCAAGAATATTTTCAATGTGTAATGATGATTATGCAAAGACAATAGTCCCTGACATTAGTTTAATTATGGATTCGCAATTTTATTGGGTAGGACTTTATGAAAGTTTTCCAAATAGATTTTTTTCAAGTAAATTTAAAACAATCTCTGGAACAAATCCTGGAGACTTTGGAGGTCGGTACTATACACATTTAAATGGAGACAGATTCAGTGTTGAAAACTTAGATAATTTGAACATAGAGTATCTTATTTTAAATAGTGGTGATTGTGAATTTGATAAAAGTAATTTCACTCTTGTAGATAAATTTGACAATCATGAAGTCTATAGAAAAAATTCTTATAAACCAATTATTTTTTTTGAAACAGAAAATAAAAAAATTATAGTCCCGGATAAAATCGAAAGGATAAACCCTGAATTGATTAAAGTGGAAATCTACGATCTAGAAAGTAATGGGCAATTAAATTTTAATGAGATATATTCAGAGTATTGGGGTGCTCTTGTAAACTCTGAAACTGTACAGGTAATGAATAAAGATGGATTTATGAGCGTAGAAGTTAAAAAAGGTAGAAATGTAGTTTTCTTTGAATTTAATAATAAAAGATTGGATCTAAATATGAAATTATTGAGTGAGTTTATAACAAATGATAGATAGAAAGAATTTAAACAAAATATTTTTATCCCTATTTTTATTTATTTATCTTTATCAACTGCAAGAATCAAGTTTAAAAATAATTGAAACTTGGTGTTTCGGGTTTTGTGGAAATCAAAATACAAATATATCATTTCTGACAATATTTATTTTGATAAGTTCAATAGCCATCTTTATTTTTATAAAATATTTAAGTAAATCAGAATTTATTTGGCTGTTGTTAGCACCATTAATTTTTCCTATATTTACTGCCAAAGGAAATGAAAATCGTGAACTTGGATTAGCTTATTTGCAATCTAACAATATGGAGTTTTTGCTTGACTGGAATGGTAATATTTTTAACGAACAGTTCCTATATAATCTAATTTTTAAGAACATAGGTTTATTTTTTAACAATTATGTTAATTTTGTATTTTTTTCAAGGTTGTTAATAGGTATATTCTTTGTCTACACAATTAATAAAATATTTTTTAATTACGATAAATTACACGTAATTCTATGTATTTACATTGTAAATATATTTTCTTTATCATTTGGAGGTGAGTATCTCTTATTAGGTGCTTCACCTAGAACAATTGCCTACTCGTTTGGCTTTCTTGCAATATATTTTTATATTAAAGGCAATAAGTTGTACTTATTGTTTTCAATAGTTGCGTGCTTGTTTCATCTGCATGTTTACTATTTAATGGTTCTACCCTATCTATTTTTTTCTTCATTACAAAAAAAAGAATACCGAACCACGCTACTGAATACTGCCTCTGGATTTTTATTATTAGTATTTTTTCTTTTCACTGATTTTAATACCAAATCGAGATCTAATTTTTTTAGTAATAATTTTGCCCAAAATGCTGAAGGTATATATATAAATAGAATTATTGCAGAACAAATTATCCCCTTTCATGTTAGGCCTTTTAATTTTGATGAATTGAATAATCTTATTGGTATTAACGAATATTGGAATATAGGGTTTGTAAATCTCCTAATAATTTTTGTAATTTATATAAATTCCGATAAAAATTGGTCATCTCACTTTGCGTTCATCGCAAATATTAACTTTATATTTCTTGCAATTGCTTTGCTAGTAGCTTATGTCGACAAAAATGGTTTCCTAATAGCTTTATATATGTTTAAAACAGCAGTCTTTTTTTCATTATTTTTATTTATTAATAACAAAATTAAAATCAGTATTCCAATCTTTGCAATTATTTTTTCTTTAATTTTTACTAATTGGTTTTTTGAGTTTTCTTCTAATTATTTAGAAACAGAAATAAAGAATAATAAATCAATGATTATTGAGGAGTATGCAGCAAGTGAATCGATACTTGTTATTGACAACAATTTAAAACAGTTGTTTTCCAATAACTCTATTGAGCACAATTTTGAGGATTATTTTACAGGTAATAATTTAATGGATCTAAATGAGATTACTTTAAGAAATAAACTAAATCTTAATGCAAATTCATTCTGTGATGAACTAAATACAGAAATAGACTATTTTGTAATAAGTCCAACTTTGCTTAATTGTAAAGAATTTTACTTATTTACAATTAACACTAACTACGGCAATGCTGGAATTACAGGTGACCCATTTTTAAAATATAATGAAAATAATGGAGAAAATTTTTGTTCTGAAAGCTGTATTAGGTTTTATAAAAATAATTAATCTGAGGATTGAATTACTCCTATTTTTCGTAGGCCCTCAGATGCTTCGGGAAAAGAGGTTTGGACGTTTTCTTGGGTTTTAAACCAGTCAGTATATTTTTTTATTCCTTCATCTATTGAGTAATTAACTTTCCAATTGTAGTTTCCTAACTTAGTTGAATCATGAATAAAGTGTCTTGAGTCTCCATATCTAAACTCTTCAGAAATTTGAGGTTTAACTTTGCTGTTTAACTCTTTACAAAGGGATGTTGCTAAATCAATTACTTTAGTTGGAGAACCTGTGCCTACGTTAAAAGATTCTTGTGAGTCAAGGTTGCTTTCAAGTAAAGTGACATTAGCGTTTGCGACGTCTTCTACAAAAATAAAATCTCTTGTTTGATTTCCGTCTTCAAAAATTAAAGGGCTTAAATTGTTTTCAATCATTGATGAAAATATTGAAAATACTCCTGTATAGGGATTGTATATTGACTGTCTTGGACCATAAGTTACTGCGTATCTTAAAGCTGCAACTGGGATATTGTAAGTTTTTCCAAATGCTAAACCTATCATCTCTTCAAAATATTTACTTAGAGCATAGGGTGAAACACCATATGGTTCAAGATCTTCAGTAAAAGGAACGGGTGTGGCGATTTCACCGGAAGAAGGACATAAAACTTCCCATTTTTTTTGTTTTAATTGTTCTACTGGCCTAGGCTCAGCATGAAAATTTCCTAATTTTTTTGAGTTGTAAAGTCCTTCACCAAATATTGCCTGAGAAGAAGCTAGGACAAATTTTTTAATTTCAATACTTTCTTCACGTATCACTTCAAAAATTTTTGCAGTACCTGATGTGTTTACATCAAAGTAGTAAGAAATAGAATTTGTAAAGCCTCCAAATGCTGCCTGATGAGAAATAGTGTCAACACCTTCTTTTAACGCTTTTTTAACATCATCATAATTATTAACATCTCCTTCAATAAAATTTGCTTCTTTTGGTATCCAATCTGGTTTACCATTTGGATGGGTTTGTACATCAAGATTGTCTAGAATTACTACTTCATGTCCATTCTGAAGAAGTTTATCTACAATGTGAGAACCAATTAATCCGGCTCCCCCTGTAACTAAACACTTCATTATTGTTCTCTTTCGTAAGCTTTGTTATAACTAAAATTATAAAAAGATTCATGATTTAAATTATCACCAAAATATATATCTAGCCAAGCTTGTAGTGACATTATTGACCAAAATTTTCTTGCATGTGAATAATCTTCACTAAATATTTTATTTTTTATATTTTCAATATATTTTGAGTTAAAAACTCCATAATCTTCTATTTTTTTCTCTGATAAAAGATCATTAATAAAGTTCTTATTATTTTTCTCAGTCCAGTACTCAATTGGTGGTATAAAGCCAACTTTAGGATTTTTTAATACGTTACTTGGAACTATTTCACTTACTGCATTTTTAAGTAATAATTTTCCTTCATCTTCTGAATACTTTATTTTAGGATCTATTCCAATTACATAATCAACAAGATCAATATCCAAGAATGGAACTCTTGACTCAAGAGAATTAGCCATTGATAATTTATCTTCAACAACTAATAAACCTTGTAAAAAGGTGTTGAATTCAAATGCAAAAATTGTTGACAATGCATTAGATTGTTTTGATTTTACTAATTCTTCTTCATAATTATCTCGAGCCAAGTAATTATTTTTAAAAATAGAATTTTGTTTAAATGCATACTCAGTTTCATTAGAAGAAACTACTCTGCACCACCATTCGAAATGCTCATCTTTATTAATTTTATTGCTTGATGTAAATCCATATCTCCATGGATATCCTCCAAAAAGTTCATCGCTTCCTACACCTGATAGTACGACTTTAAAGTGTTGGCTAGTTGCATTGGATATTACTAAATTTTGATATGAATAGCCCATTTTTGGCTCGTCAAGATGAAAAATAGTTTTGTACAGTGTATCTGATAATGAAGGTTTATTTAATAAGTAAATAAAATGTTCAATATTAAGAGCTTTAGAAGTTATTTTTGATAGCTCTTTTTCATCAAGGCCAAATTCAGGATTTGATTGATCGTTTTCATAGCCACAAGTAATTGCTGCAAATTTTTGCTCTGTTTCATTAGCAAAGCTTGTAATCGTACTTGTATCAATTCCAGAACTTAAATAAGTCCCTATAGGTACATCAGAAATCAGTTGTCTACTTACCGCAGTTCTTAACCTGTCAACTAATTCATCTTTTGAATACTTGTTTTCAAGATTTTTATCTGAATATTTCCAGTATGTAATGTTTTCTGATTTATTATTTTGAATTACAACTATTGATCCTTTGGGCATTAATGAAATATTTTTAAATAATGTTTTTGTTCCAAAAATATTTTGAAAGGTTAAATAATCATATATTGATTCATAGTTAATCTCTTTTTTAATAGATCCAAATTTTAACAGAGATTTTATTTCACTTGAAAATGCAAATATATTTGAGTCCTCATAAATGTATAAAGGTTTAACTCCAACTTGGTCTCTAACTAAAATTATTTGATCTTCTTTAGAGTCATAAATGCAGATTGCGAACATACCATTTAATTTCTTAGGAAAATTAATACCATATTTAATGAACATTGGGATGATAATTTCTCCATCCGAGCTGGTATTAAAACTCCACTCGGATAGATCACGTTTTAATTCATTAAAATTATAAATTTCTCCGTTAAATACTGCTGTATACCTTCCATCAGGGGATGTGAAGGGCTGTGATCCATTTTCAACATCCAAAATACTTAATCTCTTAAATCCAATTCCAATTTTTAATGCCAGAGAGTTTTGTATATCTTCATTTGAGCCAGATACACTTTCATGTCCATTTTGAGTTTTAAAATAATAACCTTCACTATCAGGGCCTCTATGCTGGAATGAATTTGCTGAACTAACTAGATTATGATCAACTAAGCCTTTATCTATTTTTGAATAAAAACCTGTTATTCCACACATTATGTTTTTTTGAAATATTGTTTAATTTTTTCGCATACATAATTAACGTCTTCTTCTTCCATGTAAGGATATATGGGAAGCGAGACTTCATTGAAACATATTTTTTCGCTGTTAGGAAAATCTCCTTCTTTGTGTCCTAGATATGAAAATGCTTTTTGTAAATGTAATGGGATTGGATAATGTATTCCAGTACTTATTCCTTCTTCTTTTAAGTAGTTGATAAAATTTTCTCTATTTTCAACCAAAATAGGATAGAGATGATAAACGGGTTCTGTGTCTTTTATTTTTTTAGGAAGTGTAATTTGTTCAATGGTTGAAAAAGTATCGTCATATATCTTTGCAATCTTCCTCCTTTCGATATTCCATTCCTCTAAAAGTGTAAGTTTTGAATCAAGAACTGCCGCATGAATTGTATCTAGTCTAGAGTTCCATCCTAAAATTTCATGTTCATATTTTGAGAGTCTTCCACCATCTGCAAGTTTCCGGCATAAAATAGCTAATTCGTCATCGTCAGTAGTTATTGCTCCAGCATCACCAAAAGCACCTAAATTTTTCCCAGGGAAAAAACTATAAGTTGCAATTTGACCAAAAGTTCCTGTATTCTTGCCATTAATTTTTGCTCCATGTGATTGAGCTGAGTCTTCTATCATCCATATATTTTTTTGGTCCAAAAATTTAAATATATTCTCAACATCAAAAGGAAAACCATATAAGTGAACTCCAATAAGTCCTACTGTATTTTTTGTAATTTTATCTGAAATATTTTCTGTTGATATTTGCCATGTGTCTCTATTAACATCTATAAACTTTACTTCATTTCCAATTCTTGGAATCATAGATGCTGAAGCTACATAAGTAGTAGGTTGAACTAGTACATCACCAGTTGATTTCAAAGATTCCATTGCAATTAAGAGGGCATCTGTACCATTGGATACTCCAATTGCATGTTTCACATTTGAATATTTTTTAAAATTATCCTCAAATTGTTTAACAAAGTTTCCTTTTATGAAAGCATTGGACTCAAGAACAGTTGCAATATTTTCATTTATAAGGTCTTTTATTTTATGTATCTGTAATGTTAAATCATTAAACTTTACTTCTCTCATTCTTCCTCTATTTTAAAGTTTTTAAATTTATTTCTTTGCTGTAATAAGCTGATTAATTCTTTTGGTACCCACGTAACATCATGAAGGTTAATGCCTTTGGCGGATCCTGCTATACGTGGTCTATGAGAGATATTTACTTGGACTTGATTAAATTTCATGATTGATGCAAGGAAACCCATTTGTACTTGAATAAATGCAGATTTCGAATCAAGATATTTTTTTATTTTTTTAAAAGATTCATTTCGAATCATTACTGCTGAATCAACATCGTTTGGAATAAGGTTAAATAGTTTTTTAGAAATAAAATTGTAGAAAAATGAAACTACTTTTCTAAAATATGGGTCGTTTCTTGGAACTCTATTGGTCCATACGATATCATTGTTTTTTAAGTTCATCACAAGTTCAGGTATAGAGTTTGGGGGGATTTGTCTGTCTGACGGTAACATATAAAGAACATCTGCATCTGTGCTATTCCAACCTACAAGTTGACTTGGGTGACAGCCAATATTGCTAGCATTATCTATTAATTTTACAGAATCATACTTGTTAATTAGTTTTTCTATAACTTGTAAAGATTTATCCGAGCTTTTATCATTAACAATTACTAATTCTAAAATATCAGGTTGGTCTCCTAAAAATTCGATACACTCCTCAATCATTAGATGAATATTAGATTCCTCATTGTAAGTAGGAATGGCAATAGAAATTTTATTAAAATTATTTTGTTTTAAAACATCTCTTAATAAATTCAACCTAAAAGGCTTTCTTGAGCTTTTTCTAATACTTTTACTATTTCAAGACCATTCTGTGAATCTGATATTGGGTGATTATCATGCTTTATCCAATCAACAAAAGCTTGGATTTCTACTGCAAGAGGCTCTGCAGATTTAATAGATGGTGAATAATATTCACCATCTATTATTTCAAATCTTGAATTTTTTCCTTTTTCACTTTTTATAATTTTGTCCCAATCAACACCTTTTTCGTAAACAGTAATTTGGTTTTCGATCTGGGTATCATCAAAAACAATCATCCCTTCAGAGCCTACCACAATGACTTTTCTTGACTTTAATGGATGTAACCAACTGTTGTGAACAAATCCTGTTACATCATTTTCAAAACCTAAGTGAATGTATACAATATCATGCATACCTTTTTTGATAAAATCATTACCGCTCGCCATGATGCTAATAGGATAGCTTCCAACTAGATATGAGATAATCGAAAAGTCGTGTGGTGCCAAATTCCACATTACATTAATATCTTGCCTGATTTGACCTAAATTGAGTCTTTCTGAATGAATAGTTAAAAGATTTCCAATCTCTCCTGAATCAATTATTTCTTTGATTTTTTTAACAGCAGCATTATACAAATATGTATGCCCAACCATAAGCTTTACTTGTTTTTCTTTAGAAATTTTAATTAACTTTTTACAATCATCTTCAGTTGTTGCTAGTGGCTTTTCGATTAAAACATGTAAGCCTTTTTCGAGAAGCTTTTTTCCAATTGAAAAATGAGTTGTTGCTGGAGTGGAAACTATAGCCGCATCATGATCAAAACCTATTTCATCAATATCACTAAAAATAGAAATTTCAGGATAATCTTCACTAATTTTTTTATGGAGATCTTGATCTATTTCTAAAATACCACTAAATTCAACATCTGAATTTTCATTTAAATTCCTCGCAAGATTTGGCCCCCAATAACCATACCCTACTAACAAAATTTTTATTTTTGACATATTTGAATAATGATAGCAATGTTTAAATTAAAAAATTATGAAAGTTTTATTACATATTTTGAAATATTTCTATCCAATATGTTTTATTCTATTTAAATATGATTAAAGACAATAAATTCTCACCAATTATTGTTTCTGTTTTTTTTGTGGCCTCAGTAAAAATCTCAACACTTCTAATAAAAAATTTTTACTCAGAAAATGTACTATTGCAAAATATTGGAACTGCAAATGGTATATTCTCAAAACCTGCTTCCAATTTCCCAAATTTTTTAGACTACTTTATAGTCATTTCATACATATCTATATTGATACTTTTATATCAATTTGACTGGTTCCTAAATAACAAAAGTATTAAAAATATATTTTATTTTTCAAGTATATTTTTAGCTTTACTACTCATTACAACATCGATTGTATTTCAAGAATTTAGAGGCTGGGATTTATCTTTGTATTGCGTTACAGATATCTCAAAAGACATACGGGATGCCAAAGTAAATATTTATGATTTTGAATATCAAAAAATTAAACCGGGCCTGTCTCCATTAATTTGGTTGGTATACAATAAAATTTGTAATTTTAGTGTTGGTGGTTTTAGTTATCTAAATATTTATTTTTGGATTCAAATGTTTTTTGGGACTGCATTAGTTATAAAATACTTCAATTTTTCAATATTAGAATGCATCTGTCTTTCTACAGGATTAAATCTTTCAATGCTTGCAATGGTCAGGACAGGGAATTATGGATATATTTTTGCAATTATAATGGCTATTGCACTTAGAAATTTAGTACAGGGGCACCGAGTTAACATAAATATTGTTTTACTTGCTGTAATAACTTTCTTTAAATTACAGTATTTAGTAGTTATATTTTTATTTCTTATATTGCAAAAAATGAATTTAAAAATGTTTCTAAACATCTCAATTAAGTTCTCTGGAATTTATTTGGCCTATTTTGGACTACAACTCTTAATATTTAGAAAATCGTTTACTGACTTTATCAATTTGTTGATTAACGGATACCTTACAAATGAGTTAGGTTTTGAAGCTGGTATTAATAATCCCGTTGTGTCACAGTTTATTTCAAGATTTTTTATTGTGAATTTAAATATAGGTATATTTATAGTTTTAGTTGTAGTTGTAGTTGGAATTTATTCTTTAAAAAACAACAACTCAAAATTTTTAATTGCAACAAGCCTGTTTAACAGAAATAAAAATTATGATTCAAATTATCTACTTACAGCCATTGAGAATAAATTTGTAACTGAGTTTATTTTTGTATTTTGTTTTGTACCAAACATTTTATTCTTGCTTGGAAGTATTTTTAGCTTAGGTCCTCTAAGTGAATTACTTTATGTTCCTGGACTTTTTTATGTTGTAATGTTGTCAAACAAAAGAAGCTAATATATAAACTACAATGATTGAAGAAATTTTAAGTTTAGACAAAATTAATAGAGAATCTGATATTGATTATAATTTTAATTTTTCAAAATTTGATAAAGTACACTTACAATCACCATCATTAATAAAAATAAAAGAGACAAAGGATCGTCAAAAACATTTTGTACAATTGACCAAAATTTTAGAAAAAAATAATTTTGTAGATCAAATAGAGCTTACTGAAAGTGGATTTATCAACTTAACACTTCATTTATCTGAAGTTTTAAAATACTTACAAAAATCCAAGGATGAAATATTAGAAATAATAAAAGACAATAAGCCCAAAAAATATATCTTTGATTATGGTGGCCCAAACATTGGCAAAAGCATGCATGTTGGGCATTTAAGGCCTTTAAATATAGGAAGAGCTTTATACAATATTTATAAGATTTCGGGAAATAACTGCACATCTGATATTCATCTTGGCGACTGGGGTATGCCAATTGCTCAAATATTAACTTACTGCTACCAGAACAAAATTGAAATAAAATATTTAAGTGATGAAAATCTTCAAGAAATCTATCCAAAAGCGAGTAAGCTCACATCTGAAAATCTTGAGTTTAAGAATAAAGTTGCGCAAAATTTATCAAAATTAAATGAAAAAAATGAAAAACTCTATGATGATTGGCAAATTGTTTCTAATATAACAATCCAAAGTATACAAAAATTACTTTTAAAACTGAATCATGAATTCGATCTATTTTATGGAGAAAGTACTGTTGTAGATTTAATTCCTCAAATGATAGAAAATCTTAAGAATAATAGTTATGTTAAACTTGATGATGGTGCATTGATTTCAAAGGAAAAAGTAGATCCTCCTGTCCTAATTCTTAAAAGTGATTCAACATACTTATACATGACAACAGACTTAGCTACCGTATTAGACAGAGAACAAAGAATATCTCCAGATGAATATTTCTATATTGTTGACAGTAGGCAAAGTGAACATTTCAAACAATTATTTTCAAGCATTAAATATTTTAATTTTTCAAGATCAAATTTTAAACATATAGGATTTGGAACTATAAATGATGCTGAAGGCAAGCCTTTCAAAACAAGGCAGGGTGATGTTTACCCTCTAGAAGATTTGTGGCAGGATATTTATAAAATACTGATAAAAAAGAATAATAAAAATAATGCTCATGTACTTACCAATTCAGTCTTGGTGTTTTCAGACTTATTAATTGACAGGAGTTCAAATTATAAATTTGACGTTGAAAAATTTACTAATACAGAAGGCAAGACTGCGATTTATATTCAGTACACAAGAGTAAGAATTAAAAGTATATTAAAAAAGTTTAATAAGATAAAATATTTTAACAATTTTGATAAAGCAAACTTAACTGAAACAGAAATCAGCTTGATATTATCAATTTTAAAGTTTTCTGATACTTTTAAAAGATCAAAAAAACACAATGAACCACATCATCTTGCAGAGTACCTGTATGAACTTTGCCAAAGATTTAATTCATTTTATAAAGAATCAAAAATTTTAGACGAAACAAACATCAGCCTTCAAAACAGAAGACTTAATATTTTGATTATATGTCTAAAAATAATTGAAATTACTTTTAATATCCTTGGACTTGAGACAGTTGAGGAAATGTAAACTTAAACAAAAAAAAGGGTACCAAATATCCAAATAATTAAAATTAAACTAAATCCAAAATTATCAAAAAAAGAATATCTTGTAGCTAAATTATTTAAAACAAATAACGAAATAGGAACGATAATAAATCCAGCAAAAGAAGTCGCTTTAAATAAATCCCCGACTTCTTGGGAAACACTCAAAGAGTTTGGAATAAAAATTTGAAATAGTACAAGGAATACTATAGAAATTAAAATTGTAAATAAAATGTTTGATATCAGTTCAGTAAAAGTTTTATTTACCAATTTAAAAAAATTCAGAAATTCTATAGGGAAAAATAATATAAAAAGTGAGCCAAAAAACAATATAAAAGCCCAAAAAAGACCCTGTCCGGACCAAGATGTTAAGTTATTTGAGGAGTATCCAAAACTTTCCAACATCAAGTAAACTGAAAACCCAAGTAGACAAGTACCAAGAGTAAAT